>Ga0265797_10006645_pt1 | contig 16220 bp, 10 predicted proteins | sample P2T30metagenome_FD_192433 | JGI IMG/M metagenome (GOLD analysis project Ga0265797, IMG submission 192433) | Plant litter microbial communities from East Loma Ridge, Irvine, California - P2 T30 | ecosystem: Environmental > Terrestrial > Plant litter > Unclassified | place: USA: California... | reverse complement strand
GGGAACAAGGGTGCGGCGCGCAGGCACATGGCAACCGCCTGTTGCCAGTCGGGTAGCGCGCAGCCGACGATCTGTTGGCCGGTGTCCGGGTGCGCCTGAACCGGCACCAGCCCCATTCCCCGTTTGCCGATCACATTGAACAGCACACCGGTATCGACGTCGATGGCGCCCAGCAAATTGCCGGTGGCGCCGTGCCGGAAGTTATCGATCATGTTCTTGCCGACCGGGATACGCAGCACTGCGCGATGGACCAGCGGCCCGGTCTCGTCGACCAGCACCACCACGCGCGCCGTCGCGAGGCGCGGGCCGAAGCGCGCGTCGAGTTCCGGATGCGGACGCGCCACGCTTTGCAGCATGATGCCTTCGCGGCTCAGCCAGCGCTTGAAATACTGCTCGACGGCGATGGTTTCGCCATTACGCAGTTGTAGTATGCCATCGGCATAACCATCGACCCAGACCGAGCCGGCGCCGCCGTTGCCGGCAATCGGCTTCATGAAGACCGGGAAGACTGCCCGGGTGGCCAGGTAATCCGTCACCTCTTCCACGGAGCGCAGCGACACCGCGCCGGGAAAGCTGCGCGTCGGATGGCCGATCGCCTGGATTGTGGGATAAGGAAAGTCGTGCAGGCGCAGGATGCCGTAGGCAATCAGCTTGTCCGCCGTCAGCGCCTGCGCACGCAGGTCGTTGTTCGAGGTCGTGGCCGTCGACGACTTTTCGCCCAGGAACTGCGATTTTTCTTCCCAGCTCATGCCTGCCAGGCTGTACATCTCGTATTCCTTGGGCGTGAGGCGATTTGGCGGCCGGCGCAGCTGGGCTATTTCGTAAGCGCGTTTCATTAATAAATCTCCGGGAAGCACTGTTCTTAATAAAATTGCTATGCTAACCAGCGTGCGAGTGCTTGTCCAATTGAATGCACCATTCTGGGGAGAAATACTGCCGACCCAGCCCCCGGCCGGTGCAGGCTTGCCCCATTCAGGCTCAGGTAAACGATATACATCGTTTGGCGAGCGATTGCGGCCAAGCGTGCCCTGCCGAACATAAAGCCGCCGCGTTCGCGGTTAGGATGGCCCTACCCACTGGCCTGGAGGACGGCGTCCATGTTCGACTTCATCACGAATTTCTTGGAGAAAAGCGGCTATCTCGGCGTCTTTGCGCTGATGGCGCTGGAGAATATTTTTCCGCCGATTCCGTCCGAGATGATCATGCCCTTCGCCGGCTTCGTTGCCGCGCGTGGCGATCTGAACGTGGTTGGCGTGCTGATTGCCGGCACCGCCGGTTCGGTGGTTGGCGCCCTGCCCTGGTATTACGCGGCCAGGGTGTATGGCTGCGAGCGCCTGAAGAAGCTGGCCGGACGCCACGCACGCTGGCTGACGATCACGCCCGACGACATCGACAAGGCGCTCGACGCCTTCCACAAGCACGGCAAGAAGGCGGTGCTGTTCGGGCGCCTGGTGCCGGCCGTGCGCACCCTGATCTCGGTGCCGGCCGGGCTCGGCAACATGAACCTGGGCCAGTTCCTGCTGTATTCGACGATCGGTTCGCTGGCCTGGACCGGCCTGCTGACGGCAGCCGGCTTCCTGCTCGAGGACAATTACAAGGACGTGGCGAAGTACGTCGACCCGGTATCGAAGACCATCCTCGGCGCGATGCTGGCCTGGTACCTGTACCGCGTGGTCACCTACAAGCCGGCGGCCAAGGATGCATCCAAGCCGCAAAAGCAGCACGAACGCACCTGAGTACGCTGCCCTGAAATAAACGGGCGGCAAGCCGGCGCGGCAAGCCGGCGCGGTGATTCCTACGCGCCGCCGCGCTCGTCCAACCCCGCCTTCATCGCGCTTAGCAGCGAGATCAATTGCTCCTTGTCCTGGGGCGCCACATGCCCCAGCAATTCCTCGACCCAGCCTTCGTGCACCCTGGCCATGGCGCCGAATGCCGCCTGGCCGTTCGCCGTCAGCCTGACGGCAAAGGCGCGCTTGTCCTGCGGGTCGGGCACGCGTTCCACTAACCCCTCGCGTTCGAGCTGGTCGGTGATGCCGGTGATGTTGCCGCCGGTGACCATCATGCGCCGCGACAGCTCGCCCATGCGCAGGCCTTCGGGATGGCGTTCCAGCTGGGCCATCAAATCGAAGCGCGGCAGCGTGATGCCGAAGCTGGTGCGCAAACGGCTGCGGATCTCGTTCTCGATGCGCACGGTGCACGACAGCATGCGCAGCCACAGCTTGAGCGACTGATGGTGGTCGCTGCTCAGGCGCGTGGCCAGGTCGAGCCCTTGTGGTGTAATCGGTTCCTGCCTGTCTTCATCCTGCATTCTGCGCCGGCGCCGCTTCGGCGCGTAGTTTGAAACGCTGCAGTTTACCGGTTTCGGTGCGCGGCAGTGCGTCGCGGAACACAATGCGGCGCGGATATTTATACGGCGCGATCTGGCGCCTGGTAAATTCCTGCAGTTCGCGCGCCAGCGCCGCGTCGGCTTCCTGCCCGGCGCGCACGACCACGTGCGCCTCGACCACCTGCCCGCGCTCCTCGTCCGGGCGGCCGATTACCGCGCATTCGGCCACCGCCGGATGGCGCAGCAGCGCTTCCTCGACCTCGACGCCGGCGATGTTGTAGCCGGCCGAGATGATCATGTCGTCCATCCGCGCGCGGTAATAGAAATAGCCGTCGCCATCCATCTCGTAGGCGTCGCCGGTCAGGTTCCAGCCATCCTGCACGTAGTCGCGCTGGCGCGGGTCGGCCAGGTAGCGGCAGCCGGTCGGCCCCTTCACGGCCAGGCGCCCGATCACGCCCGGCCCCACCGGCTTGCCTTCGGCATCGAGCACGCAGGCCTGGTAGCCCGGCACTGGCTTACCGGTGGCGCCGGGGCGGATCGCGTCGCCGGCCGCGGAAATGAAAATGTGCAGCATCTCGGTGGCGCCGATGCCGTCGATCATGGCCAGACCGGTCGCCGCCTGCCAGGCCTCGCGCGTGGCCAGCGGCAGCGCCTCGCCAGCCGAGACCGTGCGCGTGAGGCTGGACACATCGTGGCTGGCCGCCAGCTGCGCCATTTGCCGGTAGAAGGTCGGCGCCGTGAAGCAGACCGTGGCGCGCTCGGCGGCGATGGCCGCCAGCAGGGTCTCGGGCGTGGGCTTTTCGATCAGCACCGCGGCTGCGCCCACGCGCAGCGGAAACAGCAGCAGGCCGCCCAGCCCGAAGGTAAACGCCAGCGGCGGCGTGCCGATGAAGATGTCGTCGCTCCGCGACTGCAGGGTGTGCACCGGGAAGCAGTCGCAGATTGCCAGCAGGTCGCGCTGGAAATGCATCGTGCCCTTCGGGATGCCGGTGGTGCCCGAGGTGAAGCTGATCAGGCAAACGTCGTCCGCCGCAGTGTCGGTGGCCGCGAACGGATCGCCGTGGCGCGCCATCAGATTCTCCAGTGCGGCCGGGTCGCCGGGGGCATCGAACAGCGTCACCGGCGGCACGCCTTCACCCAGAATTTCTTGCAGGGCGTCGACTTCGGCGCGCAGGCCGGCGGCGCACAGCACCGCGTCTACCCGCGCCTTGACGGCGATGGCGCCGAGTTCGCGCGCGCGCAGCAGCGGCATGGTCGGCACCGCGATGCAGCCTGCCTTGAACACGGCCAGGATCGCCGCCGCCATCGTCGGGCAATTTGCGCCGCGCAGCAGCACGCGGTTACCCGGCACCAACTGCAGGTCGCGCCGCAGCACGTGGGCGATGCGGTCGACCTGCGCGGTAAGTTCGGCGTAGCTCAGGCGCTCGCCCGCGCCGATCAGAGCAGTGCGCATGCCCCAGCCGCGCGCCAGCGCCGCATCCAGCAGTTCGACGGCGCAGTTGATGCGCTGCGGGTAGCGCAGCGCCGGGAGATCGAACAGGAAGTCGGGCCACTCGCCGGGTGGCGGAAGATGGTCGCGGGCAAAGCCGTCGACGTGCGAGGAAGGACTGAGTGCTGCTCTGGGTTCTACCGTCTGCGCGCTGGTCATGGTCGTCCCGGTTGGTGGTCAGCCGATATCCGGGAGATACTTTAAGTCTAAACCATCTTCCCGACAAGCGAATTGTCGGGATGGCTCGCTTGTCCGATTCGGCCCTCGGTTCAGGCCTCGTCCACGCGCTGCGCCTGCCGTTCGACCGCCGCCCGGGCCGCAGCCAGCGCCTCGGCCACCCCGGCGGGCGCCAGCGACATGCTCGCCTGCGCCAGGCGCGCCGCCGCCGCGTGCAGGCCGAGCGTGGTGCAGCCTTCTTCCAGGCGCGCCAGGCGTGCGCGTGCGGCCGGCGCGTCGGGCAGCAGTGCTTCCAGGCTGGCCGCCGTGTCGTCGAGCTGGCGCGCCAGGCCGCCGAAATACAGCCGCAGGCGCGCCAGGTCGATGCCGAGGCGGCGCGCGCTGTCCTGCGGCGCCTCGGTCTGCCCCAGGCCCGCCAGCCAGGGACGCAGCTGCTCGACGCGGAAGGGCTTGACCACGTAGCCGTCGGCGCCCAGCGCGGCCGCTTCGTTCATGGTGTCGGCGTCGTTGGCGGCCGAGACCAGCACGAAGGGAATCGCGGCCAACTGCGGGTGCGCCTTGACCCGCGCCAGCAGCTCGGTGCCCGACAGGTGCGGCATGCGCAGGTCGCAGAACACCAGCGCCGGACGCAGGCCGCCCTCGAGCTGGCGCCAGGCATCGGCGCCGTCTTCCGCTTCCAGGATGGCGAAACGGCCGCAGGTATCGACCAGATGCATCAGCATCATGCGCGAGACCACGTCGTCGTCGACGACCAGCACCACTGGCAGGTTGTTACTTGTTGAAGACATCGGTTCGGAGGATCAGGTAAGAAAGGTATCGAAAGCGTCGAGCAGCGCGTCCAGGCGCGCGAGGCCCGCGCGCAGCTCGTCGTGGCGGCCGCTGTCGGCCGCCTTTTCCAGGCGCGCGCAGAGCACCGCCAGTTCGCGCGCGCCGAGGTGGCCGGCGCTGCCGCGCAAGCCATGCAGCACGCGGGCGCAGGCTTCGTCGTCGCCGTCGTCGAGCGCCGCGCGCAGTTCGCGGCGGCGGCGCGGCAGGTCGGCGGCAAAGGCGGCGCGCAGGCGGGCCTGGAGGTCGCCGGCCGGACGTTCGGAGACCGGGGCCGGGGCCGCCGCCGCCTCTTCATCCGGCGCGATTCCGAACAGGGCGTCGAGTTCGGCCGTCGTCGGCGCCGCTGCGGGCGGACCGGCCGGCGCCTCCATCGGCGCCAGCGCAATGCCGCGCGCCAGCTGGCGTTCGATGGCCAGGCCGAGCTGCCGGTGCAGGGCCGCCTCGTCGATCGGCTTGGTGAGGAAGGCGTCCATGCCGCAGGCCAGGTAGCGGTCGCGGTCTTCGTCGCTGGCGTTCGCCGTCAGCGCCACGATCATCACGCGCGGGTCGCGCACCGGCGCGTCGAGCGTGCCGCCGGCGCGGATCAGGCGCGTGGCGGTGGCGCCGTCGATCTCCGGCATGCGCCCGTCCATCAGCACGATGTCGTAGTGCGTGTGGGCGCAGGCCGCCACCGCCAGCGCGCCGTTCTCGACCACGTCGATGCTGTGGCCCATGTCCTCGACCATCATGCGCGCGATGATCTGGTTGGTGGCGAAGTCCTCGGCGCACAGCACGTGCAAGCGGTGCGTGTGGGGCAGGAACACTGCGGGTTCAGCCCGGGCCGGCTCGATGCCTTCGTCGAACGGCAGCACGAAGCTGAAGGTGCTGCCCTTGCCAGGCTCGCTGTGCGCCTCGATCGTCCCGTCCATCAGCTCGACCAGCTGGCGGCAGATCGCCAGGCCCAGGCCCGTGCCGCCGTAGCGGCGCGTGGTGGTGGCGTCGGCCTGCTCGAACTTCTGGAACAGGCGCGGCAAGGCCTCGGCAGCGATGCCGATGCCGGTGTCCTGCACCGAAAACCGGATCCGGTGGGCCGACCCGTCCTGCACCGTATTCTGCGCGCCCTCCTCCGATCCCGGCTGGTCCTCGGGCTGGCGCTCGACGCGCAGCAGCACCTGCCCGGCCGGCGTGAACTTGAAAGCATTCCCGACCAGGTTGACCAGCACCTGGCGCAGCCGGGTCGGGTCGCCGCGCACGAAGCGCGGCAGGTCGGGCGCCAGCTCGATCGCGAAGTCGATGCTGAGGGCGGCGGCCTGCTCCTCGAACAGGGCGGCCACGTTGCCGATGGCCTCGTCGAGCGCGAAGTCGATGGTCTCGACGGTGAGCTTGCCGGCCTCGATCTTGGAAAAGTCGAGCAGGTCGTTGATGATCGCCAGCAGCGCCTCGGCATTCGCCTGGCCGCGCGCGATCTGTTCGCGCGTGCTCTCCTTCAGCTGGCCGTCGCGCAGGGCGAAGCCGAGCATGCCGATCACGCCGGCCAGCGGCGTGCGCATCTCGTGGCTCATGTTGGCCAGGAACTCGGACTTCTGGCGCGCGGCGTCCTCGGCGCGGCGCGCGGCCAGCTGCAGGCGGCGCTCGTTCTCGTGCAGGGCGCGGTTCGCCTCGCCGAGTTCGATGGTGTTCTGGCGCACCTGCTGCTCGCGCTCGCGCAGCTCGGCGGTCTGGCGCTCGAGCAGGCGGTTCTGCAGCCCGATCTCCTCGGTGCGGGCGCCGACCTGGCGCTCCAGGCGCAGCTGCTGGCGGTGCAGGCTGCCGATGCGCAGGCGGTAGCCGCCGTAGCCGGCGCTCAGCAGCAGCAAGGCGCCGGCGACGCGGAACCACCAGGTGCCCCAGGCCGGCGGCTCGATCACGATTTCCAGCGTGGCCGGGGTCTCGCTCCAGACCCCGTCCTTGTTGGCGGCGCGCACGTGGAACACGTAGCGGCCCGGGTCGAGGTTGGTATAGGTGGCGAAGCGCTTGCCGGCGTCGGCGTTCACCCAGGCCTGATCGAAGCCCTCGAGTTTATAGGCGAAGCGGTTGCGCTTCGGCGCGGCGTAGTGCAGGGCCGAGAATTCGAGCGAGAACACCGAGTGGCGCGACGACAGCGTGATCGTGCGCGCATTCTCGATCGGGCCGTCGAGCAGCTCGGGCCAGGCCTGCTGCACCGGGCGGTTGAAGATCTGGAAGCCGGTGATCACGGCGCGCGGCGGGATGCGGTTGTAGCGCAGCGCGCGCGGGTCGAAGGCGGTGATGCCGTTGAAGCCGCCGAAGTACAGGCTGCCGTCGGGCGCGCGCGCCGCGGCCGCATCGAAATAGGCGCCGTCGACGGTGCCGTCGGCGGCGGTGTAGCTGCGCCAGTTGTTGGTGACGGGCTCGAAGCGCGACAGGCCGTTGGTGGTGCTGATCCAGATCGCGCCGCCGGCATCTTCCAGCATCGCGGCCACGGCGTCGTCGACCAGGCCGTCGCGCATGGTGTAGCGCACGAAACTCACCGAGCCGTCGCTGGCCGTCACCATCTTGTTCAGGCCGACCGCGGTGCCGACCCAGACATTCCCGGCGCGGTCTTCCATCAGGTAGTGGATCTCGTCGTGGCTCAGGCTGTTGGGGTCGTAGCCGTCGTGGCGGAAGTGGCGGAAGCGCCCGCTGGCGCGGTCCAGCAGATCCAGGCCATTGAAGGTGCCGACCCAGAGCCGCCCGCGCCGGTCTTCCAGCACCGGGCGCACCGAGTTGTCGGACAGACTGGCCTGGCGCGCCGGGTCGTGGCGGTAGCTGGTCAGCTGGCGCGTGGCCGGGTCGAGCATGTGCAGGCCGCCCTTGGTGGCGATCCACACCATGCCGTCTCGCCCCAGGCTCATGGCGCGCACGTTGTTGGCGTTGGCGGCGTTGTTGTCGTTCGCGGCCAGCACCTGGCGCACGAAGCGCCCGCTCTTCGGGTCGAAGCTGGTGATGCCGGTGCGCCCGCCGACCCACATCAGGCCCTGGCGGTCGCGCACCACGGCGTTCACGGAGGTGTCGATCAGGCTGTTCGGGTTGCCCGGCTCGTGGCGCCAGATGCGGTTCGGCTGGCCGGGCGCGGCCGGGTCGTACAGCTGCAGACTCGAGGTACTGGCCAGCCACAGCTTGCCGCTGCCGTCGTTCTCGATGCCTTTCACGCGGTTGTCGGCGGTGCCGGCGCCGTCGCGCTCGCGTACGATGCGCGCGAAGCCGCCGCTGCCCAGGTCGACGCGCGACACGCCGGCATACCAGGTGCCGACCCAGAAGGTGCCGACGCGGTCGCGGTAGAGCGCGGCGATGTGGTTGTCGGCCAGGCTGTGGCTGTCGGCGACGATCTGGCGGTGCGTCTCGAAACGCGCCTGCGCCGCGTCCCAGCGGTACAGGCCTTCGTCGTGGGCGCCGACCCAGACCTGGCCCTGGGCGTCCTGGTAAAGCGAACTGATCCAGGTGCGCGGGATGCCCTCCTGCGGCCCCAGGCGCTGGCGCCGCCCGACTTCCGGTCCGGCCAGGGCCATGCGCTCGAGGCCACCCAGGGAGCCGATCCACAGGGTATTTGCGGCATCGACCAGCAGGGCATTCACCGTCTCGCCCGGCCCCGGCCTGCCGCTGCCGTGGTGCTCGAAGCGCTTGAGCTTGAGGTCGTAGCTGTCGACGCCGGCTGTGGTGCCGATCCACAGCAGGCCACTGCGGTCGAGCGCCAGCGCATTGATGTCGTCGCTGGCCAGGCTGTCGGGGTCGCTCGGCACGTGGTGCCAGGTGGTGAAGCGGCCGCTGGCGACGTCGAAGTGCTGCAGGCCGTCGCCGGTGCCGAGCCAGAAGCCGCCCTTGCCGTCGTCGATAATGGCGCGCACGTGGCGGTTGCCGTTGCCGCGCCGCGCCGGCTCCTCGGGCAGGAAATGCTGGAAGCCCTGGGTCGCCGCGTCGTAGCGCGCCAGGCCGCCGTCGGTGCCGATCCAGAGCCGCCCCTGGCGGTCGACGTGCAGCACGCGGATCCAGTTGCTGGGCAGGGTGGCGGGGTCGCCGACGGCGTTGCGGAAATTGACGAAACGGTAGCCATCGAAGCGCGACAGGCCGTTCTGGGTGCCGAACCACATGAAGCCGTCGCTGTCCTGGGCCATGGCCAGCACCGATTCCTGGGCCAGGCCATCCTCGACGCTCAGGTGCTCGAAGCGCATGGTCGGGGGCGGCGCGCTCCAGGCCGGCGCGGCGAACCCGCCGGCCAGCGCCAGCAGCAGGATCAACAGCAGCGCCCTCATGCGGAAAACGGCGTCCGCTGCAGCGTGTGCGCGAACGCGAGGCAAACGCCGCCGGGGCAGGCGGCTGGCGCCCCTGCCCTGTTCACGGCCGATCGACTTGTGTGTTCCCTATCCACCCTGCAAGGGTAGCAAACAAAGTGAGTCTAGAGGGAAATTATTGCCCTTGGCTCAAGCATTTCCTGCACTTTTGCCCGCTTTTAGTCGCCTTTTGCAACGCCTTCGCGGCGCGGATCGGCGCCGCCGAACCACCAGGGCTCGCCGTGGATCGACATGCGCATGATGCCGTGCAGGCCGGAGTTCTGTTCGGTCTGCTGGACCTTGTGGCCGCGCGCCTTCAGGGCGTCGACCGTGGCCTGCGGGAAGCGGCCGGCCTCGATCTCGGTCGGGCCGTTGCGGCTGCCAAAGTTCGGCAGGGCGATTGCCTGCTGCATGTTCAGGCCCCAGTCGAGGGTGCCGACCAGGGTCTTGGCGACGTAGTTGATGATCGCCGGGCCGCCCGGCGAGCCGACCGCCAGCACCAGCTTGCCGGTCTTGGTGTCGAAGACGATGGTCGGCGACATCGCGCTGCGTGGACGCTTGCCCGGCTCGACGCGGTTTGCCACCGGGCCATCCTTGTCGCGCGCCGAGAAACTGAAGTCGGTCAGCTGGTTGTTCAGGATGAAGCCGTCGACCATCTGGCGCGAGCCGAAGGCGTCTTCCACGGTCGTGGTCATCGAGAGACCGGCGCCGTGGCTGTCGACCACCACCATGTGCGAAGTCGACGGGGTTTCGATGGCGTTGTCCTTGCCCCAGAGCCAGGCCGTTTCCATGCCGGGCGGATTGCCGGCCGGGGCTTCGCCCATCGACTTGTCGCCGATCAGGGCCGCGCGCTTCGCCATGTAAGCCTTGTCGATCAGGCCAGGCAGGCCGCGGCCCGGCAGCGGCACGAAGTCGGTGTCGGCGGCGTAGCGATTGCGGTCGGCGTAGGCCAGGCGGCCGACTTCCGAGAACAAGTGCACGGCATCGGCGCTCGGCACGCCGTTCGTCGGCGCGAGCTTGGTCATGTCGCGCGTTTCGAACATGGCCAGCATCTGGGCCACGGCGATCCCGCCCGAGGATGGCGGCGGCATGCCGCACACGGTGTAGACGCGGTAGTCGCTGCAGACCGGCTCGCGCACCTTGGGGCGGTAGTCGGCGATGTCCTTGGCGGTGAGCAGGCCGGGGTTGGTCGGGTGCGCCTTCACTTTATTCGCGATGTCGCGCGCGATGTGGCCTTTATAAAAGGCGTCGGCGCCGCCGGTCGCGATCTCGCGCAGGGTCTTGGCCAGCGCCGGATTCTTCAGCAGGTAGCCGACCGGGCGCGGGTTGCCTTCCTTGTCGTAGAAATAGGCGGCAGCCGCCGGGTCCTTGCGGATATGGGCGTCCCACATCAGCATGCCGTTCAGGCGCGCGCTGACCGGGAAGCCGCGCTCGGACAGGCGGATCGCCGGGCCGAACAGGGTTTTCCAGGGCAGCTTGCCGTGCTGCTTGTGCGCCAGCTCCAGCATGCGCAGCACGCCCGGCGCGCCGACCGAACGCCCGCCCACCACGCCGGCGGTGCGCGACAATGGCGTGCCATCCGGCTTTTCGAACAGGTGCTCGTCGGCCGCCATCGGCGCGGTTTCGCGGCCGTCGAAAGCCTGCGTTTTCTTGCCGTCGTAGTGGACCAGGAAGGCGCCGCCGCCGATGCCCGAGCTTTGCGGCTCGACCAGGGTCAGCACCATTTGCGTGGCGATGGCGGCGTCGATGGCGCTGCCGCCTTTTTTCAGCATCTCGTAGCCGGCCTCGACCGCAAGCGGATTGGCGGCGGCGACCATGTACTTGTGCGCGGCCCAGCCGGCCTTTTCCTCGTAGCCGGTGGCGATTTCGGGGGCGCGCTGGGCGGTGTCCCGGGTTGCGCTCGCGGTGGGACTCTGGCTGACGCTTCGGGTAAGATCATCGGCCGTCTTCTGGGCGAGCGCCGGGCTGGCCGGCAGGAGGATGCCGGCCAGGGCGGCCAGCAGGGTCGCGCTGGCGCGCATCTGCAACTTCATCATGGATTCTCCAAAAAGCAAAACGGGCGTGCAACCAGGGCTGCACGCCCGATACCGTCTGGCATCCTACATCAAATTGTCAAACGGCTCATGGCACTTGTAAATTGTGTCGGAGACGTTTCCAGCCGATTTTATTTTGGCTGCATGCGGATCGCGCCGTCGAGGCGGATGGTTTCGCCGTTCAGCATCACGTTCTCGATAATGGCTTTGGCCAGGTGCGCGTATTCCTTCGGCAGGCCGAGGCGCGGCGGGAACGGCACCATCTTGCCCAGCGAATCGCGCACTTCCTGCGGCATGCCCATCAGCATCGGGGTCTCGAAGATGCCCGGAGCAATCGTCATCACGCGGATGCCGCTGCGCGCCAGGTCGCGCGCCATCGGCAGCGTCATGCCGGCCACGGCCGCTTTCGAGGAGCCGTAGGCCGCCTGGCCGATCTGGCCGTCGAAGGCCGCCACCGAAGCGGTGTTGATGATGATGCCGCGCTCGCCGTATTCACCGGCTTCGGTATTGCCCATGGCTTCGGCCGCCAGGCGCGACATGTTGAAGGTGCCGACCAGGTTGATGTTCACCGCGCGCTGGAATACGTCCAGCGGGTGCGGGCCGTCCTTGCCGACGGTCTTCACGGCCGGGGCGACGCCGGCGCAGTTGACCAGGCCGCGCAGGGTGCCCAGGGCCACCGCCGCTGCCACCACCGCCTGGCCATCGGCCTCGGAGGTGACGTCGCACTTCACGAACTGACCGTTCAGTTCGGCTGCCAGGGCCGCACCGGCCTCGGCCTGCACGTCGGCGATGACGACCTTGCCGCCGGCCTCGGTGATCATGCGCGCGGTAGCCGCGCCCAGGCCCGACGCGCCGCCGGTGACGATGAACACATTGTCTTGAATTTGCATGGTTTTTCCTTATCTCCCTGTTCGCGTTCTCGTTTTGACGTTTACGTTAACGTCAACCTGCGCGATTGTAGCGAATTTTTGGCAAGAAAAACCACGGCCGCTTTAAAAGCATTGCACATTGGCGCCGTTGCGCGTGCACAAGCGGCCTTCGCTGCTGACGCCGGCGTTGCCGACATTCGTCTGGTAGGTCGTGCCGCCCGTGTCGGTGCAGGTGTTGCCGAGGCAGCTGTTGAGGCGGGCGGAACCGGACTGCGGCGCGGCGGGCCGGGCTGGCGACGGTATCGGCGGCGTGACCACCGTATCCGGCTGTACCCCGGGCACGCGGGCGATGTCTTGCCGGGCCGGGCGCCGCGCTGCGGCATTGGTCTGCTTGTTCGTGCCCTTGCTGTCGGTCTTGGCCGGGTCCCTCTGCTGGGGCGCCGGGCGTGCCGAGGGATCGGTTTCCCGGTGCGGCTGCTGTTGCGGCGTGCCGCCGGCTTTTTCTTCCTGGGCTTGCGGGGTTTGCTCGGGCTGGGCGCCGGGCTCGGACCGGGTCGTCTGCGGGTGCAGCACCGGGCCATAGCTGGGGCCGGTGGCGGGCACCGGCTGGCGTGGCGCTGGCCCGGCTTGCCCAGCTTGCGTTTGTGGCCCGGATGGCGTTTGCGCGCGGACCGGTTGCGCTGCCGCTGCAGCGGCCAGCGCCACGATCAGGACCAGGGCAATTTGGGTGGCCCGAAAAGGCTTCGAGTGCTTGAGGTGGGTAGCGTGCTTCATGGCGTCCTCCATGCGGCCTGCGGCCGATACGGGAATTATCGGCCGCCCCTGCCTGCCATGGCGCGCGCCAGCATGGCCGCTTCGTCAAGTCCGTGTCAGTTTCACGGTTTACGCTGAGGGGATGATCGGCAAGCCTGGTGATGCTTGCCGCGACAACAATCACAATGATGGAGACGGCAATGCAGACAGTTCACGCGCTCTACCAGGCCAAACGGACCGACGCCGCGGGGGCCCTGGCGCACTTGCGGGACCAGGACATGATCATCGTGCCAACCGGGGTCGGCGAGCCGCCTGCCCTGCTCACGGCCCTATCCGAAGCGCGCACGCGCTGGCAAGGGATCCGGGTGGCGCAGATCCTGGCGATGCGCAAGTACGGCTACTTCGAGCAGGACACTGCCCGGCACGTGCGCCACGCGGCGCTGTTCTTCGGCGGTGCCTCGCGCGGGGGCGGCCAGGGCGGCTGGTGCGACTTCATCCCGAATTATTTTTCCGAGATCCCGACCCTGATCGAGCGCGGCCTGATGCCGGCCGACGTGGTGTTTGCGATGGCGTCGAGCATGAATGCCCAGGGCTACTTTGCGCTCAGCCTGGGCACCGACTACACCATGGCGGCGGTGGCCAGGGCGCGTGTGGTGGTGCTGGAAGTGAACCCGCACGTGCCTTTCGCGCACGGCCAGTGCCACGTGCACATTTCGCAGGTGACGGCACTGGTCGAAGACGACACGCCGATCCTGGAGGTGGGCCTGCCTGCCATCGGCCCGGTGCAGGAAGCCATCGGCAAGCACGTGGCCGACATGATCGACGATGGTTCGACCCTGCAGATCGGCTATGGCGGCATTCCCGATGCGGTGGTGATGCAGCTGACCCACAAGCACGATCTCGGCATCCATACCGAGATGATCGGCGACGGCATCCTGAAGCTGGTCGAGTGCGGCGCCGTGACCAATCGGCGCAAGACCCTCCTGCCCGGCAAGATGGTGGCGACCTTCGCGCTCGGCTCGCGCAAGCTGTACGACTTCATGCACCACAACCCGATGCTGGAAATGCATCCGTCGAACTTCACCAACGACCCCTACATCGCCGGGCAGAACGACAATCTGGTGTCGATCAACGCCAGTTTGCAGGTCGACTTGCTCGGCCAGTGCGGCAGCGAAAGCATCGCCCACCTGCCCTATTCCGGCACCGGCGGCCAGGTCGACTTCGTGCGCGCCGCCAACCGTTCGCGCGGCGGCAAGTCCTTCATCGTGCTGCCCTCGACGGCCAGGGACGGCACCATCTCGCGTATCGTGCCGACACTCACGTCCGGCACTCACGCCACCACCAGCAAGAACGACGTGAACTACGTGGTCACCGAGTACGGCGTGGCCCAGTTGCGCGGCAAATCGGCCAAGGCCAGGGCGCAGGAATTGATCGCGATTGCGCATCCGGACTTCCGTGGCTGGCTGCGTGAAGAAGCGAACAAGATGTGCGTGTTCTGAAGGTGCGTGATCTGAGAGCGCGTGTCCTGCGCTGGCTGCCGAGCGGAAACCTGCGCCACTGTCCGGTTGCGCCATGCCATGATGGTTTTTTATGGCCGGGTTAGCCCGGCGCCATGGAGGAGGAAAGATGAGCCAGGCGTTACGCATTACCGATGAAGACCACGTGCGCGGCGACAGCGCTGCTGTTGTCACGCTGATCGAATACGGCGACTTTGCCTGCCCGTATTGCGCCCGTGCGCATGCGGCGCTGAGCGAGTTGCAACGGCAACATGGCGACCGTGTGCGGCTGGCGTACCGGCATCTGCCGCTGACGGACCTGCACCCGCTCGCCCTGCCGCTGGCAGAAGCGGCTGAAGCCGCCGCGGCCCAGGGCAAGTTCTGGGACATGCATGACGCCTTGTTCGAGAACCAGGGCATGTTCGATGACGATGCCCTGCTGGCGCTGGCGGCGGAACTGGGAATCGACGCCGGACGCTTCCGCAGCGAGCTCGAAGGTGGACGCTACCGCGAGCGGGTACTGGCGCAGGCGCAGGCAGGCGAAGCGGCCGGGGCCAGCGGCACGCCGAGCTTTTTCATCAATGGCGAGCGTTACCATGGCGACTCGGACCATGCGTCGCTGGCGGCGGCGATTGATGCGGCGTTGAAGGGGGCGTGATCGCGCTTGGTGGCTGAGTCGGGCGCTGAAGTGGCGGTTGGTTAGTTACGTTTAGCCGAGAGCGCCAGTGCGTCGCGGGGACTGGATGTGAACATGCATCGGTGCGCATGTGCGTTGAACGCGAACGTGCTTTGAACACGGCAAAGCCGTCCACCCTACATCAAGGCTGTGCGCGAGGCTGCTCGGCAGCCACCCGTGTCGGCGCCGGGGCCGGGGCGGCATGCGCCGGTTTGCGCATTTGCGCCAACTGGGGTTCAGATACCGCAATCCAGCCCGCTGCCGGCAGCAAGGGCACCAGCAGCAGCGCCACGATATTGATGATCTTGATGAGCGGGTTCACTGCCGGGCCGGCTGTGTCCTTGTAGGGGTCGCCCACGGTGTCGCCGGTCACTGCCGCCTTGTGGGTGTCGGAGCCCTTGCCGCCGAAGTTGCCGTCCTCGATGTATTTCTTGGCGTTGTCCCAGGCGCCGCCGCCGGTGGTCATCGAGATTGCCACGAACAGGCCGGTGATGATGGTGCCCATCAGCAGCCCGCCCAGCGCCGCCGGCCCCAGCAGCATGCCGACCAGGATCGGCACGATCACCGGCAGCAGCGAAGGCACGACCATCTCGCGGATTGCCGAGGCGGTGAGCATGTCGACTGCCTTGTCGTATTCCGGCTTGCCGGTGCCGGCCATGATGCCGGCGATGTCGCGGAACTGGCGCCGCACTTCCACCACCACCGCGCCCGCCGCCCTCCCCACCGCTTCCATCGCCATCGCCCCGAACAGGTAGGGAACCAGGCCGCCGATGAACAGGCCGACGATCACCATCGGGTTCGACAATTCGAAGACGACGGACTTGCCGACCGAATCGAGCGCGTGCGTGTAATCGGCGAACAGCACCAGCGCCGCCAGGCCGGCCGAGCCGATGGCATAGCCCTTGGTCACGGCCTTGGTGGTGTTGCCCACCGCATCGAGCGGGTCGGTAATGGCGCGCACCGAATCGGGCATGCCGCTCATCTCGGCGATGCCGCCGGCGTTGTCGGTAATCGGGCCGTAGGCATCGAGGGCGACGATGATGCCGGCCATCGACAGCATGGAGGTGGCGGCGATCGCAATGCCGTACAGCCCGCCCAGCTGGAAGGCGACCAGGATGGCGACGCAGACCGCGAGCACCGGGTAGGCCGTGGACTTCATCGACACGCCCAGGCCGGCGATGATGTTGGTGCCGTGGCCGGTGGTCGAGGCTTCGGCGATGTGGCGCACCGGCTTGAAGTCGGTGCCGGTGTAGTACTCGGTGATGTAGACCATCAGGCCGGTGAGCACGA
>Ga0265797_10006643_pt1 | contig 16222 bp, 8 predicted proteins | sample P2T30metagenome_FD_192433 | JGI IMG/M metagenome (GOLD analysis project Ga0265797, IMG submission 192433) | Plant litter microbial communities from East Loma Ridge, Irvine, California - P2 T30 | ecosystem: Environmental > Terrestrial > Plant litter > Unclassified | place: USA: California... | reverse complement strand
GCTCCCAGCAACCGGCGCCCGAGACGAACGAGTGGCCGAAGCCGCGGATCTTCTTGTCGGTGTAGCGGAAGCCCGCGTAGTGGTCGGCGATCGGGCTGACCTGGATCAGGCCGAACGGGGCCGAGGCGCCGGGGAAGGTGTTGCCCTCATCCTGGGTGCCGATGAAGGTGTTCACCGGCATCGCGCCGGCCGGCAGCCTGGCGTTGGCGGCGGCGGTGGCGGCGACTGCGTACGGCGTGGTGGCCGGCAGGGCGCAGGCCATCAGGGCCACGCTCAGGGCGATCAGGCTGCGGCGGGCCGGCATGAATGGGGCGGAAAGGGTACGACTCATCACGATACTTCTCCTTCGAGCAGTTCGAACAACTGGTTCATGACCGCGGATTGCGGCGGAGTGGCGCCCGCGTGCAGGCAGGCGGCGGAGCCGGCGGCGAGCGCGGCGTGCAGGTGCGACTGGAGCGTACGCTGCGGATTCTGGGCAAGGCTGTGCAGCAGGCCGGCGGCGCTGGCGTCACCGGCGCCCACCGTGTCCACGACATCGATCCTGGGTGCGCGGGCATCGGCACGCTGGTCATGCAGGTACAGGCTGGCGCCCTGGCCGCCGCGCGTGAACAGGCACAGCGCGTCAGGGTTGAAGGCGCGGATTCTGGTCAAGGCGGCGTCCAGGTCGAGGCCCGGGAACAGGCCGCGCAAGTCGTCGTCCGAGACCTTGATCAGGTCAGCCAGCGTGGCCATGGCCGCCAGGGTCGGCGTGTATTTCGCATCCATCAGGTTGCGGAAGTTCGGGTCGAAGCTGATCTTGACGCCGCGGCTTTTCAGCGTGCGCGCCAGTTCGACCAGTTTCCCCGCCAGCGGCTGGCGCGCCAGGCTGATGCCGCCGAAGTGGGCCCAGCGCAGGCCGTCCATCCAACCGCTCGGCAGCTGGGCCGGGTCGAAATGCAGGTCGGCGCTGTCTTCGCCGATGAAGAAGTAGCTTGGCGGTTCGCTTTCGACGATCGCCAGCAGCGGCGAACGGTCGACGCGCTGCAACAGGCGCAGGTCGAGCTTCGCCTGTTCGCTGGCTTGGTACAGCGCGTCGCCAAAGCGGTCATTGCTGATCGCGCCGGCGAACCCGGTCGGCTCGCCCAGTGCAGCCAGGGCGCGTGCCACGTTCCAGGTCGAGCCGCCCACGCGGCTGACCCATTGTTCGTTACCGCCATGGATCATGTCGGTCAGCGCCTCGCCGGCGCATACCATCGTGAGTGCTTCAGCCATGATTGTCACCCTTGAGCACTGCCACGATGTCATAGCACGCGCCCATGGTGTGGTAGTCGACCTTGCCGGCCGGGCTCTTCTCGTCGCTCAACTTGCGGTTTTCGCGGTCGAGGATGCGGAACCAGGCGCCGTGTTCATGGTCGACCATATGGGTCCAGCTGTACGCCCACAGGCGCTCGTACCAGACCCAGTATTCGTCGTTGCCGGTACGCTCGGCCAGCAAGGCGGCAGCCGCCGCGCTCTCGGCCTGCACCCAGAAGTATTTGTGGTAGTCGCAGATGGTCAGATCCGGCGCCAGCGAATACGCCAGGCCGCCGTGCTGGACGTCCCAGCCCTTTTCCACCGCCACCTTGAACAGGCGCTCGGCAGTCGGGATCAGCCATTCGAGGTCGTGGTCGAGCACACCCTTGGCGCGCGCTTCGAGCAGCACCAGCAGCTTGGCCCATTCGGTGAAGTGGCCCGGCTGGTAGCCCCATGGGCGGAACAGGTTTTCCGGGTCGTCGATGTTGAATTGCCAGTCGGGCTGCCACTCGGTGTCGTAGTGTTCCCAGATCAGGCCGCCGCAGCGCTGGGCCTGGCGCTGGGTGATGTTGTAGGCAACGGTATAAGCGCGTTCCAGGTAGCGCCGTTCGCCGCTGGCCTGGTGCGCGGCCAGCAGCGCTTCGCAGCTGTGCATGTTGGCGTTCTGGCCGCGGTAGGTCGACAGCGCGCTCCAGTCCTGGCTGGCTTCGTCGGCATACAGGCCATCGGCTTCGTTCCAGAAGCGCTTTTCCATCAGCTCGAACGCCTCCGCGATCCACGGACGCGCTTCCTCAATGCCGGCCATGGTGGCGTGCGAATACGCCAGCAAGACAAACGCTTCGCCGTAGGCGTGCTGGGTGCCGTCTTCGATTGCGCCGTCGTTCAGCATCCAGGCGTAACCGTCGCCATCGGGCGCACGGTGCGACTCGCGCAGGAATTTCACGGCGTGCTTGAGGCCTTCGAGGTAGGCTGGGTCGTTGAAGTGGCGATACGCCATCGCGTAAGTGAACACGTAGCGGGTGCTGCTGACCAGGTGGCGGTGGCTGGCGTCGTACACCGCGCCATCGTCCTTGAAGTACTGGAACAGGCCGCCGGCCGGATCGATCGCGCGCGGGTGGTAGAAGCGCATCGTGTGGCGCGCATGGTCGAGCAGGACGGCCGGGCTGCGGAAATCTGGGAGTGTGGTCATGGTCATTGTTGTCTTATGGCGTCGGGGATGCACGTCAGTCGTCGTAGCTGCTCTCGCGCACGATCATCTCGACTGGCAGGGTTATCTGGGGGGATTGTTCTTCCGGCTTGTGCAGCAGGCATTCGACACCGGCGCGGCCGAGCGCTTCCTTGTCGACGCGCACGGTCGACAGTGGCGGAATCGCCGCCGCGGCGGCAGCGATGTCGTCGAAGCCGACGATGGCCAGGTCGGACGGAATGCGCAGGCCTTCGCCCAGGCAGTATTTCAGCGCCACCAGCGCCGTGCTGTCGTTGTAGCAGAACAGCGCGTCCGGGCGCTTGGGCAGATCGAGCAGACTGCGCACCGCTTCGATCACGCCCTCTTCGCCCTCGCCCATGGTCGGCACATTGACTTCCAGGCTGGGGTCGGCATGCACCTTGGCGTCGAACAGCGCCTGGCGGAAACCCCGGTTGCGCTGCTGGATGCTGTAGTGGGCGAGCGAGCCGGACAGCATGGCGATGCGCTTGCGTCCCGTGCGCAGCAGGTGCTGGGTGGCCAGGTAACCGCCGCTCATATTGTCCGGGTTGATCGAGGTAAAACCGCGCCGGTGCATGTCGACCAGCACCATCGGCTTGCCGACCTGCTGCAGCGCGCTCAACACTTCGGGTTCGAAGAAGCCGGCGCACACGATCGCGTCCGGCTGGTGCAGGCGGATCTGGTCCATCACCGGCTCGGCCGGGCCGACCACGATCAAGGAAAGCGCGATGCCTTCGCGGCGGCAGGCTTCTTCGGCGCCGTGCAGCACCGGCGAGAAGAACGGGCTCGAGGTCAGGGTGTTGTGCTGGCTGTGCAGCAAAAAGGCGATGCGGCGGATGCGGCCTTTTTTCAGCTGCGAGAAATCGTAACCGAGGCGCAGCGCGGCTTCGCGCACGGTGTTGCGCGTGGCCTCGGTCATGCCGGCCTGGTTCTTCAGTGCGCGCGAGACGGTGCCGATCGACAGCCCGGTGGCGGCGGCGATGTCGCGCAGGGTGACCTGGCTCATGCGTGCGCTCCCATTGGCTGGCGTGCACGCAAGGAGCCGTGCGTCGCGATCGACTGCATACTGTGTCTCCGGTGTCGGTTTAATAAACGCTTGTGGTCGCGTCTTGCCGCGTCGTCCTGTCGAAATGAACGCGCGTGTTGATAGGGTGTTTTATATCAGCCGCCTTTTCATCGCGTCAACAAATTCGGACTGATTTGCGTGCGTTTTAGCGGATTTTAGTAAACGCGCACACGGCGGCCCGGCCGTATGCGCATTTACATAGTTGCTGCGGTAATTACGCGTGTTTACTTGGCACTGAACTTCGACTGCGCCAGCGCGCCTTCGCTGGCCTTGCCCGCGACCGATTCCAGCAGCTCCAACTCGGCCAGCTCGAGCGTCGAACCGTTGTCGAAGCGCAGGCGGTACTCGCGGTAGGCGCCCGGCTTGGCCACGCCGAATGGACGCAGCTGCAGCGCCCAGTCGAAGCGTTCGCCGCTACGCTTGTCGAGTTCGGTCCAGCGGTCGCCCGCCTTGCCGCCACGGCCTTCCAGCGTCCAGCCCAGGCCCTGCAGCGCTGCCTTGCCGCCGGTGATGGTGTAATAGCTGATCGTGGCCGGGGCCGCCAGGGCGAAGCCGACCGTGGCGCGCGCCGGCAATGCCAGCTGCGTTGCGGCGTCGTCATCAAACAGCGCGCCCGGGTTTTTCACGCCGGCGAGCGTCACGCGGCGCGCGCCGCTGGCGCGGTCGTGCAGCATCGCCGGGGCCTTGCCGGCCTCGGTCATCGATGCCGGCAAGGCAGCGGCCTCACTGCCCCAGGTCGACGGCATGCTGCCCATCGTGAATTCGAGGGTGGCGCCGCCGGCGATGTCGTCGTGGCGGATCCATGGCTTGGTCCACGGCTGGCCATTCACCTTGAGCGACTGCACATAGACGTTGCGCGGGCTGTTGTTGTGGGCGATAACGGTCAGCAGCTTGCCGTTCTCGAGTTTCACCTCGGTGCGCTCGAAGGCCGGCGAGCCGATCACGTATTCGGGCGAACCCATACGCATCGGATACAGGCCCATCATGGCGAAGGTGTACCAGGCCGACATCTCGCCGTTGTCTTCGTCGCCGGCATAGCCCTGGCCGATCTCGCTGCCCAGGTACAGGCGGCGCACCGCTTCACGCGTGATGGCCTGCGTCTTCCACGGCTGGCCGACCGAGGCGTACAGCCACGGGATGTGGTGCGCCGGCTGGTTGCTGTGTGCGTACATGCCCATGCGCACGTCGCGCGCTTCGGTCATTTCATGGATCACGCCGTTGTAGCGGCCCGAGAACTTGCGCTCGGCCGTTTCATCGGTGGCGAAGAACTGGTCCAGGCGTCCCGCCAGCTTGTCGCGCCCGCCCATCAACGTGGCCAGGCCTTCGACGTCGTGCGGCGTGGTGAAGGCAAAGGTCCAGGCATTCGCTTCGGTGTAATCCGAACCCCACAGGCGCGGCTCGAAAGCGGCGGCCGGCTGGCGCCACTGGCCCTTGGCGTCGCGCCCGCGGAAGAAGCTGGTGGCCGGGTCGAACAGGTGCACGTAGTCGGCTGCACGGGCGCCGAAGTAGCCGGCTTCTTCGCGGTAGCGGCGCGCCTTGGCCGGGTCCTTCTCGTCCTTCGCCAGCGCCTGCCCCATCTGGGCCAGGCCGAAGTCGTTCAGCGCGCCTTCCAGCGTCCACGACATGCCTTCGTGCACCGAGGCGTCGGCATAGCCGCGGTACATCGATTTACCCAACCCCTTGCGGCCGACATTCGACACCGGCGGCACCGCGGTCGCGTTCTTCAGGCCGGCCTGGTACGCCTCATGGCCGTCGAAGTTGCGCACGCCCTTCAGCCAGGCGTCGGCAAAGGCGACGTCGGAACTGGTGCCGACCATCAGGTCGGCGTAGCCTGGCGAGGACCAGCGCGCCACCCAGCCGCCGTCGCGGTATTGCTGCAGGAAGCCGTCGACCATCTCGCCGGCGCGGGTCGGCGCGAACAGCGCATACGCCGGCCAGGTGGTGCGGAAGGTGTCCCAGAAACCGTTGTTGACGTAGTTCTTGCCGGGCACCACCTTGGCCGAGGTGCGCATGGCGTCGCCGCCGGCGTTGTTGCTCGACCAGCCGCTCTGGTCGGCGTGGCGCCAGTCGGGTTGTTCGGCGCTGCCGACGTTTTCATGCGCCACGTTCGGGTACATGAACAGGCGGTACAGGTTCGAATACACGGTGGTGAGCTGGTCGTCGCTGGCGCCCTGCACTTTGACACGCGCCAGTTCGCTGTCCCAGGCGGCCTGGGCGCGTTCGCGCACGGTGTCGAAACTGGCGTCGCCGATTTCCATCTCGAGGTTGCGCTTGGCCTGCTCGATCGAGATCATCGAGGTGGCGATGCGCATGCGCACTTCGCCGTTGCTGTCGGGGGTGAACTTGATGTAGCCGCTCGGGCGGCCGGTCTCGATGCCGCCGCTGTTTTTCCAGCGCTGGTCGAAGGTCGCGTACACGAACATGCGCGCCGAACCGTTCGACAGGCCGCTGCGGGTGTCGGTGTAGCCGATCAGGGTTTGCTTTTCCTGGTCCAGGGTCAGGCCGCCGCGGTTGTCGACGTTGTCGAACAGCAGGTTGGCGTCGCCGCCCTCGGGGAAGCGGAAGCGGAACATGGCGGCGCGCTCGCTCGGGGCGATTTCGGCGCGGATGCCGTTGTCGAAGCCGACGCTATAGGCGTAAGGACGCGCCACTTCCTGGTCGTGCGAGAACGACAGTGCGCGTGCCTTGCGGTCGGCGTCCGGCTGGCCGGTCGAGCTCGAGGGCATGATCTGGAAGGTCTGGCGATCCGCCATCCACGGGCTCGGCTGGTGGCTGAGCGAGAGCGCCTGCAGGCGGGGGCGGTTGTCGGGGCCGTTCTTCTCATTCCAGCTGTACATGAAGCTGAGCGTGCCGGCGTCGGTGACCGGGGTCCAGAAGTTGAAGCCGTGCGGCACCGAGGCGGCCGGGATGTTGTTACCGCGCGAGAAGGTGCCATTCGCCTGGGTGCCGCGCGTGGTGAGCACGTAGTCCGACAGGCGCGCCGGCGCAATGCGCGGCTGCTCGGCGATGACGATGTCGTCGATCCAGCCGCTGGCCTTGCCCACGCTGCCGATCGCCGACGGGCTCACTTCGAGCTCGATCGCCTTGATGCGGCGCCCGGCCAGTTCGCCCAGGCGCACTTCCTTGTTGGCCCACTGCTGGGGGTACAGGGTCTTCGATTCGGCTTGGGGCGCGGCGCCGATGCGCACGCCGTGGTGGTCGTTGACCAGGGTGCCGGACAGGCGGCGGCCGTCGTCCAGCACCAGGTCGAGCGAGACACCGGTCGAAGATGCGGTGTCGCCGTCGACGATTTCAGGCAGCACTTTCCACGACAGCGTGGTGTCGGCCTTGATGGCGATGTCGACCGGGAACAGCTGCAGGCGCCCGCCGCTGCCTTCGGCCGAATAGCGCAGCGCGCGCAGGCCGCTGTAGCCGGCCTTGGCCTTGGCGGTGTAGGGGCGTTCCGGGCCTGCACCGAGTTCGACGGTGACGCCGTTGCCGCTCATCGTGCTTGGGACGGTGTCCGCGGCTTCGAACGAGCTCGAGAACAGGGCCGGGGTCTTGGCCACCAACTGGTCGGTGCCGGCGCTGGCGCAGCCGAGCAGCAGCGTGGCGGCGGCGACGTGCACGGCGATGGCGCGCAGGCGCGGCATGGCGGCGGCTTTGCGAACGAACGCGCCGGCGTTACGTTCTTGGTCGGACGCCGTGGCGGCGTGGCGGAAATCGTGAGCGGTTGCGTTCTGCGTCATGGTGCGGAAGGGCTCCTGGTCTGTGGGAGGGTGGCTGGCATGGCGTCGGCCAGCGAGCGGATGGTCAGGGCGGCGCGCAAGGCGCCTTCGGTGGCGGCGGACGTGACGCGCAACGTGACGCGCTCGCCGGGCAGGATGGTGATGGCATTGTCGGACAGCTCGGCGTCGAGCATGCCGAAGTCGACCCAGACGCCGCGCGCCAGGCGCGTCGCCGTGATGTCGAGGACCAAGGCGGCGCCGTCCTGGCGCAACGTGGCGTCCAGGCCGGCTTCTTTCCACGCGATCTGTTTGGCGGGAGCGAAGTACACCACGCCGCGCGAGGCCGGTTCGCCCTCTGCCTTCAGTTCGAACACGGCGACGGTGTCAGTCGCGGCAGCTTTGCCGAGCAGCTCGGCATCGCGGTAGTCGGCCATTCTGGTTGCCGACAGCGGCGCCAGGTTGACTTGTTTGCGCTCGTCACGCAGCACCTTGCCGTCCAGCGTCATGACACGGGTACGCAGTTCGCCGCGCACGCGCTTGGTGCGGTCGTTGAGCAGGCTGACCGAGGTCATCCCTTTCGGATCGCGCAGCGCGGCCACGCCAACCGGCGCGAAGAAGCGGCGCGCATGGTATTGCAGCGCTTTCGGACGGCCGAACCAGTCGATGCTGGACCACGACGCGCCCGGCCACACATCGTTGAGCTGCCAGTAGAGCGAACCCATGGTGTAGGGACGGCTGCGGCGATGGTGCAGCGAAGCCAGTTCGATGCCTTCGGCCTGCATCACCTGGGACAGGAAAGCGAAGTCGGCAAACTTCGTCGGCGTGCCGAACTCGTCGTTCACATACTTCATCAGGCGTTCGTTGCCCTTACCGGCCAGGAATTTCTGGTGCGCCTCGATCACGGGCGAGTCGATCTGTTGCTCGGCGCGGGTGGCGAATGCATCGATCGTGCGCTGCACCGGCCAGGCTTGCAGGCCGAACTCGGACATGAAGCGCGGCGTGATTTCCAGGAACTTGGTCACCGGGTGTGCCGGGTTGCCCCACACCTCCCAGTAGTGCATGTCGCCGCTGGCCTGGGTGTTGGCGACTTCGTGCAAGTCTTCGCCTGGCGAGCTGGACCAGTAGCCGATGCCGCCGGCTTCTTCTTTCACCACCTGGCGCAAATCGACGCCGAACAATTGCACGTAGCCCTTCCACACTTTATCTGCGAAGACCGGGTCGGCTGCCTTCAGCGTCTTGCCGTGGCCCCAGTACTTCCAGGCGATCTCTTCTTCATTATTGCCGCACCACAGCACCACGCTCGGGTGGTTGCGCAGGCGCCGCACCTGGTCGCGCGCCTCGAGCACCACGCTGGCGCGGAAGGCATCGTCGTAGCCCGGCTGCATGCCGCCGCCGAACATGAAGTCTTGCCATACCATCAAACCAAGCTCGTCGGCCAGTTCGAAGAAGTCGTCGTTCTCGTAATAGCCACCGCCCCAGCTGCGCAGCATGTTCATATTGGCGTCGCGCGCCGATTCCATGATCTTGCGCAGGCGCGTCTTGTCGATACGCGGCTGGAACATGTCGAACGGGATGGTGTTGGCGCCCTTGGCGAACACGGGAATGCCGTTGACGACAAAGTAAAAACCCTTGCCCTTCTTGTCCTGGTCGTTGCGTAAGGCCACGCTGCGCAGACCGGTGCGCGCGGACAGCGTGGCGATGGTGGCCTTGCCGTCGGCGGCTTCGATCTCGTAGCGGTACAGCGGCTGGGCGCCGTAGCCGTTCGGGAACCAGCGCTGCGGGTGCGCGACTTTCACCGGCAATTCGACACTGTTGGCGCCGACGCGCAGCAGGACGCGCTTTTGCGCCGCCAGCGTGCGCTTGCCGTCGGGTGCGGTCTGCCACAGGCGCAGGTCGACCGCGCCGGCACGCGCCGCGTCGAACACGGCAATCGCGGTCACGTCGGCGCGGGCGGCGTCGACGCGGTCCTGGCGCAGGTGCAGGTTATCGATGCGCACGTTGTCCCAGCTGTGCAGCGTGACCGGCTTGGTGATGCCGGCGGTGACATAGCGCGGACCCCAGTCCCAGCCGTAGTGGTAGCCCGGTTTGCGCACGAAGTTGCCGGTCATCGCATCCTTCGGCTCGTCGCCGTAGGGCGATGGATAGTTGCCGTTGATCTTGTGCGGCATCGCGAGTACGGTCGGCAGCATCTTCGCGATCGGCGAACGGAACACGATGCGCAGGATATTTTCGCCGGCGCGCAGCTTGCCCTCGACCGGCACGCGCCAGGTGCGGAAGGCGTTATCGGCATCGAGGATTTTCTGGCCGTTGAGCCAGACCTCGGCGAAGGTGTCCAGTGCTTCGAACACCAGCTCGCTACGCGCATGGCGCAGACTGTCGCGCGGGGCATCGAAGGTGGTGCGGTATTCCCAGTCCGCCAGGCCGATCCATTGCAACTTCGCTTCCGGTGCGCCAACGTACGGGTCGGCAATGAGCTTGTGCGCCAGCAGGTCGGTGTGCACGGTGCCGGGCACGCTGGCCGCGCGCGATGGCGCCGCTTCAGGATGCGCGGCGCCCTGGGCGTGGCCGGGCGCCATGCGGAAGGTCCAGCCTTTGTCGATGACGAGCCGGGTCGACGTGTCGGCGAGGGCCGGGCCCATGATCAGGGCAAACAACGCGCCGAGCAGCAGGCGCGCGAACGCAGGGATAAGTGAAGTGTGGTTCATGCTGCGGGCGCCTTCCAGTAGCGGTCGATCCATTCTTGGTGAAGCGGCATGCTGGGGACAGCGCGCGCCAGCATGCTGCGCACGCCGTCGACGTGTTCCTGCAGCCGGTCGTCGGGCATCTCGTCGACCATCGGGTGGTAGTTGCGCGGCACGATGCCCTGCCCCAGCATCACCTGCACCCAGTTCGGCAGCGCGAAGAAATCGTCGCCGTGGCGCAGGTAGCGGCCGTCGCGGCGGAACAAGTCCATCGCTTCGCGCAAGGTGTCGGGAATCGCCATCGTGCGGCAGGCATTCCAGAACGGCGTGTCGTCGCGTTCGGTGGCGTGGTAATGCAGGATCAGGAAATCGCGGATGCGTTCGTATTCGAATGCGGTTTCGCGATTAAAGCGCTCGATCAGCAGCGGATTGAAATCGCGCCGTGGGAACAGGCTCAGCAAGCGCGTGACGCCGGACTGGGCCAGGTAGATGCTGGTCGATTCGAGCGGCTCGAGGAAGCCGCTCGCCAACCCCAGCGCCACCACGTTCTTGTGCCAGGCCTTGTTGCGCATGCCGGTGGTAAAACGCAGCTGGCGCGGCGTGCCCAGCGCCTTGCCGTCGAGATTGGCCAGCAGCGTGGCGGCCGCTTCATCGTCGCTGATATGGGCGCTTGAATACACATAGCCATTGCCGGTGCGATGCTGAAGCGGAATGCGCCATTGCCAGCCGGCGGCGCGTGCGGTGGCGCGGGTGTAGGGCGTGATCGGATCGACCCGCTCGCTCGGCACGGCCAGCGCGCTGTCGCACGGCAGCCAGTCACTCCAGTCCGTATAGCCGGTCTTGAGCGTCTCTTCGATCAACAGGCCACGCAAACCCGAGCAGTCGATGAACAGTTCGCCCTCGACGATCTGCCCGTTTTCCAGCTGCAGCGACTCGATGAAGCCGTCGCCTGCGCGCTGATTGACCTTGACGATCTTGCCTTCGATGCGCTGCACCCCACGCTGCTCGGCCAGTTCGCGCAGGAAGCGCGCATACAGGGTGGCATCGAAGTGGTAGGCGTAGGCGATGTCGGCCAGCGGCGAATCGGGCTGGGCGTTGCGGTCGCCCGGTGCGAACCGGCCCTGCGGCGCCATCACGCTCTGCGCCGAATACGCGCCGATCGGAGCGGCCTTGCCGGCCAGGCGTTGCTTGAGCCAGAACTGGTGGAATGGCAGCGGCCCGAGCGAGCGGCCGATGGCGCCGAAGCCGTGGATATAGCTGTCGCCGATGCGGCCCCAATCGTTGAACTGGATGCCGAGCTTGGCGGTCGCCTGGGTGCGCTTGACGAAGTCGGCTTCATCGATCCCCAGCCACTGGCCATTGAACTGGCGCAGGTGGGGAACGCTGGCTTCGCCGACGCCGACGATGCCGATCTCTTCGGATTCGACCAGGCGGATCGTGGCGCCCTTGCCCAGGTAGGTCGCCAGTAGCGCGGCGGCCATCCAGCCCGCGCTGCCGCCACCGACGACCGTGATCGCGCCGACCCGCTGATGGGTGGCGTCATCAATTGAATTCATGGCATATCCATGGAACAGGACCTGCCCACGCCAACGGCACGCGGACAAGACCATGGAAAACGCCTCCCCGCCCTCGCGCAGCGGCTGCTGCAAGCGAAGCGGAGAGGCTCGGCGTACTGGCTTAGAACTTGTAGTTCAGGCCCATGTACGCCACACGGCCGGTGTAGCCGCTGGAGTAGTAACGCGCCTTGGTGTCGTTGCCCAGGCGGGACTTCGACTCTTCTTCGGTCAGGTTGAGGATCGACGCGGTCAGGCTCAGTTCCTTGGTGAAGTTGTAGGCGGCGTTCAGGTCGACCTGGCTGTACGGCTCGTCATACACGTTCAGACCGTTGACCAGGCCGTTGACCACTTCGCCGCGACGGTTGTACGAAGCGCGCAGCATCAGCTGGTCGTTCGAGTAGAACACCGTCAGGTTGGCCTGGTTCTTGGCGCTGCCCACCAGTGGCGAGGTGCCGATTTCGCGGCCATCGGCCAGGGTGATCGCGGCCTGGTTGGTCTTGTTGTACGTGTAGTTGGCCTGGACGCCGAAACCGGAGTCGAAGGTGTGCTGCGCGTACAGTTCGATACCCTTGGAGACCGCATCGCGTCCGCCGGCGCTGGTGCTGTAGCTCTGCACCGGGACCGACTGACCGCCGATGTCGAGCGTGACGTCACGCACCACCGGCACCGCGAAGTTGCTCACGTTCTTGCGGAACAGGCCCATGCCCAGCACCGAACCGCGCTCGAAATACCATTCCAGGCCGATGTCGTACTGGGTCGCCTTGTAGGCGTCGAGTTCCTTGTTGCTGCCCGAACCGAACCAGCCGACCTGGTCGCCGCCGCCGATGTAGCGGCGATCGTTGACGTATTCCTGGCTGAAGTTGCGCAGGCTGCCCGGGGCGGCGATCGCGTTGTAGCTTGGACGCGCCACCACTTTCGACGCCGCGCCGCGCAGCAGCAGGTTGTCGGTGATGTCGAACGCCAGGTTCATGCTTGGCAGGTAGTCGGTGTAGGTACGGTCCAGCGCGCTGACCACGAAGGTCGAGACGTGGCCGGTGGCCGGATTGGTCTGGCTGTCCGGCACGGTGGTGAAGCCGCTGGTGCAGCCCGAACCGGCCGGTGCGCCGGCCGCAGGTGCGCCGCCCGCCGCGCATGGCGCCGGGGAACCGTCAGGACCGTTGAAGAAGTAGTCGTTGTAGTAGTCGACCTGGTCGGTCGAATCGGCGTGCTGGCGGGTGCGGACCACGCGCATGCCGAAGTTACCGCGCAGACGGTCGGTCTTGATGTTGGCCTGGACGTACATCGACGTGATCTTCTCGCTGACGTTGTAGACGAAGTTGTCTTCGTTACGGGTCTGCATGTCGCCGTAGGTGCTGTTCAGGTACTGGATGTAGGCCGGGTAGTTAATGCCCGGGAAGGCACTGGCTTTCAGACCATTGGTCAGGTTGCCCAGCTCTTCGGCGTACAGGAACTCGGGACGGAACTTGTTGGCGTTGACGTCGCAACCGTTCTGGAAACGGTTGTCGTATTCGCTCTTGTCGGTGCCCTGGCAAGCCCAGTAGTTGTTGCCGGTGCGGCGGTTGGTGCCGCCATCGCGGTACTTGGCGCCGAACTGGATCGAATCGAGCCAGTTGCTGTTGTCGGCGTGCCAGGTGAGGTCGGTCTGGGCGTAGTTCTGGTCGGTCTTGTTGCGCGTCCACGACGAGCTGGTCGAACCGAGGTCGATCTCGCCGATGCCGTTGCGCAGGTTGGCCATCAGGTCCGGCGAGAACGTCATGGTCGGGGTGCCGGTCAGGTCCCATGCAGAGTAGCTATTGCCGAGGCTCCAGCTGCCGTCGGCGTTCTGGCGGCGTGGCTTGATCGGCATGCCGAGCGACATTTCAGGACCGCCTTCGGCCCAGGTGCGGCCGGCCTTGAAGGTGGCGTCGAGACGCTCGCCCTTCCATTCGACTTCGAAGTCGGCGGTCTGCGACAGCGCTTTTTCACGGTTGTAGTTGCCGGCGATCTGCGGGGTCGGGATGGTGCAGTCGTCGGGACCGAAGCCACCGGTGTTGGTCAAGCCACCAGCTGCGGCCTGCGCCGAGTTGCAATAATAGTTCTTGCCCGGACGCGCGCTGTACTGGGCGCCGGTGACGATGGTGCCGCTCGGGTCGAACGTCAGCTTGTCGAGCAGGCGGCCGCCCGGCCAGTTGCCGTCGCCGTCATAGCGCGCGATGCTCCACTCAGGGATTTTGAGCGAGTTGGTCTGGGTATTCTGCTTCAAGTCGAAGCGGAAATAGTTGGCCGTCATGTTCAGGTTGCGCAGCGGCTTGAACTGCAGCGTCAACTGGCCACCCTTGCGCTCGCGCTCGTTGGTGGTGACGTCCAGGTTGACCGAGGTCGGCATGGCGAAGTCGGTGTAGTTCTGGCCATCCTGGTTGTTGAAGCCCGATTGGCCCCACCAGTACGAGTTCAGGCCGTTCGGCTGGCCATTCACGTCGACCGATGGATTGGTGGTGTTGTTGTCGCTGTACCACTGCCAGTTCGAGGTGCTGCCGCCCATCGAGCGGATGGTGCGCTTTTGCTGGGTGTAGCCGATCAGCACGCCGACGCGGTTGCTCTCGTCGTGCCAGGCGTACTGGCCCGAGATCTGCGGATCGGTTTTCTTGGTGGTGTCGGACCAGGTGCCTTCGGCATTCAAGAAGCCGGAGCCCGATTTCACGTCCAGCGGACGGCGGGTGCGCAGGATCACGGTGCCGCCGATGCCGCCTTCGTCGAAGCGCGCTTCCGAGGTTTTATACAGCTCGGCGCTGGCCAGCATGTTCGATGGCATCAAGGTGTAGTTGAATGAACGCGACGGGTCGCCGTTCGATTCGGCGGTGGCCACGTAGTTGCCGTTCAGCTGGGTCAGCGTCAGTTCGGACGACAGGCCGCGCACCGAGACGTTCTTGCCTTCGCCGCCGCTACGGGTGACGACCACGCCCGGCACGCGGCTGAGCGCGTCGGCCACGTTCTTGTCCGGGAATTTGCCGACGTCTTCGGCGGTGACCACCTCGACGATCGAATTGGCGTCGCGCTTCTGGTCCAGGCTTTTCTCGATCGAGTAGCGGTAGCCGGTGACCAGCACCTGGGTGGCGCTGTTGGCGGACGCGGCCTGGTCGGCGCTCGATGGCGCGGTCGCTGGCGCCGCCGGCTGGGCCGGCACGGTAGCCGGCGCGGTAGCCGACGCGGTAGCCGACGCGGTAGCCGGCGCCGAGGTGGTCGACGCAGCGTCGGTTGCGCTTTGCGCGTAGGCATTCGACAGCGACAACAGGGCCACGCTCACCGCCATGGCGATAGGCGTGACGCGGCAGCGTTGCTGGGAAACGGTGTGGGTTGATGCGGTCATCTGATCTCCTGGTCTTGCCCGCTGGCGGGCTATTTTTTTTGTGGCGTCGCTGAGTAGCTTGTCGCCCGGTCTAAGGGCGAAGGTCCCCGGCATCGCAACGCGAAAAGGGTCGGATGCCCTTCCCGCTCGATGCCCCGACCGGTAACGGCGCTCCACCTTGAAGCACGATGCGAGGTCCGGCATTGGAACCGTCTCTGGTTCCGCAAGCCGGCGGCCGCGTCGCTTCTGATGCGCTCGGTGCGCTTTTCGAAGCGTTTCGCGTGGATTTACTAAACGGCTTGAACGCCGTTTGCATACCCGCCTGACCTCGCACTCCAACAGAAATGAGTTATACAAAGGAAATTACAACGATTCAACAAACTTTGATGCCGCCCATGAAGTTTAGTAAGGTTTAGTAAACAGAAATGTTGCGTATCCGTCACATGCTTTTTTCGTAAATCTGATATGGACGAGCAACGCCGCTAAACAGCAGAACGTTGCGCATTTACGCCAATTTGCGCGTGCATGGATCTGTGGTTCACCATCCGGCGCGCTTTTTGCTGCCGCAGGCGCTCTGCTGCGCTGTTGCGTGAAGTGCGGTGCTACGATCGTCGATGGCAGCCTGTAAACCGTCCCCGGGCATCGTTATCCCAGCGCTTGTTACCAAGAGAACATGATGAGAGTGCGCCAGTGGTCCGCGTATACGGTCGTTGTGGCCGCCGGCTTGTTGTCTGGCCTGCTCTTGAGCAGGCCGTCCAGCGCCGCCGATGCGCCGGGATTCACCGACAAGACGGTGCAGGTCAACGGCACCAGCATCCATTACCAGGTCGGCGGCAGCGGCAGTCCGTTGGTGCTGTTGCATGGCTACGCGCAGACCGGCCACATGTGGAAGCCGCACTTCTGAAACGACTTCGCCGCCGACAAGACCAGGTCGGTCAAGCAAGCCGACCGCGCGCTGTACGCCCGCGCCTACGCCCAGCCGGGCGGCATGCGCGCCGGCTTTGAATACTTCAGGAATTTCGAGCAGGATGCGCAGGATTTCGCCGGTTTCGCCCAGACCAGACTGACCATGCCGGTGCTGGTGCTGACCGGCGAAAAAGCCAGCGCCACTTTTCTCATCGAGCAGGCCAGGCTGGTGGCGAACAAGATCGACGGCAAGGTCATCGCCGGCGCGGGCCACTGGCTGATCGATGAAGCGCCGGGACAAGTCATTCCCGCGCTGCTCGCGTTCCTGAACAGGTAACCGGGGCCTGCCGGCCGCACCTGCGGCAGGCGCGCCAGGTACGCGCCCGTTCCACCTGACGCCTGCCCGGCCAGCGCCACGTCCCACGCCGTCACCTGCCCGGCGCCACCCGAGCGCCAATCCGGCGCTGCTCATCTGCCCACACTGTTATCATAATTTCATCTACAC
>Ga0265797_10006642_pt1 | contig 16223 bp, 9 predicted proteins | sample P2T30metagenome_FD_192433 | JGI IMG/M metagenome (GOLD analysis project Ga0265797, IMG submission 192433) | Plant litter microbial communities from East Loma Ridge, Irvine, California - P2 T30 | ecosystem: Environmental > Terrestrial > Plant litter > Unclassified | place: USA: California... | reverse complement strand
GGAGGGCCTTGTTGTCCTGGAGGAGCTTCATGTAGGCACCACCGCACTCGAGGCCGGCCTGAAGCTTGACCTCGTACTGGACGACGAGGGTGTCATCCTTGTTGGTGATGGGCTTGTCGAACTTGCTGGAGATGGCGTGGTGGGCAGCCTTGTCCTTGAGGACGAGACCCTTGTCGCCCTCAATGCCGCGGAGGACAGAGGGTTCCTCGACGGACCACTTGCCGTTGTATGTCCACTCCTCCTCGGTGCCCTCCTTCTTTGCGTGTGAGACCTTCCACCTGGATTCCCAGTCGTCGGTGAACTGCTCAAGGAAGGGAGCTTTGAGAGTGGTAGGCTGACATGGCGAGTTAGCATTGGCTCAGTGGCATTGGCGGAGAGAAGGGAAGAAAGGTCCCAATGGCAAGACTTACGGTGAAGGTGGGCTTGGAAACGGCGGAGGAAGTCACAGACTCGACGGCCGAGGCGACAGAGCTGGTGGCGTCCTGGGCAGAGTCCTCAATGTCCTCGAGAACGTCCTTAGCGGAGGAGACTGCGGCGTAGCAGCCGAGCGCGAGGATGGAAGCAGCGCGCATGGTGGGCTGTTGTGAGGGTGGCTGTGGGGTTCTTTATTTGTCGCGCTGTAAGTAAAAGACAGCGAGAACACGCTCGAGCTGCTGGTGGTGTTGGTGAGGGAGAGGGAGGGGGAGGATACGGAGGAGGAAGAAGAAGAGGTGTAGTTGGTGAGTGGTGAGGTGTTGGGAGTGGAGTGTTCCTCGGCGGATGTCTTTATGTGAGAGCTCCGGCAAGCAACGCCAGGTGTCCTACTTTCCAAGCCGCACGCGCTAGAGGCAACAGGCCACCGTAGCCATGTGCGGGGATCTGAGCTCGAGCCATTGACCTTCACGGTTACAGCCACTCTTCATGTGTTACTTGTCATTGATAGTTGTCTGGCAAACATGTACTTGTGTTTTCTTGTTAGTGTTTTGCTCTGATCTTCAATCCATTGTCTATGTATCTCTACCTCAACACCTCTCTCTCAACTCGTGATATACCTAAGCATCACATGCGAAAGTGGAGACCCATATTCCATAGTGGAGACTCGCCTGGACCCCGAGCCGCGATTTGATATTGCTGATGCATCAGGCGGGCACATGTCTCTCCCGAACCCAAGGTTAAATAAAGGCAAACAAAAGAATCAGGACTGGACACGTTGAGAGAATTGATTGGACATGATCGCTTAACACAACATATTTGTTTGTTGGTTCCCAAGAATGACATTAAATCACGGGTTGTAATTGAAGGTTTCAAGTATCAATTGATTCATGCCAATGCCAATGCATGTTCGCTAGAAAAAAGCATGCCTTCCATGAGATAATACACGCAACCGATCTCCAGACGTCGCAAATTTGTATATCACAAAAACACCTCCGCATTCGTACCCATCATCACGACCATCAATCACGACACCTCCAACCCAGCATCCGCCAACCCCTTCTTAAACTGATCCTTCAAATCACCACCACCACCTTCCTTCTTGGTCGCCACTGTCTCACCCTTCTTCAAACTCTCCAAGAACATCTTCTCAACGGCCTTCTCGCCCTCCTTCTCCGCAGCCTTGTCCTCCCCAGCCGTAGCGCCCTCGCCAGCAACGCGCTCATCAAGCGCAAGCTTGCTCTCACCAAGCGCGTGGATCTGCTCTTCGATCGTACCCTTGGTAACGAGCCGCACGACGTCCACATCCCTAGTCTGACCGACACGGTGCGCGCGGTTCTCTGCCTGGATGTCGTCCTGCGGATTGAAGCCCGAGTCGAAAATGATCACCTTGTTCGCGGCCGCGAGGTTGATGCCCGCGCCACCGGCTTTGGTCGAGAGCATAAACACCGTGATGTCCGGCTCGGAGGAGAATTTGTCGATCATGTCCTGGCGGATGTCCATGCGCGTGCTGCCGTCGAGGCGCATGTACCTGATGTCGAGGGTCTCGAGGACGGTCTCCAGGATGTCCATGAGGGTGGTGAATTGCGAGAAGATGAGGGCGCGGTCGCCGTTTTTCTTGTAGCCCAGGACGAGCTCTTTGAACTTCTGCACTTTGCCGCAGTCCATCCATTCTTGCTTTCTAAGCGCGAACTTGGAGAGGAAAGGGCGCTCGGCGCAGAAACGGTGGAGGCCAAAGTCGCCGCCTTTGATGGTTTGGGGGCCTTCGCCGACAAGGTATTTCCAGACTCTATCTGGAGGGTTGCCGGCGAATTCCGCATCTTTGAGGAGCGCGTTCTGGATTTTGGTGAGTCTCTTCTCGTCGTAGATACGGCGGGACAGAAGAGGGTGGATGGCGGCTTTGCGCAGGTTCATCAGCACGTTCGAGCTGGCTTTGGCGGTGGTCTTCTTGCCATTGGCCTTGTCAACGAATACTTGTCGAGCATCGTCCATCTCATTCTGGTACATCTCAGCTTGTGAGTCAGTCATGTCGCAGAACTCGACGCTACTGTGCTTGGCGGGCAGCCAAAGCACCTGTGCCTTCTTGCGACGCAAAATGAACGGTGTCATCATTGACCGTGCACGAGCAATGCGCTGTGCCGAAAGGAGCGCGGCGTGGTCAGCATCCTTGGTGGTTGCCTTGTGCTGGAAGATGTAGTTGAGGTGCTCCTCCTTGGAGGTGAAAAGGTCAGGCATGATGAAAGCAAGGATGGCGATGAGCTCCTGGAGGTTGTTTTGTAGGGGAGTGCCGGTGAGTAGAACCTTGAAGTCAGCCTTGATGCGCATCAACTGCCTGTACCGGTCAGACTTGGGGTTTCTCAAGGCGTGAGCTTCGTCATAGACACAGACTGAAGGCCCCAGGTTGCGAAGGAACTTGTTGTCATCTGGCTTGACGGTCATGTCGTACGTAGTGACGATCACGTCAATCTCGCCGAAGTCGTCTTCGATCTTTTGTTGCAGCGTAGGTCTTTCTGCTTGCGAGCCGTAGTATGGCACCACGTTCAGCCCGGGAGAGAAGTTCTCGAACTCGCGTAGCCAATTCTCAAGCGTTGAACCAGGGACGATGACCAAATGCACACCATCGACTTGCTCAAGTTGCAATTGCGAGAGGAAGCTGATGACTTGGCAAGTCTTGCCCAAGCCCATGTCATCGGCGAGAATACATGAGATTTTCTTCGACCACAAGAGGTTCAGCCAGTTGAGACCGACAAGCTGATAATCCTTCATCGTGATGTCGGGGTTCATGTTCTCTGGTTGGCTCAAGAATTTACCCTTCTTGCTTCCCTTGGTAGCCGAGAGATCGTCCGTAGAGCTTACAGGAGTCCCAATACCGGAGTCGTGGGCTCCATCCAGGTTCATCAGCTGAAGCTCGCCATTGGCACCGTCGCCGACGCCCCATGCCTTGAGAGACTCTTGAATTGGCTTGGCGATATTCTCACACATAGTCACCAGATCATCAACAGCATCGTAGCCCAAGAGCATTTCACTGCATGCATCAACAATCTTGTCACCAATGGGCTTCGTTCTCGACTTCTTGCCCGACTTGGTGAACTCTGGAGCATTGGTGATTACACGAATCTCCTCGAGAGTGTTGAACGGTCGTTTATCGATAATCGTTTGTACATCCGACTCGGGCGATGCGCAGAGGTCAGCAATCTGAGGGAGAGTCGCCTCGTTGAAGAATTTCAAGAGCTTGATATCATGCGAGCTTTCACCGACGACTTCGACTTCATTGTCGGAATCATCGGCAGAATGCTCGGCCTCGGGCTCTGATTCATCCGATTCGATAGTAATAGCTGGTTTCTTCACCTTCTTTACCTGCGGTTTTGGTGGTAAGGTTTCTGGTGTTGGAGAGCGGGCCACCGGACGGCTTCGCTGTATAAGACGTCCTCTGGGTCGTGGCGCTACATCTTCCTCGTCCTCGTCGTCGGCAATCTCGATCGCAGGCGTCGAAGGTTTTGGTGCGACGGGTGGCGGTTGTGGTTTCCTGGCCTTCTCTGCATATCTCTCTGCAATAGTCTTTGCCTGAACTTTGACGTCTGCTCGAGCGTTCGATCGAGGAGGAATGACTTGGGATGACTGGCTGCTTGAGCCAGCCAAACTTCGTGCAACGCCCTTTGGTCCGGTAGGTTTCGCGGGTGTAGGCGCAAGTTCGTCTAGATCGGAGCCCTCGTTATCGGCCAGCCATTCCATAGCGTCTTGCTCGTTACCACGCTTGCGCAAAAGCGCCTGCATACAGTCATGTACACTCCGGTTGAGTATATTGACCATGCGCTCCACGGTCTTGCGATTTGTGTAATCTGGAATGTCGTCCAAGCTCTTGTAAATCACAGCATTGTGGACTGGAGCAGGCGCGCGTTGTTGCTGGGGAGGCGGCCTTGCGCTTCGGGATGAACTTCCATATGCGCTCGCCATGTCGTCCGCTGGCCTCTTAGGCTTCGCTGCAGGCTCCTTGTGTCCAAAATCGGCCATGAGCGATAGGAAACCGTTCTGATGGCCCGCCTTTACGGGCTTAGGAGACTCCCGTACGACTGGGCTTTCCCTGCTTGCTGAGCGCCGGTTCGGACTCGAGTCCAGACCACGTCCACCTTTTGTGAAATTCGTTGGACGAATGTTAGACCTCAATCCCTGTGTCTCTTCGTCTGAGCTGTGATGTACCTCCGGGTCCTCGTCGCTGTCGTCGTCGACCGGGATCGCTTTTGGCTTGGCCTGTACGCCTTGTGGTTTGCGGAATGAGGTGCCTGGTGGGGCCATTGCACTTGCTAGAAAGCTTCTAGGCTTCGCGAAGGAAGTCTTTATGGGCGCAGGCTGCGCAGCCGGAGGCGGCGAGGAACGCTGGACTTGAACGTCATCTGGCGCAGGACTCGAGCGCTTGAGTGGTTGTGTAGGTTGGGTGATGTATGTGTTGTTTGCTTGCGACAAGGGCTGAGTGGGTTGTGTGGCATTGCCGGTCAAGGTGTTGATGTCGCTGTGGAACTGCTTGGTCGAGTATCCTAGTGTAGGCGCTGAAGTGACAGGAAGGGTCGCAATGGTTTCATGGTCCTCGAACAGGTCGTCCCCACTGTCGTCGGCCTCGTCCCATGCCTTCGCAGTATGGTTGATCTTCCTCCTCTTGGCGGGGGTGTAGTCTGAGATTGGGTCACTGTCGGCCATATTGCCGGATTATTGCTGCGTATGAAAGTCGATGTTGCACAAGCGCGATGAGTGAGTGAAGTACGGTCACTTGGTCCGTCCTCGGTGGATGCACAAGATGCGAAGCAAGTCGAATGAGCCGCCGGGTAAGATATGCAAAATTGTACGCAGATGAAGTAAAGTGAGGTCACGATTCACGATTCACCGCGGGTCGCCCTCTTTGAGTTGTCGATTGAAAAGCGCGAGATTGGGTTTGGCTTTCACCGGAGTTGGCCAGGGAAAAGTGAACGCGGGCTTTGACGCGCGCATTCTAAAGAGCCGCATTATTCTCATGCACGACGGTCCGAGCGTTGGTCCGGTGTGCAAGGTACGTAAGGTAAGGTAGTATTCAAGGGACTCGATCCAACACACAATACAGGCAACAAAGACATTATTCACAAACAAGACAATCACACGGCCACCCGCATACACCGACCACAATGGCCACTCAACGCCGTATCAATACCACCGAGAAGACCCATCTCGACCAAGATGAGGTCAGGCTGGAGCCCAAATCAAACATCACTCCTGCTGTGCCTTCGTTTGTCCCTCCAATGCCCGCCACATCAGGCAATATATTCTTGATAGGATAATATATTTGCTAATACTCAATGACTGCCGTGTAGTACTATCATCTACAAGCTCCTCGCCTTCACATTCGCCATGATCACATTCCCCATCGGCTCATACTTCCTGTCCGTGAACATAATCTTCGGAGGTTTGTCATGCCCAATACACTTATGCAACCCGCCAAACATATCAAACCCGTACAAACATCAAACATCATCAAACCCCACCTCCTTCCACTCACAAACACTTCCTCCAACCGCTCAAATGATATTCCACATTCCCCTAACCTCACCTCAACCCAGGCAACTCAACCTACGCCGGCGCCACCGCCGCTATCGTCGCCAACATCGTCCTGCTCTCCTACGTCGTCGTCGCCTTCAACGACGACAAATCCGAGCGCGAAGCAGACCTCGCCTCGGGTGCCATCCAGCCCAGCGAAGGCCGCAAGGATAGGTAGTGGCAACAGCAGTGGCAGCTAATAGTGTATCAAAAAAAAAAAAAAGCATCAAAAGCCATTCTTTACCCAAAAGGCATTGCAATCTATCTTCTTTGACCGCCAGTGCTATCAAAACACAATGCCCCCATCGCCTGTGAATAGTCGCTGTTGCGTATTTAATGTTTTCCAATAATGCCGCACCCATCCATCCATCCCTAGCAACTACGTAAACGTAATCCTCAAGCGAACGCTCACAGCAAAGGGTTGCTCCCACCTTCCCATCACTTACAGACCGTACCAAAGGACACCACCTCTGCATCATCATCGTCGTCATCAAACTTCCGCCTCCCCAAACGAGAGACTCCATGCGTGTGTGTATCTCTCTCTCTTCACAGCAGACCAAGCACATAGTCTCCAGCAGCAGAACATCACGTACCTAGCTTCCAGCGGTGACATGGAAAGAGAAAGAAAGGCCTGCCATCCTCACTGCAAAAGCTACCGAGCACAGAATGGAACAAAACGGCGCATTCATTACCTTTTCTCGCCCGAGAAAGAAAATAACAGCATTCCGCACTCGCCGCACGCAAGCAATCCATAGCGCTCTTTTTTTCATCATATCGATAAGAACCGAAAAGACAGCGAGGATGTTCACAACGGCAAACACAAAAGTTGATCCGTTCACAGGCACCGCTCACGTCTGACATCTCACACCTAGCACAGAGCAGCGGTTGAGTGATAACAGAGCCCAGAAAAAACAATCAATTCAATTTCGCAACTTTGCGCCTCATATCGTATCTTTTCCCATTCGAAGAAGAAGAAAGAACTCCACCGGAAAAATAAGCAAGAAGGAAAAAAACACCAAAGTCCCCCATTTCCCAAAAGCCGGCGTGGGGAGAATTTCCCAGATCCTTCCAATCGTTTCAAGTCATTAGAATTATTATGGTGGTGTCTGTTTTTTTCCCATTATCCCTTTCCTTCTGGCTTCGGGAAAAAAGAAACTCTTTCTCTTGTACGCCAGTCCTCAAGAAATGAGACAGCACATGAGAGTATGTCGGCATAGCCTTTCCTAGCTTTCTCCAAGGCTGTCCGCAAAAGCACAATCCTAGCTGTCCTGTTTTATCCATCATGATAAGATTCGAAGAATGACGCCTTCAATGAGAGGATTTCTACTCCTTTTTGCTGAAGCGCCTCTTGAGCCAGCCCTTCTTCTTCTCCGGTTCCGGGCGTGCGGTTGAGGGCAAGTTGCTCCTCGGTGGTGCGGCAAAGTCGGATTCGCCGCCTCCGCCGAGAGCGATGGGCTTCCTCTGGCTGTTGGGCGGTTGCACTGGGCCGCCGCCGCCGTAACCTTGCTGGTGCTGCGCGTTGTATTGTCCGTCTTCCGGAATTGCGCGTGGGTATCCGCCGTAGCCATTCTGTCCGCCGTATACGTTGTCTTGCTGAGTGTTGGTTGCGTTGATGCGGTCTAGGGAGCTGTTTTCGCTGCTGGGGTCGGTACCGTTTGCCCAAGGGCCGGTGGAGTCCGATCCGTAGGTTTGGCCAGAGGTGACGGTGTCGTGGGATTGGTGGTAGCCATGTTGAGGGTAGACGCCGTTGCCGTTGCCATTGTAGCCATTGCTGCCATTGTTGTAGCTGCCGCCACGGGAGCCGTAGCGCATGCGTTGTTGTCCATCGTTGTAGCTGTCTTGGCGGCGGTTGCCGTAATGGCCGTTGCCGCCTTGAGAGTGGCGATAGGACTCGTAGCCTGATAAGTATATGTTAGTGGCTGTAGAATGCGCCCGATGGGTAAAGAAACCACTAACCGTATGCGCTGTTGCGCCTGCTTTGGTGTTGTTGAGATTGGTCGTACGATTCTGCGGATCAATGTCAGTTTCACATGTACAATGGGCATTGATGATACATATAAAGACGCACCACCGCGCATCATAGAGCTTCTTCTCTTATAGCCAGCATCGATAGCCCTCTCAAATGATCTGATGGTGTCGAGCGGTCGCTCCAAACGCGGCCGGGTGGGGTTGGAAAGATCCGGATCGGCTGGGAAATTGTAAGCATCTACTCAATTAAGCACAACATCGCGGGACTTACTAATGGGGTTGCCATGGATGTCGAGATGTTGCGTGCTGCGGAGAGACGCAATGGTAGTCTGTTCAAGCAACTGGGCGTCTGAAGGTTGAACAACCGGGTCAGCAAGGCTTTGCGAAGTGACGCCTTCTAAATTAGGTGCCATGATGCGACGTTGATAATGTGGTAGAGACAGTGTTCAAAGCTAGGCAGAGCGGAAGAGGGAAGTTTGTGAGATGGAGACGGGTCATGATAGAGAGTAGTTCACTCACCACCCGGCTGAGCTTCGGTGATAGCGGCATTAGGGTTAGCCTTGCTTGAGCCTTTGTAGAGAGAATCACGGCGTCTCTTCTCCTCGGGCGACTCAGTGAGGTGTTCCTTCGGCTTGGAACCGCTGCTCCGGTCGCTCTTGAAGCTGAAGCCGCGCTCGCGCTCGCGAGGAGGCTTGCCAGCGGCCACAGCGTGGTCCATGTTGCTCATGGTGATGGATGGCACAGATGTCGGTCCCCCTCTTGGCTCTCCGCGACTAGTGGTGATGGGACGGGCGTGTGTTGCAGAGAGAGTGGCTCGAGAGTGGGTGAGTGGGTGATCGGGCGACGGAGCGATGGCCGAGTTGCGGATTTAAGGTGGAGCGCACGTTGGGTGGGTAGATCAAACGAGTGATTAGCGTCGCGAGGCGATGTCTGCGCGATAGCACAACGGTGGTAGTATAGCAATAATAGGAGGTGTTCGGGGTGAGATTGACGAAGAGAAGCAAGGCGAAGGAGAGCTGCAGTGTGCCAGGCAGGCCTTGGGCGAAATAGCTGCAGGCTTTGGCGCGAGGTGTCGTGTCGCTCGTGGATGTCCGCGCGGACCTGAACCCTCTTGGACGAGTGGTTGGTGGCTGGACGGCGCTAGCGCTCGATGGGACTTGTTCTAGTGCGAATGCAAATAGATAGTGATGCGTTGCCGGCGTGCGCGGATGGTCGCGGTGCTGCAGATCAAACGGGCCAGTGACGAGGATGATGATGATGGTATTGTTGTTATTATTGTTATCATTATCATTGCCAGGTGTGGGAAACGTCGACGGCAAGGTCATGCAATACACCCAACGCCGCATTCATTGCTGTGTATCAAGAATCAATCACGCTCGCTGGGGCGGTAATGGCAATTTTGCACGCTCCCGTGGCGTTGGGCCGCCGGAAGGCTAATCGCACCATTTCCAAGGAAACTCGCCAGGCAGCTGCAGACCGAGAGACTTGACTGCAGCAGACCGCCTACACACCACCACCGCCACAGCCCGTCCACCACCCATCAAACCTCACACGGCAAGATCGCATGTAAGACAGACAGACCTGGGGAACGCATGCTCCAAGCTTTTTGTGTCAACTCTCTGCTACATTCCACCCCAGAGCCCGCTCCACTTGCACCTCCTGTCTGCCTGTGCACAATCTCCATCCAGCCCGGTGTGTGCACAACACGCGTTGTGCAACGCAATGCTTCGCCCGGCCACGTGTAACGCCGTCGTCACTTTTTCCCTCCGTGACACAGGTGATTTCTTGTCGACTTGAATCCTGCCGGCAAGCCTGGAAGTGCACGTGCAGTGTCTCGAACAATGCCAAACGCCCATCGCATTCCCGCTCGATCATGGTCGATGCTTGTCCAGGTTGGTGTGTAAGAACCGACGATCTCCGTTTGCCATGATCCTCCTTATGCACGCGCTTCCGGCTTTGCATTGATTGCGAAGCTCCCTGTCATATTTCAGCCCATGACGCCGCAAGAGTCCGAGCGTGTCAGAGCTTTCGGTAGTTTGAATCAATATCGAAATCAATGATCGGCTTCTTGTTGTATTTGTGTGCAGTACATCATATGCTTGTGGTCAGGGGCTCAAAGCAATTTGTATACCACCTCGTCGTCTGTTCGAACTCAATCATGCCGCTTATAGATACTCTCAACAAGGAGAGTTTGGCGCATGCTTCCCTAGCTGCTGTCGGTCAGCAGCGATAGCCCTGTAGCTATGCCGTCTGCGGCTGCGAGCTTCTCAACGGTCTCTATACCACCGGTGAGAGTCGACCTAATTTGTGAGCATAAGAGTGAATCATGAGCCCAACGCGGTGGCTACAATTACGGTCTCACGAACTCGCTGTTGATGTTTGCGAGATGATGTACGAAAGCTTTTGCTTGGGCTTCCATCCTTTCGAGTAGGCAGGTACATACCTTATGTTCCACTGTCCGATCTACGCATCTGAGAATGAAGACCTATAGCGACTGCCGCTGTCTAAGTGCTGCCTGCATCCAGTCTGCCAGACTTCTTGTTTCATTCAGCTAGTAGAACTCGAGTACTGTCTGGTCTGTGACCTCTTCATCAATCTTCTTCCATTTCACGCTCGAGCACACATCAAAAAGAGTTTCGGGCCGCGACGCTGCCGACCCTACCGAAAACCCTGCCCAACTACGTCAGCAACCCTCCTCTCGCATCGCTCGAATCCACAAACGGTCGCGTGGGGCTACACGTGAGCTTCATTGTGAAGACACATTTTTGCCATGCGCCAGAGTCACATGCTTGCCTGAGTGAGGTTGGCAAAGACTCGGCAGCAGGCCTACCTATCAACAACCCCTCCAAGACCAACTCTCCCTTTGCACCAAACACCGATACCTGCAGACAGACCTCGAAAGCTCGACACCGCTTCACATGCATTAGATTCAGTGTTGTCTGCAGTTGTTGACTTCAGCCGCGACACTTTCGCGAACCACCCTACAACATGCCGCGTTACTTCAAGAACGATGCGCCGCTGGCGAGCAGAGGTAAACTACATGTCTACCGCCTCATTTCACCTCTAGCAATGCTGACAGTCAGCTCTCAGATCCATACAAGCAGCTCAAAGCTTCTCTAACCCGCCTCGTCAATGAGCACCCACCCGCAAGCATCCCGCCTACCGGAGGCCTTTACAAGGGACCCGTCAGCGTGGCTTACACCTTCCTCATCCTCCAGCAAATGTACAACGACCTCGAAATCGAAGGACAACTACTCGGAACATGGTCAGCAGCATACCTCAAGCAGGCGCAAGACACAATTGGAGACTACCCTGGGCCCAAGCCAGGCAAGTGTGGCATTACAGATGATATCCTAGCGCTGCTGGCAATTGGCGCCGCTACGAGCAAGGATGTAGACATGGTCAACAACTTGTGCGACTACTCGGCCGAAGTGCTAGAGCCAGAAACGGAGAATGAGTTCATGTACGGAAGGGCTGGCTACTTGTACCTGCTACGGCTCGTCAAGGCTTCCTTCATCGACGACGAAAAGACTCTTCAGTTGATCACAGACACCCAAGACGATGTCGTCGATGCGATTCTCGATTCGCCGCGGCCATGGAAGTGGCACGGTAAGACCTACGTCGGCGCAATTCACGGTGCAATCGGCATCATCACACAAGTCGTCCTCACGGATCCTAAGAAATACGCGCCCAAAGTCGAGGCCGACCTCGCAGTGTTGCTCACATACCAATACGAAACCGGCAACTGGCCTAGCAGCATTCCGCCGGAGAAGGACCGCCTGGTGCAGGTCTGCCACGGTGCGGCGGGCGTGGTGAACAGCCTGGTCACCGTCAAGAAGTACTTCCCGAACCTGGAAGAAAAGATCACAAGGGCGATTACCAAAGGCCGAGAGTGTGTCAAGGAGCGCGGCCTGCTCACCAAAGAGCCTTGTATCTGCCACGGTATGTTCCTCCCGCCACCCCTACAATATCTGCCCAGAACTAACATGAGTATAGGCATCACCGGCAACGCTCTCGCCCTCGAAGACAAAGACTTCGAGCACTTCCTCACCTACACCACCGGCCACGAGATGAAATCCATGGAGAAAGACGGCATGCTCGAGAAGTCTTCATGCCCAGAGAGCTTGTTCGGCGGCGAAGCCGGCCGTGCGTGGTCTTGGGCCGTGGCGGACAAGGGTTTGGAAAAACGCATCTTGGGCTACAACGATCTTTGAGCTGGCGGTACGGTGACGCTTTGCGAGTAGCCAATGATATGAGTAACACGGCATGGATTCTCAATGCAGAGGGTTTGTGGAACGACGACGAGCGTTGAACACGACCGGTTGAATGACGGAGACGAACGACGATACGATTATATGATGAGACGCATTGCATTGGGGCAGCGGACGAGTAAATGCTAGTTCCTTTTTGACTTGACGGTGCGGTGTAAATGGCATCAGCGGACAGAGTATGCATACAAATGAGCTCGTGATGACCGAGATTTCATGGACGTTACCAGAAAGAAGATACTAATCATGTCCTCGATGTCAAACCTTTTGAACATGTTTTCTTTTTTCGTCACTCTTCCACGAATAGAGTTGGACATGATTTTGGAACATACACATGTGTGATGGAGACTCATTGATAATCTTCACTTCATGTTTAGATTGCACTCGAGAGAAGACGCTCCCTTCGCAGCTTGAGAGAATCCCAGCATTTCGGCATGCGCGATCTCTCAACGGTGCCATAGCTGGTGTGTACATATGCCAGTAGTCGCCTTCTGAGACTAGATGACATTTAAACCCTCATCACACTCGCCATTCGAACAGGCGGCTTTTTCTTTCGGATATGATATCGGCCATAGGCAGCTAGTCAACCCATATTTATCTATCGACACGAGCCGCCATTTTTTTTTGAACATGGTCCAGCGCACTGCCACACCTACCTTCTGCTGCGATTCGGTATTTTGGGATTCCACAGGCCAATATAACATGTCTTAACCATACTCGTGGATCTCGTAGACAACAACCCAAGCAGTTTGTGCCCTGTTCTATTGAAGAAAGGTGATGGTGAATTCTCCTTGAGTTTCCGAGCATGGCAGCTTACGCTGGTCGTAAGATCAGAGAAGAGGCATCACTGTCGTTGTCGTTGATGTTATCCTTGTCCTTGCCGTCATGTTGACGATCGTCAAGGTGATCTTGGTCAGAACGCACGCATGATTTTGGGATGCATTCGTCACTGATATGCTACGTCCAACCAGTGCTCTCTACATCGAAGCGACAAACATCCCAGGCGATACATAGAAAGAACCTCCTCGTACACATAACATAACCTACCACGGAAACTATAAGACCTCACTCCAACAAAACCTCGATAACCTTCTCCACCGCCCCATCAACCCCCCAAACATTCCCCACCCTCAAACCCCCCACCCCCTTAACCAAAGCCCTCCAATCCCTCTCCCTCCTCTCCTGCGCCGAATGCGCGCAAAGCATAATCATATCGACGCTCGTCTCAAACCACCCCGCCCTAACCTCCGGGATGATAATCTCATTCAGCAAGATCCGACTGTGCCCAGCTTTCAGCGCGGGTTTCAGGTTCGTCAATATCTGCTTGCATTGCTCGTCCGGCCAGTCGTGCAGGACCATCTTGAGATAGTAGACACGCGCGCCGGTGATGGGTTCGGGCGTGAAGAAGTCGTGCTCGATGGCTTCGATGTTCTTCGCTTGGAGCTCGCCGGCGACTTGCGCCGCTTCGATGGCTTCGGGGAGATCTTGCAGGATGAGCCGGCCAGGGATGTCGGGGTGGTTGGAGCGGAAGCTCACGAGGTCGTGGCCGCTGCTGCCGCCGACGTCGACCATGAGAACATCTTCTGCGGACGCGGTGTAGTCGCCGAAGACGCTGGATATGATGTTGGGCATCTCGTGCCACTTGAGGCCGAGGGTCTTGAAGCGCATGTGGTTGTGGAAGGCTTCTGCGGCGCGCTCGCGGCCGGGGCGGTTGATGTATTTGAAGTAGTGGTCGGTGGTCTCCATGCCGTATTTCCAGAGGGAGTCGTCTTTGTTTGTTGGGTTGCGGTAGTTGCGTTTTTGGAGGTATTCGGGGAATCTGCGCGGTGATTGTTGTTAGCCCTTCTTGCATTGGATGACTGAGAGCCTGCGATGGTGGTTTAGTCTTACCTTGCTCCAATGCGAAGACTGTTGAACATATCCAACACAATTCCAGTACCCTCTGACGATCTAAATCGATGATATCCAACGTCAGCATTCCCTTACATCTCATCCGATTCTGAACGCCACCAAACAGATCAGTAGCATAATGAATCAATCAATCAATCAACCAAACCACAGAAAGTGGAAAAAGTAAAAAGGAACAACTCACGCAATCCTCTCCGTAATCCCACTCGCAACATACTCATCCGCCCCAAACTCACTCACAAAACCCTGCGTACAAACATGTTTCAACAACCTCGCCAGCAACGCCTCGTCCGCGCCCGTCTGCTTCGCCAATTCTGCGACCTTCGTCGGCCCCTTAGCATTGGCGATGATCCGGAAGACATCCAGCTCGACGAGCACACGCGTAGCGATGAATAGGAAATTGTCCGCGTAGCACATGCGCGCGATCCGCTCAGAGGGGGTTTCGATGGCGCGGAGGAGCGAGGCGGAGGTTGCGAGGAGTTGTTGGCGGGCTCGTTCGTCGCCTGGGTGGTAGGATGAGGCTTGCTCTTGGAGGCGGGAGGTGAGTTGGGTGATTGTTGTGGTTGAAGAGGCCATGGTTGGTTGGTTGCTTGCGTGGAGGATGGCTAGAGATCAATGTAAATGGACGCTACAAGGAAGATCGAAGACGAGTCTCATCAGCACTCGAGCAAGAGTAAAAGGAAGCACAAGAAACCGTCCACCAACCTACCTACCGGTCGACCTAGCTATAAGTACCTCAGCCATATCAAACACACCAAACCCATCGCTGTAGCTCAAGATCAGCATTAACCTTTTCCCAATCGCTACACATCCCCTCGTTCAGCCGCAGCTGGAACTGGAAACAGGTCGGTCGAACAGTAAGCCATAGAGGATCCAAAGGCTCTCGACAACCCACCAAAAGACCCAAAAGCCGAGCGAAGTTTGTGAAGCCACAGTGGTCTGACATTCGAGACATGGCGCATAGTCCAGACGAGGTCTTATGGTTTTGCTCTGGAAGCTCCAGTCCCTGTGGCGCCGACACGTGCGCGCAGTTCAAACGCGCTTACCTTGTGCGGTTGTAGGTGGTATCGGCGCCTTTCGGGGACGCAAGCCTCGTGCGGAGATCGCAGCGGGACAAGCTTCAGGAAACGAAAGCTTAGATATTCGAGAGCATGCTATTGTCTGAATATCCATGGTACTGGACGAGGTGAAAAGCCATTGCTGCATCGCAGAGTATCATCTTGACATGTGCTTGAAGCTGTTCATTTCTGGTGAACAACGATAAAGAGTAGAGGTCGCTAAGACAGGTCAAAAAGTCGTACTCGAGTCGGTAAGGTACTCACATCAAATATTAGATTTCTGTCTTTAAATAGAAAGAATTAATCACATTAATCGGAAATAAAAGAGGTATTTGATCTTTCTTCCCATTCCCCAAACCCATGAACCAAACACGCTCTCGCTTTCTTCGCCTCGACAGCTTCAAAGCACCTTTCCTCTTACACGTCCTCGCTTCCATGCAACTCAAAAACCGGAGATGTCAACAGAAGAGGGGATTAGTAACAAAGGAAAAAAGCATGAAGATGTGAAGGCTTCTCGTCCTCGGTGCAGCAAAGCGAACAATAAGATATCGGTAAGGTACATGTTGGAAAAAAGCAAGAGCACCTGGTGGTATAAGGAGTAAAGCAAAAGTCGATCGAAAGCGTGACGGCAAAGCATCTTCTGTCGTCTTTCTCGCAGAGTGGGAGTCCGCGCTCAAAACGAGCGCTTTGCGACATTCCTCTAGCCTCTGAGGGAGAAGCCACCCTTCTTCTTAGCGGGCTGGTCGACAGCGGGCCTGCCGCTCTCGATGCGGTTCTTCTTCTCCTCGAGTTCCTGGCGTTGGCGGTCGAGCTGCTCCTTCATCTCGCGGTGACGAGCGTAAAGCTCCTCCTCGCTCTGCTTGAGCTTGCTCTCCTTCTCGGTCACCTTCTGCTGGAAGACCATCTTCATCTCGAGCTCCATCTTGGCGAGCTTCTGCTCGTGCAGGCTGCGCTCCTCTTCCTGCTTGACGGCCGGGTTGACCTCCTTGAACACGCTGGGGTCCTGGGCCACACCCATGGAGGTGAGCTTGTCTGAGCGGTAGTTCTCGTA
>Ga0265797_10006640_pt1 | contig 16226 bp, 19 predicted proteins | sample P2T30metagenome_FD_192433 | JGI IMG/M metagenome (GOLD analysis project Ga0265797, IMG submission 192433) | Plant litter microbial communities from East Loma Ridge, Irvine, California - P2 T30 | ecosystem: Environmental > Terrestrial > Plant litter > Unclassified | place: USA: California... | reverse complement strand
GCTTCCCTTGACTAGAGCTTGGGTGAGGCGAAATAACGGGTAACTTTGATACTCGTCCACTCCCTCCACGTCGAGCTGCTTGCAATCGAACAACAGCTGTGAAACGGGCTGCGTGGAGATCAGTTTGCACAATTCCGCCCATTGAGCGTAGTCTCTGTCCCCTTGCTTGACGTTTCCTACGACGTCGCGGAAGATATGTGCGTGAGCCATGACGGGACTGCGTACGATGTTGTATTGCATGCGCATGAGAATGTTGGTGAGATCGCGCCACCGCAAGATTGTCAGACGCTGCTCGTTCTCATCGAGCTCCGAGAGCGAGTTGACCCAGTCGGTGAAAGCTCTGTACCTCCCCTTGTCTTTGTACTTGGCGAGGCCACGCTGAGCAACCCAATAGCGGATAGACGTAACGAAACTGAGAAGGTCATGTGGCTTCATCTGGGTGAGAGTGTTGATGCGGTGTTGGAGATTTGCATGCTTGCGCTTGATCTTGACTTCGGCGATGTGGTTTTCGTGGTGATCGATGAAGTTGCGAAGTTCTGAGCATACGGAGCGACACGACAGTGCGATCTCTCGTGCTGGCAAAAAGGACAGAGTGTGTGTGAGGAGTTCTTCCGGAAGGGACAACAATCTGGACGGCGGCGAGGCGGTGTTGTTCGAGATGAGTGACGACGAAGCTGATGGTGCAATCGCAGTCCTGGCGTCTGAAGCCGTACTGGTAGGAAGATCGAGCGAAGCATCTGCAGGCGAAGAGTTCTGATCTTGTTCAGTGGCGTTTGAAAGAGCATGCGGAGGCTGCTGAGTCGGCGGGCTGCTCTCTGTGGGCGGCGAGCCGGTATCGTCATCCGTAGATGATGGAGACGACGTGGACTGCGACATCAAGAGGTACCTGAATGATGGAAACCGCATGGACTGCGGTTGTGGCGTCGAGGAATGCATGGTTGGCATGCACTGTCGAGGGACGTGGTGTTGTATCTGATACGAGCTTGGTGTGCTTTAAGAAAGTCGCGAGTCTTGGCCAACCAAGACCAACATGTCGTGTGAGCGAAGCAGCTGACCTCACTCTCGCTCTAGTGTGCTGGTACCGTCGACTACAAGAATATCTACAGCATTACTTACCACTGAGAGATGAGAGGAGGTACGTGAAGTCTGCATGTATACATTTGTACAGGCGCGCAATAGGTATACATGAGCAGTGAACTTTTTAACCTCACTTCACTGACACCACTTACTAGCGGGGCGGGTGCTCCCAATCATACCAACCACCAGAGTTCCCGCAAGCAGATCACAGTGAAGGCAGTCACTGGTGCGTTCAAGTTGACTAGCAAGCAGGGTATATTAATTTAATTCGCATCCTGCTGCTTAACCCAAAAAGAATTGGCATGGCCTAGTGGTTTAGGACGCAGCTACAATTTAAAGACTTTCACACGTCACTCATCGATGGGTCCTAGCTAACCCGAGTAGGACCCGTAGACATGGTGCGAGGCCGTCATCTTGGTGCACCAAGACCCGAGCGCTGGATACCGCGGAGGTATTCGCGAAGATCACATCGATGAGCTGTAGCTAATATATAAGACCAATTCTTTTGTTCTTTTTGGTATCATTCTTTGACGACCGACCACCTGTGGATGTTAGTATCACTGCTGTCTTGCCCATCACTCGACCTTCATTCTGTCAGCATTCGACCACGAGGCTAGAGGTTCAATCCTCGTTTGCAACACTTTGTTTTACGGGATTCAGAACAATGGGAGCTTGGGAGCCATCTCGACAGATATTGTGAAGCTGTCATCGGCTCTCTTAGTATGTGTAGCCATATCTGCCACTGAGACATTGTCGATAAGGCCCAACTATCCAAGTAGCTATTGTGCTAGTATCATCTGCCATCGAGATATGTACACCCTTGCGGGCCATTGAGATACCGCCGATCATAGATCCCAGTGGTGATAGCCAGTGTGCTAGTGCACTCGACCAGAGATACATGTACAACCTTGCTTACCATCAAGAGATGCAAGCTGACTCTCAAAGTCGGTAGGCGTGCATGTATGACCAGTGACTTCGACCTCACCTCCCTGACATCACTCACCACTCCCTGGTGGGGCAGCGCTTCCCAGATATTCATTTTACCAGTTCACGCTCTTACAGCCTGCCACCCAACCACGCCGAGTCCCACACCAGCATAGCAAAAATGGTATCTCACAACTCCACCCACAAGCACAACAAGCCCTTTAAACCGCACTCAGGCGCAAAATGGAACCGCGCACGCCCGAAAAGAGCCGATCGGCCGCCACTCTCCTCGCGCTACAAGCAGCCTCGTCTCAATGGAGGCAACCCATTCTGCTTGCTCCCAGCCGAGATACACCACAAGGTGTTGCAGTACCTCCCGCAGAGAGACATAAGCTCATCTCGCCGGACATGCCAATCGCTTTGTGAACGAGTCGGAGGGCGGGAGCTCAGCCTTGCAGGACCTCAGATCGAAGCCAGCATCGCGGACCTAAGAGTCCAAATTGAAGATCTCAAGAGTCGTGCGCTGCCGCCATCAGACGCCGACTCATTCATCGAGTCTCTGGGTTTTTGGGTGTCCCGGAGAGGATACTATGAAAGCAGACGAGAGTCGAGGAGCTCTCTCGAGAAATGGTCCGGATTTGTTTTTGGGTGGGAGGAGAGTGCTGTGCGGCGGTGGGTGGCGCTCTCAGAGGAGACGTTGAGGTTATATCAGCAGCTTTGGAGAAACGACGGAGAGCTATCGGCCGAAGAGGAGCAACGATTTGTTTACGAATCCGGACTATCGGCACCAGACATCAGCATTACCATGCTGAAAGAAATTTAACTGCGCCTAGAGACCACCGGAACGAGCATCTTCAGCGGGAGGTACTGCGATATGACCTGGCTCGAATATCATTCTTATCCCAATGAGAGGAAACAGCAGTGGAAGCTCACCGAGCTGGAAGACGCTTCGAGATTAGATTCTCACTGGGAGGAGTGTGTGAAGAAAGCCGATGGTAGGTCGAAAGACCTGATCGAACCGTTCGGACTGCCGGAGTTGCCAAGCCCGATCTTCTGCTACTACGTGCAAGACAAATGGGCGTGGCGCTTGATCAAGAAGTATCAAGCCGGGACTGGCCGCGACATGACTCCGTTGATGAAAGCAGAGGTGTTGAAGCAGATCAGAGTGTTTTAAGGTATTACCTATAAGCAGTAGGCACAGCCGTCGCACTCGCAATCCCAGTCCCATTCACCACAGCACCACTCGAGCAAACACATCCAGGCGAGCTCGTCGCAACGCTTGTGATCGGAGGTCCATTAGTGCAGAAATCCGTGGACGTGAAAGCAGGCACCGACGTGCTCGGCTTGTCTCCCTCCGGCAAGAACTGAGCCTTGACAAGGACAGGAATGACAGCACCAGTACCAAGAGAAAACTCCCTGTGACCAAGCACCCGCAAGAGGCTGCGGATCTCGCCGCTGTGCGAGGTGATGGAGACCCAAGTATGATCGTCATTGGCGAAAACGTCGTCGAGGACGGATTTGGAGCGAGCGTCCTGGGCTCCGGAAGGCTCGGCGACGACGCCGGACCAGAGCTTGTCGGTCTCGGTGAAGCCGGCCTCGATGTTGAAGTCAGGGAACAAGTTCTCGATGTAGGTCTTGCTGTTGCGGCGGTCGCAAGTGTGAGTCGAGATGCCCTCGCGGAAGAACTCCTTCACAGTGGGGACGAATGGGTAGTAGTGTGGGAGCTCCAAGTCAGAGAACGTGATGTTGGCGGTGCGCAGGCAGCGAGTGAGAGGAGAGGTGTAGTATGACTGCGGGTAGGGGACGTGTTGGGTCGAGATTTGTTTTTGCCAGTAGGCGTTGGCGATTTGAGCCTGCTTGAGGCCGTTCTCGGTGAGATCAGCGTCGGCCCAGACTGTAGTGCCGTTGCCGTCTAGTTCGGACCAGTAGCACTAGATGGCGGTTGTCAGAGGCGTGCAAACAGATCTGGTGGACAGTATTGACTTACGTTCCAAGCAGGAGTACCATAGTAACTCTCAGCAGCATTGTGGAAACCCTCGCCGTGACGGCCCATAAACAAGACCTTATACACAGTGTCCAGGTCCGAATCGGCATTCAAAGAATCCACGACCTGAGTGAATCGCTGCCATTGAGTAGCGTTCCCGGCGCCAGTACCAGGGTACGTCTTGTTGATGAGGCCAAAGTTGACGGCAGTCTGCATCGCCATGTCAGAAGATTTGTCCTACTCGGACTGGAGGAAACACCATACGTAGTCAAAGCCCGAAGCAACAGTATCCGGCTCATCCTGCAAGAAGTAGCCGGTAACAGTGCTGTACTTGATATATCCAGGGCCGTTGGTCGTCGTGTTCAGGTACTGAGCTTCTGACTGTCCGGATAGAAGCGCCGTGGCGACGGCGAATATCAGGCTTGTGGAAAGCATCTTGAAGACCTCTTAATTATCATAGAAAAGAAATGTAGAAATGACAAACCCAACCTTACCCTCGCTCTTTGTACCTGCAGTCCAGCAGTCCACGGAAGATCTGCACCGGCATCGCATGCGGTGGCAAAGTCATTTCAGGGCATTGGAAAACTAATGAAGTCCAGCAAATCCACTTCCAGCAACCTTTCACGGGCCTGAGCTAACAAGCTCGCTAAGCTTGCCGTACGGCATGGAAGAGGTTGCGTTTATATGAAGGGAGATAAGCGAAGTACGAAAGCGAATCTGACCACACGTTTGTCGATGTGAAGCCCACGTGTTTTGGAGAGCGGAGAAAAAGCCCCCAAGCCCCAGCGGACAACCTTGTGGAGTGGTGGCTCGAGCGGAAAACGACCTGCACCTTAGCCATGCGGTCGGAAGGTCGGGTTTGAAGGCGTAGACATAAACAAGATGAAAGTGTAGATTCAACAGTATGGCATATGGGAACGATCGTTGTACAGGTGCTGTGAAATTCGAACAGAAGTCAGATCGAAGACTGGCTATTTTATTTTACACGATATCATTGTACAAAAACCAAACGTGATCCGCAGCCAACCACGAGATAGCCACCACACCACATGCTACTGTAAATGTGCATCTCAAAATGGCTTTGCGAAATTCCCAAACCACAGCCAGTCTATACCTGAGGTATCTCTGGAGGTAGTTTGATCAACGCGTCCGCACCAACCTTCAACTCTCCTCTTTCCGTGAAGCTCTCCTTGCCTACATATTGTTTCCAAGCCCGGTCCGCAAACAAACCGCTGCGTCCACCGGCCTTGTAGACGACTTTTGATCCGTGGATCACCATTCGCTTGTCCACAGCCTTGCACATGTCAAAGACTGTGAGCGCAGCGCCTTGCACGGCCATCAGGGCCTCCATCTCGACGCCCGTGGGCCCGACACATTCGACGCGAGCCTGGATTGCTACCAACGAGCCCCTTGGGCACGTGCGCGCCCAGTAGTGCTGAGCTTCTTGTTGCTTGGGCGTGAAGAAGGGCACGAGGTACACGTCGACTTCGGCTTTGCTGATGGCGAGAGGATGGCACAGCGGGATTATATCCGCAGTCCGCTTCGCAGCCATGATTCCAGCGATGCGCGCAATGCCGAGCACATCGCCCTTCTTGTTGCTGTTGTCCACGATCTGCTCGTAGACTTCTTTCGTGAGGCCAATGTGGGCAACGGCGATGGCGACGCGCTTGGTGGAAGCTTTGTCGCCCACGTTTACCATGTGTGCTTCGCCTGAGGACTTGACGTGTGTAAGACGAGGGCCCGCTGGTGCCGCTGGTACGTTCTCGGCATGTTTAGGAGCTTCCTGGTTGTCGCTGGGTTTGATCAGTGGCGCAGCTGGGTTGGAAATAGAATCGATGGTGTCTTGATCTTCTTGAGAAAGACCCCATGCCTTGGAGTTCGGTCGAGTGTCAGTTTCGGCCTCGTCTGAGGGAGCAACCTTTTTCGTTCTTGTCGCAAAAGGATTGGAAACTTTGCGTTCGGCCCGAGCTGGTGTGATAGTTCGTGGCTTGACAGAAGCCTGTGGTCTTTTGGCTGGTAGCCTCTCGCGCCTACGACCGACGGACACGCTTCCTTCCGGCTCGTGAACCCGCCTGATCAACGTCCTTTCCGAACTGACACTGCCACCTTGCGAATTGGACTTGGTCTGTGTAGCGTTCTCCGCCTTCAGGTTCGACTCGGTCGGTTCAGCCGGCGAAGTCGGTTGGAACTTTGGCTTTTCCTCAGCGCTAACCTTCTGCACATCTTCTGCAGGAGCCTGTGCTTCTGACCCCTTCGATGCAGCTTCTTCAGCTCGCCTCTCTTTGGGGCGGCTATATCGTCCTGGGGCTGGAGGTGCCGGGAACAAGGAGCCCAGACTCTGGAAGCCGAACTCAAGTCCTGCGGCGTCCTTGCTATCAGATGAGTATGCTCTCACTTGGCCGAAATAGGCGGAGTGAGGTGTGCTCGGCATGTGCGTCGGTATTTGCGACCACGGGCTCCTCGAGGAGATAGAGCTGTATTGTGTGGGTGTAGGGTTGTATGAGGTCTTCACATGTTTACGATCACCTGCACAACAATCAGCCGCGCGTTCTACATAACGTGATGGCAGGTTCTCTCAAGCCAAGGCTGGCCAGAGCGAGAGAAGACAAAAGACAATGAAACGAAAGCACAACGCCGTAACCCTCGAAGGAGAAAACAAAAAGCCCATAATATAGAAAGATCATACGCTCGTCATTTCTTCTTTTTTCGATAGTGATTTTCGTTATTACACAATAGTTGTGCTTTCTGTATGCGGTCATGTGATTTCGTGACATGTCATTTGACTCCTACGCCCCAACGCAGCAAAGGAAAGAGAAGAAAAACCTGAGGGACCTACCCACCAATCAAAATCATAGGCCTGTTCTTCATGTTCTCCAGCTGACCGATGCCGGCGTGTTTGGCCTTTTTGCGTTTCACGGCGGCGCCGATGACGTCGAGGAGTTGTTGTTCTTTGCTCATCCAGCCTTCTTCACCGTCAAAGCGGAGGGCTGGGTTGCTTCTGCGGTCGAGCTCGAGCTTGCGAATCGCTGCAAAAGCCTCTTCTTCCATGGGCTCACCACCGTGATCACTGCGGAGCAGATCGCGGAGGCTGACCTCTGTTTCACCATGTAGACAGACTTTCAAGTTGCCATCCGATGTGATGCGCAAGCGATTGCAAGAACCGCAGAAGTTGTGTGTCATGCTGGTGATGAAGCCGACCCGTCCAGCAAAGCCAGGAACTTGCCAGGTCTTACTGGTGTCATTTCGAGCGTCCTTTAGGCGGGCAATATCCGGGTATTTTACGCGAATGGCGTCTAGCATATCTTCGTAGCTCATCATCTTTTTCTTGTTCCATTTGTTGCCACCGAACGGCATGTACTCGATGAAGCGAACCTCCAGGTCCTCGTCTTGTGTCATGTCGACGAAAGGTAGGAGTTGGTGATCGTTCAAGCCGCGCATCATAACACAGTTGATCTTTAGCTTGATCTTAGCACCCATTTTGTTCATCTCTTTCACACGCTCAATGCTCTTCATGACAGCGCTGAAGCCTTGTCTCCGTGTGAGCAGCTGGAACTGGAACGGGTCGAGGGTATCGAGGGAAATGTTCACTCCAGTCAGACCAGCCGCAACCATCTCGTCCAGCTTTCGGTGTAATGAAATGCCATTTGTTGTCAAGGCGAGCTCTTTCAATCCATTGCTTCGCAGACTTCCGATCTGGTGTATGAGAGGCAGAATATCCTTCCTGACTGTGGGTTCGCCTCCTGTCAGGCGAATCTTGTTCACACCCTGGTTGACAAAGAGCGCGCTGATGTAGTGGATCTCAGGAGTCGTCAAGATATCCTTGTTTGGCGAGAGTTGAATGCCCTCCTCGGGCATGCAATAGGTACATCGTAGATTGCAGCGCTCGGTGAGGGATATGCGTAGGTAATCATGTTGGCGGTCGAAGTTGTCTGTGAGGAACTCGGAGAAAGGTTTCGCTTGACGAATGCTGGCCCGCCGAGTCGATTGTGATGTTTGCTGCGCCTCAGGAACAAAAGACTCCGGTTCGCGGTATTCTGTTGCCGTCGCCGCAGTCGCGAGTTGGCGACATTGCCATTGCCTTAGCCGAAGTGCATGGGGTCGAAGTACTTTTGGGCTGAGGGTTCGCGGCAGGGCGCGTGCTGGAAATGCCATGTTGGCCGATATTATCTGTGAGGTGAGAAGAGAAGCATGGCAGAACAGGATGGTATTTCACTTGGAATGTTAGCGGACACTCGACATGGGTGGTATGTAATGTGACTGGCTTACTGTACACTGGTATCGCATGAGTGGATGCGCGCTCGCTTCTTTCTTACCCAATCCGGCGACTTCCGCTTCCATCTCCGCCAAATCCCGCGATACACTCCTTGCTCGAGCGCCCTCCGACGTTTCCATGACATGTCACGTTATCAAAACTCGGTGTGAACGCCGCAAGTCTTCCTTGCAGTATTCGACGGAGCGGGCCCCTCGTCTTCGATGGCTGATTCTGGTCCTGATTGAGCCATGTATCGAAGCTCTTTTCGGACGACCAACCATTATCAGATATCACCTTAGTAAAGCCTTCAGGTGATTTACACAGCTACATGTAAGCACTACTTACCAATACGTCAATTACGGGTTTCTACGATGCGAGCAGGCTTGCAAGCCACGCTTGCAGTGGCTGCGCTAGACCGGAAATCATTGCAGGTGACCAAGTGACATTTCTGAGGTACTTGCAGCTAAGCTCGTCTAACACCTTTGATTGGACAACGTCGTGGACCACTTGCACACAGCCTCAACATACAGTTGCCTGCCCCTTGAAAGGCAGATATACATAGTCACAGACTTCACTCCGCGAACCGACTCCATTCGGTTCGAAATCGTGACGAGTCCTCATCTATGGAGCCAGTGTCTATATTGAGCGCCACCGCCGCGATATCAGCAGTCGCTGGAAAAGCGTGGGAGCTAGGCAGCTTTATTCGAGAACTGTATCAGGGGGCCAAGACTGTCGACGGCAAGGTTAGACGTTTGGAAAGTGCTGTCACCGAGCTTGCCAGAGCATGTGAACATGTGCAAGGCCAGTTCGAAAGCATGTCAGCACCTCCATCATCCAAAACTTCTGCGCTGGTGTGGGACGAACAAGGAACTTTGACCACATTCATCGACAGTCAAGTGAAGGACTGCCGGAAAACTCTCAGAGAGCTGAGAAAGCTTTTGACAGATCTACGGCCAAGCGGCTCTTCTTCTTTTGGCCGCACTTCGAGGCACATCAAGTTGCAGGACCGGACCCAGCAGATCAACGACTTCAGTATGCGCGTCAAGACGCATACAGATGCTCTGCAAATGTCCTTGCAGATTGTCACTATCAAGGTCGCGCTTGCGACGCCGGATTTCCTGCTGCGGCGGCTTGGGGCGGAGCTGGAAGATCTACGCGTGATATTGTCAAGGATCGAAAACAATACAAGTCCATCAACGAGTCGGTTGGTCTTTGGAGAGGCTCACGGACCTCCGCTTCTACATCATGCCCGAGAAGTCCTCCGGGAGGGCACAACGCTCTACGAGACTAGCACAGCAGGCTCCGTGGCTGACGCAGAGCCCACGATAGGCAGTGAACGAACTGCTCGTATCAAGAAATGGGCCAAAAAGGTGGATGTCTCGCGTGGACACCATAACGGTGTCAGCGGTGTCAATCGGCCAAGCACTGTATCGGCTTATGTTTCCCCAGAGAGAAGACCACACGCCGAAGCAGCCGGGAGGCCCTCAGACAAAGCAAAGCCCAAAGCAGAGCGCATCCCTTTTCGATACCCACTGGACACTTCAAGTCCACTGGATCAACGCTCTCGTGCAAACCTCAAGAAGCTTTGGAAAATACAGACCAACGGGAGATTGGAAGCACGTATTTGCACGGGAAAGAGCATTGAGGCTGCGATTTTGTCAAAGCTAGCTCCCGCAGATCAAGCCGCATCTATATTCTACAAGCCTGCCACTACTAAATTGCAGCCAACGGCAAACGGCTTGGCGTTGCTGCTGGCTGTCTTCTTCCGCGATATCTACCTGATAAAGCCACTGATAAAGCGCGGATATTCGCCTCACGCTGATATGGTGTACAGTCAGGACCGAAAGCATTGTACACCAATGCAGTTCGCCATTGCTACCCGTTGCGAGCCGGTCATTCGGGAGCTTCTCGATAGTGCACCCGTGCTGCCCTGCGCCTACCATCAATCGCCATGTTCTTCGTTGCTGAATCGTAGAAATCTTAGCCGATTTCCTCCGACCAGCGCAGAGTCCATTAAACGCATTATCGGCATCTTAATGCCAGCTAGGTCGTCGGAACACGCAGCTTGTGGTTGCAATGCCCCTGAGTTCCCATCCGAGTATACTCCTTGTCGGGCACTGTTGTGGCGACTCATGAATGACGCTTGCAACCTGCCTAGCGGTATGCACGACTATCGACGATCGCTAGTACGGTGCTTGTTGGGATTCACAGAACGCTCTCTCGCCCCCACTTTGACAACCGCAGTGGTCCTAGACCTTCCCGCAATCATCAAATTCCTAACTGAGAACACCTCTGAGGCGAGCCTGCAAAAGTGGGTGCGACAGAACCGTTTCATCTCGCTGCTAGACCTTGCAATCAGACGCGCCAAGAACCTCCCCGGAATACCACTCGACACGGTCCGCGTGCTTTTGAAAATTGAAGCAGATCTGGAGGCAAGGAATCTGATCCAAACTGCCAAACGCTCTCGGAAGAAGGCTGTTAATATGGCACTGAATTCTAAGCGTGCCGACTTGGTTGCTCTGGTTGAATCTTACAGCAAGACTTGATCAGCAACGCCATCATTGATGAACGCCGTCAAAGAAGAAGGGGACAAGGACACAAGGTGGCCGGCTGGGGCTGCGAATGGGTGATGATCAAGCGCACCCGCTAAGTCGTTCAATGGGCACCAAAGCTCCTGCATTTAGGCGTGAACACAGCGATAGTGTCTCCTGCGGCAGATCGCAACATTTTGATGGTGCTGAGCCTTGTGAGGCTGTGCAATTTGAGCATGACATTTTGCTGGCTGCGCTGGACGCTTTCCGAGACTAGTTCCGCATGAGGCTTGCATATGTCGCTTCAGCGTCCATACGAACCCCATGTCCGGAGAGCGCGCCACAATCAGCTGCTGGTATCTCACCCATACATTTTGCCTTTCGACGTCATACACAGCCTATTTTGTGAGTCATTATGCATGTGCGGCTTTGCAAAGGCTGGATGGAGATGTGATGTGATTTGAACAATTTTCATACAACACTGTATGTAGATCTATAGCCTGTTACATCGCCAGTAAACAAAAGAAGGAAGATAGAATAAACAAAAGAAGGAAGATGAAAGAGATCTAGTAAAAAGCAGGCGTTAATCGCAACATCCTCTTCGATACCTTGGTCATTGATCGGCACGCTTCTCGACGCCTTTCGTCAAACTCTTCTCATCCCCATCGCCAATGCCTTTTTAATCTCCGGGTCAGTCAGCACGTACCAAGGCGAAGATGTGCTTACGTGTTGTTGAACGCCCATCAGTAGTCGGTTCATGGTCGGTGGTGCGATGGCCTCGGCCCCGGGACCTCGATGAAGTCCGCGGCCATTGGGTCACCATTGCGCATGATTCGAGCAGGAGCTTCCAACTGCTCGGCGATGGTGTTCATTTCCGTGAACTGACGAGGAGGCACATCCTGGAGGGCGTGATCGCTGCTTTCCACGCCAATGTTGCGCTCATCGGCGACATCTCTTCCAGCGACTACGCCTCGGCCCTGACTTCCCGGACTGCGACGAAACGTAAACCTCGGGAAAAATCCAATGCTTGTCCAACCGCATCTCCAGCGCTGAAAGACGTCAGAAAGGCGTGGTGCATGCCAACGTTGGACGGCGTCGCAAGTGTAGAACGCAACCTTCACCAGGATTGCCCAAGTTGTGAGCTCGAGCGGCGACTCCTTGACTTGGTTGTAGCCAGTTGAGACCATGCCACTGAAAGTAGACGGTACGGTAGCTCTTTCGGAAAACAGGCTTTTGAGGAGCAATGCGACGACTGAGAAGCCTGCTAGTATAGCCCCGATGACCTCCCAGAGCAATCGTCCCGACGATCCCCCAATGCAGAGCTGCAAGATGAAGTTGGGTACGAGTCCCCAACACAGGGCCAGCAGAAACGTTCGGGAGTTGGATGACTTGTCCGCATCCATGAATGTCCATAAGATGCTGGCCATCAAAGACAAGCAACCCAGCAAGGTGCACCAGTTTGAGTTGGTGAACCTGTTGTGGTATGTGAGGCACCACCCGATGACACCTGTGACTAGTGGAACAGCGCAGGCGATTTCGAAAGCCCTCGGGTAGCCAGGAGCTGTTGGAGTGGATCCTCTAGTATCCTGTGATGGGAGCGCCGTTGCTGAGGACGGTAGCGCTGCTAAAGCCAAACTGAAAGCCAAAGGGTGTGTGATGGACTTGCTGAGCAACGACAGAGAGCTTCTAGCAGCATCGAAGATCTCCTTGAAATAAGAGGCACTCATGGGGATCTTAGCCGTGAGCTGTCTGTGAGGTGGATGATGTGAGGAAACGGCGCTGGCGAATGTATCACGTATCCTTCGCGAAAACGATGAGGGTCCAGGGGACTCGACGGGTAAGTCGACAGGCGACGTCGTTGAAGCCGGGTTCGATCGGATATCGTGCTCAGAGGCGCCCTGAGAATAGAGCGAGCGAAGGCGAGAAGCTGATGAAGAAGTCCATCGACCTGGCATGGTGTAAATATCGGCTATAAAAAGCGAAAAGCGATCCAAGGCTGCCCAGAGTGGTCTTTTGTCGCCGGAGGTGCCAAAGAAAGGCAAGGCCTTCGGAGACGGGCTTGTAGATGGCGGGATATCTTCGTAAGAAGCATGATGGGGCAGGTCGAAGTTGGACTCGAGCTGCTTCCAAAACGCGGTAGCTTCTTCAAGAGGCAGCAGCTCGTCGCCGCTCCGGTTATGCTTCAGGAGTGCAATCGTCTAAGACTAGCTCGTCAGTCACCAAAGACCTGATCAAAACGTTGCAACAGCTCAAGCAGAATGTACCTGATCAATGGACGAGACCATTGTGTCTTGAGGATGTCCAGTCGACACCAACAGAAGTGTGGATGTGGTGCGGTATCCAAAGCAAGAGGAGCTGGAGTAGGTAGCAGATCGAGGTGGAGAATGCCTCGACTCTCCAAACAATGAGTAGCCTTGAACTACAGATGATGGCAAGAACCTACCAACACAGGAGCGGGCAGTCCCACCGCGAGACATTCGCTGCCAGTCGTCATCCAGGAGTTGGGGCTGTGCAAGATGGTTGCATAAGATGAGCAGCTGAAGAGCGACCGTCACGTCACGTTCGGCAGCACTTTGAAAGAGGTTATGGGGCTCATCCATGGAATTTCGTGGTGCAACACGCGAGTCTGGCCTCACACCGCTCCCAGAACTCGTACTTTGGGCCAATCGCTGGGTTTAAGCAGCCTTGCGAGCCTGGTTCGCATACTGCGCCAAGTGAAGGCATGGAAAAGCTTGCGACGTGGCAGTGCATTGACGTGGCAGTAGATGTGATTATGCGTGACGGATTCGTCTGGTACTGCATGGTAACGTTGGTGGCTGCATGCGCGGGATGTGGTGTGAGCGGACTTCGACTGCTCAGCCCCGATTGCACCGCAATTGATTGCATGATTGCACGGCATCGCAGCCAACGCTGTAAGGACGGTCAGTTCGTTTTGCGCCGCCCATCGATTTGTTTTGCGCTGTCCGACAGTTTGTTTTGAGTCGCTCTCTGTCACTTGGTAGCAACATCGAGTCGAAGCCTTCGAACAATCAACAACTTGTTTAATTCTCAGTACGTCGTTTTGGAGCTGCCCAACTCTTATCGCTTTGATTTTCTGACAGTTCAGCAGGTCAAGACGCAACATGGGTGGAATCGGGGTTTATGAGATCTGGAGAGCCATCCGCATAAGCACTGCAATTGCGGAAGCGGCTAGGTGTACCTTTGTGGCCGTGAAAGATGCGCAGAACGTGTCAAAACAGCTGCGTGAGCTTCGAGAAAAAGCGGAAGCCTTGAAAAACCGCCGTGAGAAGCCCGAGATACCCTGGCTCAAGCAAATGGAAGAGGAAACTCTCTTCGAGATGAACTACAAAGAGCTCTACTTGGATGACGATTCGGCGGAGTCTGTCGCGACATCGCCAAAGCACCCAAATTGCACTTGCTTGAACCCGAATAATGAGCTCAAGTCTGCCACCCACTTTCGAAGGCACTGGTCGCCCGGCCAGAACCATTGTGGCCAGAGCGTGGCAACTTCCAAAAGTGCGTTCGGTCTGCGCAGACGCTTCGCCAATCTGAGTGAGGAAATAGCTTCGGTGACTCGTGTACTCCGGAGCTTTCTGGGAGCCAGCCACCAGAGAATCAAGGTGGAATGGATGGAGGAAAAGGGGACTGACAAGCTTCTGTACGAGACAGAGGGCCATACTGGGTGTAACGGCGGACGCAAGTGTGAAGGGCTGTTGTTGGGTATGGAACGGGCTTCAAAGGCCAAGATGCGGTGCGGTATGTCGGCAGCGCGAATGCTAAGGCTTGCTGGCGGCATCTTCATGCTGTATTGGGTCTGCATGTTCATCATGGGCAACTATGCCGCGACCCATGGATCTTTCAATAGACGCAACAGCTGGAAGACTGGATGGCCCGAGGACGCGGATCTTTCGGAAACAGCCACCTCGGAGGTAAAGCAAACGACGTTACTTCCAAAAAGGTATGCTAACATGCCCCAGAACACATTGATGAGCCGAATCACGCCCGCGATCGTGTCGGAGCCATCGGAGCCAGCCTTCATCGTCGCGAGCATGGCCTGGGCCTTCCTGGAATGGGCTCACTACCAGAGCAACGTGGAGGACAAATACCAGATAGCGATCCTCAGCGTGGCGTCCATCGTCGGGTTTCTTCCTGCCCTGGGATCTGGGAAAGACACGTTGACGGTACTCTTCTGCACTCTGCCTTCGGCAATGCATCTCGGGCTTCTGGCCAGTGATGTCTTCCATCGCGTCAGACGTGCTGGCAACCTCCAACCTCGCGATCTTCAACCGTGAGGCTCGCAAGAAGTAGCTCGCTCCAGCAGGAGCTTGTGCTCGACATGCTCTGGATCAATTTTCACGTGGCTGCTGCCCACTGACTCATGTCGACGACAGTATTTCATTGTCCTCCTCTCCGGATCAAAGTTTCAGGTTCTCTCCAACGCGCCAAACCCATTGAATTTCGCGGATGTCCGACCGCACGGGCCCGCGCACACTCCTTCCCAAGGTTCCTTCCGCCAATTGCTTGATTTTACTGCCGGACAGTACATGTACCCTTTTTTTTTTTTTTGGATGATATAGATTGGAGATCTTTTGATATTAGAATATCGGCAATTTTGCCCTGACCTGCGTTGCAATGAAATTTCGTTTGCGAATCATCGAGACTCACCGCGCCGTCCTCTCCTACCTAGGTAACAATTTGCTGTATTGGCTAGAGCCCAACTCCGGTGCTTCGGCGACGTGGGTTCATCCAAAACTCTTCCCTTCATATCGCACACCTATTTATTGTCTTGCGTGCTACCAGACAACATAGGGCGGACAAGGGACTGATTGTGATTGAACTTATGATCCTGATTATGATTGTGGTTTTTTTTTCCATTTCATCTCAACCGAACTAACTAACTAGTTCTCCCTAACCTCTCTCACTCATCGCGGAGGCAGTTCTTTCTACACACAAATGCCGCGCCAGGAAAATGCCCAAAGCCATATTAATCTCATGGCATCCATCACAAGCAAAAACAAAAAAAGTTCAGGACAGCTCAATCTTCGTAGCTGCCGGGTATCCATGATTCTTCGCTTTCCTCCCAAAAAAGTGCAAACAAGAAAAGAAAAAGCAAGCAAGATGCAAGTAAACGCCCCGAAAATGACAAAACTCTGCCTTGGAGAGTTTTGTGGTAGAAAGCAAAAAAACGCCGGATCGTCGAATGTAATTTGTTATGCTGATGCAAAGCATGCTGGCAAAGCAGGAACTCATCTCATCAAGAGATATCCATGCTTCGCTCAGTGAGTCGTGAAGTAGTATGCAATAGTAGCGCAGAAGTTGCTGCGGTGGTCGGCGTCCTTGACGAGACCGACGTCGTCGTCGACGATCATGTTGACGGCGGCCTTGGTGCTGACGGCGTACATGTCGACCTGGGAGTTCTGGATGTGGATCATGTTCTCCTGGCAGTTCTGCTCGGGGG
>Ga0265797_10006639_pt1 | contig 16227 bp, 11 predicted proteins | sample P2T30metagenome_FD_192433 | JGI IMG/M metagenome (GOLD analysis project Ga0265797, IMG submission 192433) | Plant litter microbial communities from East Loma Ridge, Irvine, California - P2 T30 | ecosystem: Environmental > Terrestrial > Plant litter > Unclassified | place: USA: California... | reverse complement strand
TCCTTGTAGAGTCTGGCCAAAACCGGTGGAAGTACCTCAGAACCCTTACCGACGGGCTTTGGCAGACATGCTAGTCTTTGACCCGTCACCTTCGTTACACCAACGTCTGGCGTTGTGCAAACTGCTAGCGCAAGCGGTTTCGGACGTTCACGTCCGCAAACCCTCACCGGCGGCTATGCAATATGCACTCTGCTCCGCCTACCTGCATCCTACCATCACAAAATCCTGCGGCCACTCAACCGCTTCTGCATCTCGAACAGCAATACGCTTGAACTGCTGCTTCGCCGTAAGTTAGCACGCTGGGCGTCAGCATGCGGTGCAGTGATTCAAGAAATCGCAATTCGAAATTTGCTTTAGTAGGTTGTCAAAGCGGTATGCATGGACAAAGTGGTATTGCTCCGAATTAGGCATGGCCGGTCAGGTGTTCAGGCGGCCGAGGGGCTTCGAGCGCGAGTATTCAGTCTCAGCATGGTATTGCGGGGATAGATAACCAATGACTGATTGAGGCGGCTTCGAATCGCATGTGCAGAGGAGGGCGCTTGCGTCGCGCGAAGGCGCTTACAGCTGCTGCTGTGAGGTGCAGCCCCCACTTGGACATGCGGCGTCGAAGGAGCTTTGCTTGTCTGTAGCAAGCGAACGATGCGGCGCGTAGAGCCTGCACCTTCAAGCTCTTTGTGAGGACATCCGTGCCACTCGTCTAGCCTTTCCCCTTCGGTTGTGGTACGGCGTGTCGCTCATGGGCAGTCGTCCAACCAATTCCACTCAGTACAATGAATGCTGCGCCCGACTTGTGTTGTGATAAGTATCGACCTGCCTGCAGCGGTGACTATTTACTCTCAGTTGATCTTTATACTACTACCAAACAGATCTGTTTGTCAAACTACTGAGCTTGCATTCCCGTACCAAATCCTCAGATCCTCCAGATATTTAATCAGTTTCTACGCACAAAACGAATTCGCGTACCTAGCTCGGGTCTTCTTCGAAGTCCTTCTCTTCTTTTGCGCAATATTGTGCACCATGGTACCTTATCTTGTTCTTGCCAGCTGGAAAGTGGTAGGCGCTTCGGGCACTGCCGCAGGCTTGAATGAATTCAGCGGCCAGAGTGATCCAGTCTGGGACTTTGTCCTAAGCCACGCAAGTGGTTTTGCGAAGTGGACTGCACAGCCTCGTAAGCCTCATCTTGGGATGCTATGAAGTAATGCTGATTTGGCTAACACAAGTCCAGAGACACTTGTCCTCATCACTGTATGGTGGGTCACGTTTACCATTAGTGTGACATTCGTGCTGTGTCTAGGCTTCGGGCCGTCCGGTGTAATTCCTGGTAAGTAATCACCACCTCCGGAAGATTCAAATGACAGCTGACAGTTTTTGAGGTTCCTTGGCCGCCGCTTTACAGGGTTGGGCATACGGGGCGTTCACGCCAGCAGGGGGCATCTTTGCAACTCTTACTAGCTTGGGAATGGTAGGCTTTCTGGCACCTGCTGTCGCTCTTTTCGGCGCGGGTGTGGCTACAGCCACTGCGTTCGTCACCTGGCTGTGTCAATGATCTCTTGAGGACAAGCATGATTCCACACAGAATCTTCGGGTTCGGAGACCAATTTAGTGGTACATAGTGCTCAATATACGTGCAGGGCGGGAATGAAGCAAAGACTCGTAGGAAATCGTCTTTCATAATGCTGAACCTTGATACCCCGCCAAATTTGGACTAGCGAAGAAACAGAGACGGTTTATTCGCGTCCTAGGGGTGCAGGCAGAAAGAGCAGCTCGAGAGGCTGCAAGCCGAGACGGTGCGTTAACGATGCCACTAGCTAGAAGGATCAGAGAGGTCGCAGGGGTGATCCGCCTGGTCGAGAACGACTGGAAGAGCGAACTTACCCTCTTCGACTTCGAAGGCCTCCCCGCCCAGTATACGTGGAAGCTCGACCAAGCTCTCCCGGGACAACACACACTGCGCCTATACGGGGCCTTCTCCTCCGAACAGGCTTCGATTCTTATCCAAGCACGAAAAGGGCACTGCCGTCCTAACAGTATCTATCCCGTATAGGTATAGTCGAGGTGGGTGAATGCCCCTGCGGTACCGACGACGAGACTGTCCGTCACGTCCTCTGTATATGCCCGCTGTGGGCCATTCATCGGAAGACGCTACAGGCTGCCGCCGGTCATCGGTGGGGTGATGTATCTTACTTACTAGGCGGATGGGGAAAGCGTAGAGACGCAAAATCAGGAAAGCTACTCGACGGAGAGAGAGACAACTGGAGACCCGACTTGACGGTTGTTAAGGCTACGGTCCAGTACCTACAAGAGACAGGCCGGCTCACATACCAGCCGTAGGAAGGACAGATTGGTTAAAGGAAGGACCTACACTCGTTTGCACCCGTTTCACAACTGTGAGACAAGGCAGCGAAATTCTTTTTTTTAGTTAGGTGCCTATATAGGGACGGCTCATACGGTCACTGTGAATAGCCTGAATGAAACAATCAATCAATCAATCACTTGTGGGTAGAAGACCCGGGATGCTATCCGGAGCAAGTTAGGAGACGGCAGGTACATGAAGATGATCACGGACGCTGCGACGCTCGACCGTGTTGCAGGGATAATCGTGAATGGAATAATCGAAGTTGTGGAAGAACACGTCTCGAGAGCAAAAGAATCACCGTACGCAAAGCGGTGGTGGTCGAAAGAGCTTTCAACCCTACGGACCGACTTTACGGCAGAGCGAAATCGAATCACGACACTCCGCCGGAGAGGCGAAGATACCAAGCAAGCGAGAGAGATCGCTAGCGCAGTACGAAGAATGTACCTTGACGAGATCGACAGGCAAAGGAAGCAGCACTTGGAGGAGTTCCTCGACGACCCACAAAACATCTGGAAGGAAGCCAGCTACGCAAAACCGTCCAGAGCTGCTATGGACTTACCGGAACTAACTGTAGGAGCACAAAGATACTAGTCGGATGAGGAAAAAGCCGGCATCCTTATGGACACCTTCTTTCCTCAATTATTAGGTGCCTATATAGGAACGGCTTACACGGTCACCGTGAATAACTTGAGCAAATAAATCAAATCAAATCAAGCAGGTAGAAGTCTTAGTGTAGCATTACAGACACTAGTTCGATCCGCACCTTTCTATCATACAAGTTAGTAAATACTGCTACGGCTTGGTTGACGTACGCCTCTTTGGCCGTCTGCGTCCTGTCATTTCGAAACATGATATCCCTTAGACTGTTCGCTGAGCAAGCTGCAACCAGTGATTTAGTGCCCCGAAAACAACTTGCCTAACGTCAAAGTTGCCATCATGAACCAAGGACAAGATGACACCAAGAATTTTCCTCGGAACCCGAGGCTGTAACGTCAAAAATTCAATAGTAGACTGTCTGACGTTCGATGAACTGTGTTCCAGGGAAATGATCACACCATTGACCGCTTTTTCGGAGATGTTGATATGCTGGACTAGAGCCTTCACCGAGGCTTTCATCACAGCAGAGTCCGGATGATGGAGTATCAAAGTAATGGCATCAAAAACCCAGTCTGACAACTGTACCTGAGCACCTAGGGCTTCAACAGCGCCTTTTTTGATGTCCAGGTTTTCGTCTCGCAGACATACAACTAGACTGTCGACAGCTTTCTTCGACAGTTGTGGCTGGGCGCGCAAGACATGAACAGCACTCTTTCTGACGCGCCAGTCCCTGTCCTGCAGGTATGCACGCAAACTGTCAACAACTTTCTCTGACAGCTGTGAATGAGCCTGCAAGACATCAACAGCACTGCTTCTGACGTCCAAATTCCCATCTCGAAGGTATGCGGGCAGACCGTCGATAACTTTCTCGGATAGCTGTGGCTGGGCGCGCAAGACATCAAGGGCACTCTTTCTGACGCGCCAGTCCCTGTCCTGTAGGCAGGCAAGCAGACTATCGATAGCTTTCTCTAACAGCTGCAGCTGAGCGCGCAAAACCTCAACTGCAAGGTCTCTTAAGCCCAAGTTCCCATCTTGCAGGCATGCAAGCAGGCTGTCGATAGCCTTTTCTGAGAGCTTTGACTGAGCCCGCAAGACCTTGACAGCACTGTCTCTGACGTCCAAGTTCCCGTCTTGCAGGCGTACAAGCAGAATGTCGACAGCTTTGTCCGATAGCTGTGACTGAGCTTCTAAGACCTCAACTGCAAGGTCTCTTACCTCCAGGTTCCCGTCTTGCAAGCATGTAAGCAGACTGTCGACGGCTTTCTCTGGTAGCTCTGACTGAGCGCGTAAGGCCTTGACAGCATTGCTTCTGACACCCCGATCCCAGTACCGCAGGCATGCAAGTAGACTGTCGGCAGCTTTCTCCGACAGCTGTGACTGAACTTCCAAGACCTCAACTGCAATGATTCTTACTTCCAGATGCCCGTCTTGTAAGCACGCGAGCAAACTGTCGATAGCTTTCTCTGACAGCCCTGACTGAGCGCGTAAGACCTTGAAAACACTTTCTCTGACCTTCAAGTTCCCGTCTTGCAGGCATGCAAGTATACTATCGACGGCTTTCTCGGACAGCTGTAGCTGAGCTCGCAAGACCTTCACAATGATATTTCTGACATCCAGGTCCTCGTCCTGCAGGCACGCAGCCAGATCATCGACAGCTCTCTCTGGCAGCTGTGGCTGAGCGCCTAAGACCTCAACGGCACTGCTTCTGACGCGCCATTCTTTGTCCTCTAGGCATGCAAGCAGACTGTTGACAGCTTTCTCGGACAGCTGTGGCTGAGCGCCTAAGACACCAAAAACACTCGTCGTAGTGCCCCAGTCCTTGTCCTGCAGGCATGCAGCCAGGCTGTCGACAGCTCTTTCTGACAGCTGTGTCTGAGCTTCTAAGACCTCAACAGCGCTCTTTTTGACGCCCCAGTCCGTGTCCCGTAGCCGTGAGAGCAGACTGTCGATGGATCGCTCCGAGAGCTGTGACTGACTCTTCATTATATCGGACGCCACCCTCCTCTCATAGTCTGTCATACTTCCCAGATGTTCCAACAGGTTCTGTAAAGCGTTGTCGTGCAGTCTTTGCTCCTTGAGGATCTTGTAGGCGGCAACCTCGTTACCGTACGTTAAGCAACTTTTGGTGAACAGCATCGAAATTATACTCTCGATCACCCGCTCAGATTGAGAGAAGTTCTCGGACACCTTGATTGCAGGATGCAAAAGCTCCATCGTCTCTGCCGAAGCTCCAATGACGTGCAGATACTCCTTCGGAAGTATGTCGTTGCTTCCTTCGTATGTCTCCAGAGCCAGCGAATAGTCTTTGTGGCTATTTGCTTCGTTGCGTACATCCTGCAAACGCTCCTGAGTAGCTGAGATATCAACGCTTGACATCGGTGTTACGGTAGCCTGTCTGTTATTTTCCTTTCTTTTCGAGATCCCCAGTGCTGTGGTAAGATGAGAGACCACCAATTTCTGATGTGCTCTCGATGTCGTGAGAGGATCACTGATCTTGTCCATAGGACACGATAGCGAGTCTGAACCATCATGCTGTGACCCATCCCAGCGCTGCAACTGCTTGTTGACCATTGATCTGTCCCACGACATACTCTTGACTAGAAGTGCGAGCACCGTCAGATAGGCAAGTGAATACATTGTATCCTGTTTCTTGGGCACAGCGTCGAGTATATCAAGCGGCTTAGCCAAGGCCCTCATGTTTTTATGGCCGATATGGATTGCGAGCAGAGCTTGAGCCTCCCATACGTGTCCAGATTGCGAAAGAGCGATGATGGCCGCTTCCCAAGTCAACTCAGCGCCTTCTTGTGTCGACGTCCTGAATGGGAGTACAAGTTTCACCTTATCGTCAAGAGACGGCACGCGACGCACCAGGTCAATTATACGAAGGCTGATAATGACGATTTGTAACTGTCCGAAAACTGCTCAGCGAAGTTTAACAAGAGTTTCAAATTAATTTACCTTGATTCGTGACATTGCTTCCATGATGAACAATGTGCCCGCTTCTTTGATAGCACCCATTGCAATATCCGCAGCTCTTCCCGGCTCGAACTTGGTATACAGCTGAGCATTTGCAAGTAAGAGACGGATTATAGTGAGGACTTCGGTTTTTGTGGCTGCTTCCGTTCCACTCGCTACCCCTCGCGAGAGATATTCGACCAGAAAATCCTCCGCCTCACTGAAGGCACCCTGATCGATCAAGCTGTCAGCATATTGCGCCGCTATCGGAAAATCATCGTTGTATCGTCTCAATGTTCTTCGATAGAAATGGTCCGCTCGTTCGAAATGGCCTGCTTTTGAAAGGCGTGTGAAGGTGTCAAGACTTTCGGCGACGTCATAGTAACAAAGCCCTCTATCACTTGAACGTCCAGTATCCATGTCGTGTGATCCAGTCTTAGAGCTTCAACTCGAACTTTGTCAGGCGGAAAGTGTGGTCTCCAAACCCATAAGATAGCATGTGTATCTCTTAGGCCTTTGGGGATATCGATGGGAGAAATGCAAACGTTGGCGGACAGATGAAGGTCAGCTGCCAAGTAGGCGGGCTCTAAGACAGCTTGTTGTGGGGACGCTGCATTGGCTGGACAAATCAGATGTCCTCAAGTCAGCCCTTCACAAGGGAAGCTCCACCTTGAATATGAGGTGCGGGGTATAAGCAAACGGGGCTTACAGCTGTAACCAAACTTCCACGTGTGCACTCCCAAGTCTTGTTGACTGTGTGTCAGCTTCGATCATTCGAAATGATGGTGTCCTTTCCCTGGTGTCCGTTCGGTCCGCCAAAACCCCAACAGCGCACAGAGTTTCCTGAGCCTAAATTTTCACGTTCTTGCAAAAACTTCTGCTCAGCTAAACTGGAACTTGGGGACGGTATAGTCCAAATTGAATTCGAGGAAGACACTTTATGGTCCAAGGATGTCGATGCGAAAGAGATCGAGGACGGAGTCGCAGTGGTGAAAGTGGGATTGCGCGTTCGTGGCCCGAGTGACAAGCTTTTGAGCAAAGTTGAATGCAGTACGACTTTCTCTCAGCCAGTTGAAGGACAGTTTCGCGGCATACACCATTGCTGGCCAGCTCGTTCAACAGCACAGTCGCATGCTCAGCAAAACGGTCATGGATCTGGTTTACATTTCTCTACGAGCAGGGCAGGGCCGGATCCCCTAGCACAGAATCTTGATGCACAGCGTGAACTGAGCAGTGGTGAAGCATCAGGAATGTTCGACATGGTCAAATATACTCTTGACATGCGGAATGAGAACCTTCATGTCAACTCTGCTGAAAAAAAGTTATTTGGAGCAGCTGTCTTACAATGCGCGAAGGGTGAGTTAATCGTCAGAACACTGCTGAGGGTGTTCTCGAAGCGGCTTTGGTACGATCTGAGGGTTGAGAGCACTTCCGTACATGAAGTCGCGACCTCAATGCAGTTCATGATGACACACAGAGATTCTTGGTCGATTTTGTGCGCTTCATGTGCAGAGATCGAGGACTGGGTGCACACGAAAACACATGGACCTCCACAAAATGGTTTGTTCGAGAGTCCAGGAGAACCTAAGCTCCGACTAATGTATATACAGGGACACGAGGCTTAAAGCGTCAACACACAGAAAGAGGATATGAATTGCGCGAGAATCCCAACGCGACAACTTTTGTAGTCCCCAGCTACTCACCCGACTCCGAGCACACGAGAGACAATGCACCGGCATCTCGCAAGAAATTACGGCCTTCTCCACAACCATTCGTTGGCAAACTACAATCAGAGCCAAAGCAGGCTCACGGCAGTTTCGACGGACGTTTTTGTGAAAGCTCGAAAAAATCGTGGGTACCACTTAATATGTAGACGAGCAAGAAAATAACGAGATTCAGCAGGAATGCAAAACAACCACATACCTTTTCGGTCCTCAATTGCACCTGGAGGTCAAGACTTGAGTTCAAGAAAGGCGATGAAGTTGTCAAGGTCGCGATCTTGGACACTGGCATCGATCACAACCACAAAGACTTCCAGGTGGCGCGCGGCATTGCATCACATAAGGGGCAGCCTGAATATGTTCCTGCGGAAGGAGAGCCGACTCAAATTGCGCGTGTGGCGGAAAAAAGAAACTTTTGTGGCATGGAAAACGATGTGCAGGACCATGACGGACATGGGACCCAGGTTGCGGGTATCATTCTACGTCTTGCTCCAAGGGCAGAGCTGTATATTGCTCGCATATGTGATGGTGTGGTAGACCGAACACTACCAACAACCGAGCATCGAGGGGCACATGCTCCAGATGTCATATATCCTCGGTCCGACATTGTGACGAAGGTACGCGCTTACCAGAGTTTGTGATGGCTGACATGAGCTGACTGCGCTTTAGGCTGTAAATTGGGCTATCGAAAAAAAGGTCGACATTATCAACATGTCTTTCGGATTCGCCCGCTGCGTGAAAGAGGTCAGAACTGTGCTCAAGAAAGCGCAAGAGAAAGAAATACTCATCTTCGCAGCTATGGCAAATCATGGCATCTATGCAAATGCGGCTTGGCCAGCTGACACGGCAGCAGATGCTATTGGTATTCATTCTTGCGAGGAGCTGGGCAAAAGCAGCTCAGCATTCACCCCACAACCTGTCGATGACAACAGAAATTTCATGGTCATTGGGGAAGGGATAACAGCTCATCAATTGACTGCCAAGGGGGGAGGCTTTAGGACTGTCGAAGGAACCTCATTCGCGACACCTGTTGCAGTCTCCATGGCGGCGATGATTCTCAGTTTCGTGAACCAGGCGAGATCTCAAGATATTCGGAGGATGTACGAGGAGAATGGGTTGGACCTAAAGGACCTAAAATCCACGTTGGGGATGCGAAACATATTGCGTGAGATCAGCAAACAATCGGGCCGCTATTCATGGATCGATCCTCAGCTGCTCTGGAGAGGATATCTTTCCATGAAAGACGAGCCTTGGGGGATGAGAGAGGAGGGCTGGCGAGTTATATGCACGGCATTATCTTCATAACCCTGACCAAACTTGCAGGAGTTTTTTTTTTGCCATGAACACCTACGGTATATACGATCATCTGCGTACACAGCGTGCACTAGTCAAGGATTGTTGTGCGACTCAGGAAGATGGCTTAGTAACAATACGCGTCGTATGCGTCGCATGTACCTGGGCCAATGAAGAACTCGTCGACGATGGAGTGCCGTGCGGACTGACCGGCAGCGAAAGTATCAGTCACTGACAAACCATCGTGTGTCTCGGCATTCGATAGCGTTACGAAGTAATATGTAAGCTTAGTAAGAGTTCTATCGACAGCGAGACAGTCGAGACAGACTGGTCTAAATTACATTGAAGTAGACTAGTTCTGCACGTCGGAGAATCGCACATCGACGAGTCAGGAGTGGCTCGTCTTAGTAAACGAGATTAGTTCAAAATTGTGAGATTGTTGTTAGTATGTCAAGGACGCTAAGCTTGATTCCAAGATACCAGCAAAACAGACCTTGGCGTTGCAGCCGCGCTTTCAATCGGATTCTTGCCTTTCTCCATCGACGCTCCTCTCTAATTCCTTACTGTGCGTAGGGTTAGTATGAGTCACGTTCGTAGCACGAACATGGTATCCACCTCTTTATCTCCCTCAGCCCAACGATCGAAGGCCGGCACATCCATTCCATCATTGCCATATCTATCATTCTTCTCTTCTCTCCCAAACATAGTCCCATCATTGCGATCTCCTTTGTCCTTGATCTTGTTGCCGGGTTTGAACCTCATATATTCAAATTCCCTAACCCTGTAAGCAAAATCGGTCGCATTCTTTATCATGCCTATAGAGCTGCTCCCTGCCATGGTTCCATGAGACAGTTCAGCAGCAAATCCTGTCCCGATTTTTCCGAGGGTTGCATTAGCGGAAGCACCCATGGTATTCTCTTGCGACTGTTCCTCAACCAACTCTAGCTCTTCAGCCGTGGCCACCCCCACAATCATATACAAAGACTCCGACCACGCACAACTTTTCAAAAACGTAGCGATCTCAGGTCTTCCAAGCGCCTCATCCATGTACGTCTTGTCAGGTAAGAAGATCTCGGCACCGACGTTCATTGCTTCTACGCTGGTCTTGACATCGTTGCTGGATTGACCCTCAGCCTTTAGTCCGGCACTGAAAAGCAACGAGCTCGGAGGTACAACTCGAAGCAGAGCGCCAACATTGCTGGAAAGCTCTGAGTGGATCTGCTGGCGCACAGCAGCCGAGTCGTCGATCTTGTCCTTTTCGGAGACCTTGACCACACCAGTTTTGCGATTCAGTGATGTTTCAGGGTCCTCTGGGTCAGTCAGAATACTGCCCAAGACGAGAAGCGTGCCAGGTGGTTTCGGGTAGCGTGTGACAAGCCACTTCTTTTTACCAGCCAAACGGCCTGGTGTCAAGTCAGACATGTTGTAGGTTCGATTGACGAAAGTCTGGAGGTATTTGGCGCTTGGTTGACAGCTGAATAATTCGGGGGCGAGTTCAACATCCAAGCCCGTGACTGAGATAGGCTAAGCCTCGAAGCTCGAGGCTGGGGGTAATAATGTATGGATTCGATGGTTCTCTGTGGGTCGATAGATCGTGAGACTTGGAATTAACTTCTTTGTCACGTACTTGAAAGGTCTCAGAAGCTTGGAGAAATATGGGGAAAACTCCTTGCTAGGCAGGCAGCTATTGAAGCTGTGGAGCGTATGTGAGGGGTTGGTGCATCTTAAGCGGTCACTGAGAGCCACAAGCGCTGCGTCATATGCATGGGCACGGCTGAGCGGCTAAGCATCCGATACGGCAGTGGGTCTGGCGCAAATCCGCTTTATTCTTTATAATGGTACTAATGTGCAGCAGAGAGCTTATTCTGCCTCAATAGCATAATCGTCGAGGATCCATCCCGCAGATTGTTACCGAGTTCAGTCCCTGCCTCTATTTGTTCTTGCAACAAACCAGATGGACGGTATCAATGCTCTGTCTGTGAGTGAATGAATGGTACATTCCAGATGAAATACTACGACAAGCCGGAAGACTACGATCCAACGAACGCCTCCGGGGCTGACACATGCTTCTGGAAGTAAATATGAAATTTCATAACCAAGAGTTTGCTGGTAGAGCCAGAAGCGAATAATGTATGATCCGACTTCTGTGTAAACAAGTTCTTACACCCGGCAGAGCATGCGTCGATGATGCGCCTCCCAAAACCGCCAGCTTTATCACTCTGATGACTTGACGGAGGTTTCGATTGGGCATAGTATCCAACGTTTTGTGATCGTTATTCAGTGTCTGCCACCAGTGGCCGAGCGTATTTGCGACAAACTCGAAGTAGCCACACCCCAATTAGAGGGTCAAAGACAAAGCGCCAAGGGATCCAGTCGGACTGCCCAACTCAATATCTTGGCGTCACGTGTAACGAGCTGCGCATCTGTAGGTGTAGCGCCAAGGAATTCGGTCGGACCGTCCAACTGAATACCTTGGCATCACGTGAGACGAGCAGTGCTTAGAGGCAAAGCATGTATCATCCTAATTTCTCCGCTCTTTCGGTTTGGGAAGATCGCGTGCCGTATGACTCAGCTTTCACGTTACGTTTGCCGTCAGCAAATACTACCACCCAAAGCTGCGAGCGTGACTGAAAGCGTCAACATTGATAAAATACAAGTCAAAAGCGCTGGAGAGCCCCTTTTCAGATCTCCTGGCTTCAGCACGCATCAAAATCAACATCGTCAAGACCATTGAATAGCCCATCCTCCGAATTCCCGATCATTCCATCCTGCGAGATTAGCCCCCCATCTCCAGCCTCCTCCGCTCTACACACAGCACTAGTGATGGTTAAAGGAGTTCTGTGACTTGCTGCATCGCCATCCTCTTCACGCTGCGTGAGAGCAGCAGTTAATCCGCCTTCATCCTCTGTGGACTTTCGATCAAATGCCGGCCAGCCGCTGAGCATGCCGGACAAGCTGGTCGGGGCTGCGCCTGTACTATCTTCCAACACCTCGAGCATCAAACTGCCTCCAGGAAGAGGTTCCCCGGCGAGTGACATCCGTACCAGATCGTTTAAGGTCAGCCTCGCGTGGACATCCAGCGCCCGCCATGCTACGTCAAGGAGACGGAGCCACGACTCGAAAGTTTTGGTCGGCATTTTTACAACGTGTCTATCGGTAACGCGTTGCGGAGGCAGAGCCAGGAAAGCGCCAACACCACCGAAGAGTTCTCGTACCTCAAGCCACAGCCTTCCTTCTCTTAGCCGGTCACGCAGCCTGATCCAATCGTTATGTGCCGCGGAATTTGTCGCCTTGTCATCCGGTCTCTCAATCGTGGCGTGGTCGGGATATATAGCGCGAAAGAGGTAGAGGTTGACATCTCTAGCCTGATTCTTACCTGCACCTTCCTGTAAGAGGCCTTTGCGATATTGTGCCATTGCAGCCAGGTTCACGCGCTTGGTGATAGAGAAAAGGGTGGCCTTGTTATCTATGAAGTCTAATTGCCGATAGAGGGCGGAGAAGTGAGCGATGCCGCCGTCGCGTGGGACCAATGCGCTAGTGGCATGCCAGACATCCAGATCAGAGTGAGGGGAACTGAGATCAAAATCGGATTTCAAGGGTTTGTCGCTTTGCCTGCCGTCTCTACGCGCGTTGTACACAAAGCGCCGGAGTTCCTTGATGCCTTCTTCGCTACCGAGAGACAGTGCAGTACGAACCAGCTTTGTCTGCTGTTCAAAGGGGAGCGAACGGATCACACTATCCCTATGCGCGGCATCCCGAACGGCTTTCTCGGTGTCTCCTATCCCAGGCACCGCACTAGTCTGGCGGACAATCGCGATAGTTGAACCAGGAGAAGCGGTAAGAAGTGTGGGCGACGGTGTCCTTAGTCGTGGAGTTGTCTCAGGACTAAATGCTCGTCTGGCCAAGTCCGCGGCTACGGTACCTTCGCTTTCGCTGTCGTCGTCCTTGCTGCGCTTGTTTGGGCGGTCTCCCGGAGTCGGGCAGTTAAAAGGTTCGCATGTCTCCAAAGGTCGCTTTCTTCCTCCCTCAGGATCTCCGTTCTCTTCTCCAGCCATCCTTTCTTCTCCGCCACAACCTGTGTCTCTTTCTTTCCCTTCTTTGTCGACTATATCTGCCAACCTGAAATCTCCCCGTGCTTCGTCGCAGTCGTTCGCTGTCACTCGTTGTTCCATTGACTCCGTCTCTTCACTCACTTCCTCATGGTTTCCCATTTCCTCTTCCTCGTCACCTGCATCTTCTTCCCTTTGTCGATCTTTGTCTGCACCGTCTTTCTCTTTTGTTTTGCTATGCCTCTCTAACTCATCACCTGTCTCTTCTGCTCCATGTTCTCCTTCTGCTTCCGTGTCCTGAGTAACTTTCTTCCTGTCTTCTTCACCCCGGCCTTCTCTGTCTTTCCTCTTATCCGCCTCGTTCGCCTCGTTCGCCTGGTCTTCATTGTGTTCTCCGTTGTGCCGGTCATCACCCTGCTCTTCTGCGTCTTGCTCTTTTTGGACACCTTCCATCACGTTGCGCTCAGTCACGACTTCCTTCGCGGCGTTGTGATTCTCCGTGACATTCTCCTCCTCTCCCTCCTCCTCTCCCTCCTCCTCTCGCTGCTCTTCCTCCCCCTCCTCCTCCTCTGCTTCCTCTTCCTCTGCTTCACCCTCCTCTCCCTCACCCTCCTCCGCTTCACTCTCCTCCGCTTGACCCTCCTCTGCTTCTTCCTCCTCCTCCTCTTCCCCTCCATCCCCTACTTCTTCCACCTCTTCGTCATCATCGTTCTCCGAGCCCTCCTCTTCTTCGTCACTAGGGTCGTCTGGCTCAACGTTATCCCCTTTCCCTCGTTCGTCGGACACCAGAGGGTTTCTCTTGCGTCTTACTGGCGGTCTCCAACCCTTGGCTTTCCCATTCGTAACCTTCGCTTTTGCCGTTCGCTCGTCAAGCGAGTCAGCTTTGGTAGGCTTAGTCGGTTTGGCTCTAGATTTTTGCGCATCTTCCCCCTCGCTTGGGAACCCACTGGTTGCGTTCGGGGAGCTCACGATCCACAATGTTTGCATGTGTTTGCGGGGAAATGGGAACAGCTTCACAAGGATACCCTCACCCGCGATACCCTTTGTGGACCGCTTGATGTCTGAAAGACGAAGCGTAGAGTGCTCGAGTACTTCTGGCAGCGTTGTGGAGGGCAATGCGCCCGAAGCCAGGCGAGCGCTGCGAGCGCTGCGAGTAGGCTGAAAACGTCGAGGTTGTCCCATTGTACCGCCGTGTTGAGAGTTTTATGCGACAGGAAGTCGAATGGATGTGACCAGAAGCACTGTGCAAAGTTGTGCTTGCAAGTAGCTAAGTAGGCAGCCACCGCCGCAAGCGAGCTCGTCATCTGCCGAAGCGAGGCAGCTAAAGCTCATGGCGTCCCAGCCTGCTGGGACTGCATGCTGCGACTCATGTCGACTACGTACCCACGCATCGATCCCCTGTGAGGAATGGTGAGCTCGTCACATTTTTGTACATCTTGCGCGTCTTGTGCCAATCTCTCAGCTCTTTTTCTCCTTGATTATTGTGTCGGACTCGGCGGCCTAATCGGCGGCGATGGTATGGTGTTGCTTCTTAGCGCACGGTGAGCGCAAGCTTGTTCGTGTCGTGTCTATTTTTCCGGAAGCTGGAGAGCGAGTTAGGCGATCAATTCGGACGGTGTCGGTGGAAAAGGAGCCCTTCAGGGATGGCTTTGTGGTAGACTGTATGTGCCTGGTCGCGTTTCTGGTTGCTGTGGATGGTATCTTAGCTTTGCCGCAAGTGCAGCCACTTACACCAGATTCCATGTGAAGATGTGTGCTCTTTCTCTAGCAGTCGCTTCATACATGCCACACGACGACAATTCTCACCATCACTTTTGTGAACATACGTTTACTCTCGTCAGAACCTCACATATGCTATAGTGGGCTTGTTTTTTCGCGGCCCGCTTAGTCCCCGTTCTCGTCATCCGCGGCAATCTGGCCCGTGAGGACGTCTCCAGGGCGAAACGCGAGTTCCCCTCCATGCTTTCTCCACAATCAGCACCACTCCTGCGACAATCTACAATGACGACATTGACGTTGCGCTTGTAGACGCATTGACTGTCTGGAAGCTTTGCACAGGCATGACACAGATCTGAGCTACGAATACTAGTTTGATTGAGACGAGCGAACGTCGTATGGAGAGTCCCAAGGTTTGCAAGAGGACAAATCGCATTATCACTTTATCCTCCAGGAACCCGTGCCCAAGAGGCTGAGGCGAGAGGCTGAGGTTCGCTCTCGGCTTCGTTACGGAATGCAGTCAGATTTATCGCACTCCAGCGCGTCGCAGCCCGGGCGCGAATTGCGCTGCGACTGGCGTCCCACGTGATTACAAGGGGTCCCGAATATTAAATCCGTCCCCTCCCCTATGCTCACGTCTTTGTAGCTCCGGGGCTCTTACGACACAGCCACCACGAGGTCAGCCGTCCCATCCTATTTCGATTGGCTCGGCTATCGAGTATGCAGCACTGCAAAGCGGCCTCACTCCTACGTGATACGCGTCTGCACGCGTCCTCATCGTTTGACTGCCTAGCGAGTAAGACTGATGTTCAGTAACCGCCTTCCGACATAGAGTATAATCATCCACCAGCTCAGATCGTCCCCATGATGCAGATCCAGTGCATCTCGTGTCAGAAGCTTCACTTGTGTGATCCTGATGACGATCTTCATACACACCGACCGGAAAGAGTTCACTTCATCGATCTCATCAGAGGGAAAGCCCAGGGCTGCACTGGCTGTCGACTTGTCTGCGAGGTCCTTCCCCTACTTAATGATTATTGTGTTGGGCCATACGGTGTTTCCAGACTCTTCATATGTTCTACAGGTCTTCGTCTCACCGTTGAGTCAGTCATCACTCTCACAGATAGAGGTCGGCAATGGATGTGGATCGGCGAATTCGAGTTGTGCAAGACTGACGGTAAGTGGCGCCATCAATTATTCTCAAAGCAGCGTCAGTCTTCTGATGGCCACATGCTAGACGAATCGGTACCTTGGTCCTTTATCCGAGACAAAATCGAGATCCCTCCGCATCAGAGTCTAGAACCAGGATGTGAGAAAGCGTACGATCTCATTGCAAGCTGGTATGCTACATGTCGACTGGAGCATGACGTTTGTAACGCGCGCAAACACACCGAGGGCCCGAGAAGACTGCTGTATATCGGCCAAGAGTCGATGGGCTCCTCAGATACTATCCGACTTGTGGAGTGTGATGTCACCGCGCCACCAGGCTATATTGCGCTGAGTCATTCCTGGGGTCCTGGAGAACACAAACCTCTGGAGA
>Ga0265797_10006638_pt1 | contig 16228 bp, 10 predicted proteins | sample P2T30metagenome_FD_192433 | JGI IMG/M metagenome (GOLD analysis project Ga0265797, IMG submission 192433) | Plant litter microbial communities from East Loma Ridge, Irvine, California - P2 T30 | ecosystem: Environmental > Terrestrial > Plant litter > Unclassified | place: USA: California... | reverse complement strand
ACACGTTGAGTTTTTAAAAGATGTTTTTTTCTGAAAGCCGTCTTTGAAGTAAAACATCTGAAGAGAGCACACGAGGGACTGAGCTCGGAAATATATAGTCGAGTATTTCACCAAGCTTGGAAAATTTGAACTCACTGACAGTTTAGACTCGAGGATCATTGCGCTATACATCAGAAGCGATCACAATAGTAACAAACCATAACAGAAGCAATGTCTCGACACTTTCCTCTGTTAAGCATCAATATCCCTAACAATAGTTTCCCTCGCCTAGGAACTGCTAGGCAACTGCGGCCGACATCATTTCCTTATTTCCTCATTCCCTTCTTTCCCTTCTTTCCCTTCTTTACTTCTTTGACAGTAAACTCCAACGGTCTTTCCCTGGCGCTCAACTCCATTCGCAGCGACTTAAGAGTCTCCTTGCGCTCTTCAAGAATATTCTTTAGCCTTTTGTCTTCTGCATCTGCTTCTTCTGCCTGTCGCTTCAGGCTCTCAATGTAGTCGCTCTTTTCTTGTGCACGCTTTTGTGGGGTGTCCCGGAGAGTCTTGATTTGTGTCTCGAGATCGTCGCAGCGCGTGCGCCAAGCTGTGTCATTCTGTTCGATTTGGAGCTCGAGCTGGTCGGAAACTTGCTGGTCAACTTCCTTGTTAAGCAGTTGATGAAACTCTGCACAAGTAAGGCAGGGGCCGCGGAGGGCTTTGCAGCAGTCTAGGATGCGGCCAAGCTTTGTGCAAACGACACAATTGATGTAGTCATTGCTGTTGCCTCCTTTGGGGGGAGGGACTAGTCGGTTTTGTTGGCCATTAGGCATCATCGGTGCTGCAGTGTTGACTGAAGGACGTATTCTTGCTATAGTCGTTGCGCGCTTACTTGCAAAGGAAAATTCTAGATGATTGTAGTGTAGCAAAGGCTAATTGTGTCAGCTGGTAGTTTCTACTGTCGCGTCAAGTGTAGATTTGTGCGTTGAGAGCCCCACGAGGCAGGCACTGGTCAAGGCTATGTCACAGTTGCTGCTCACTCACACAGGGTCAGTGCGCTCCGCCCGCCAAAATACAAATAGAGGGAACTTTAGCTCCTCGTAATGAGCTAATCGACGCTACAAGCTCTCTACCCCATCGCTGCTCAACTCTGTCAGACGTCTCTATCCGCTTGTAATACCCAAATCTTTCGAGGTCCATTCTATCACGTCGCAATACCATTGCCGTGTGGCAACAAATATCCTACTTCCGACATTTTTATCCCGCATCTCAAGCAAATCCGGGTTTTTCAAGAGTCCTAATTCGAAAATATCATCTTAAGAAGTCAATCCGTATGGACGCTCGGCAAAACGTGCAGATGGGCATTAGCGAGTCTAAAGAGAGCATCATGCCAGGCACCTTCCCAGGAGAAGCGGAAAGATGTAAAGATGAATTATGCGGTTCTGGAGGTTCGGGTACTAGCTCGATCACTGTGAATGTTAACCGTTCCAACCAAACAGTCGCAACATTCGACGCCGAAGACGACACTTGCGCCAAACTCTCCGCTAAACACCCACATCCTTTCTCTTTCAGGCTTCTCACATCTGTTGACGTAAAGAATTTGTGGGAAGAAATTGAACTGAAGAAGACTCGCCTACAAGATTTCGATGCATTGCAAGTTATGTCAGGTCTCAGTTTATTGGAACACGCCGAGGTGTCTAAGGAAGCGCTCCTATCTTGTCCTATTATGGACCAAGTGGGTAGTCTTCGGACTCATCGTGTTCGAGAAATCGCTGCAAAGGCTTCTGGGGTACTCCCGCGGTTAGAATCTATCATCTCGTCAAGTCAAAATCTTCGATCTGCGCCCAAATTCAAAGAGTCGCTTCAGAATTTGAGCCCTTACGCGGATCTAACCTCAAAGCTGAGTCCGGATACTTCTACGTCACGCGGCGAAGTCGATGCGCCTGCGTCGTTGCGTAACGATACGTTAGGCGATGCTTCGGACGCAGTTCCATTGGCCAAACCCCCGCGTGTTCCGCCTGTCCCTCTGCCGTCAGAGAAGCTAGAAAATTCAATGAAGATCAATTACCGGGGTCTCTTTTCAGGGTTTGAGGGCACTGGGGAGAAACTACCCCTGCAGTTGACAATGCCACCTCCGAAGGTAGAAGCATTCTCCAAGATGACATCGCAATTGTCAACTTCCAGTTTTACATCTAACTCGGAAAACAGAGCGAACTGTAGTAAATTTAGGCCAAAGTCAAGGGCTCCAGTAAAAGGTGTGTTCTCTTCTTCATCTTTCGAACGTCAAACTGAGCAGCCTGTTCCACGACCCACCTTCAGCGAACCCTTGTACAGAAACTCCAATGAGCAAAAGACACAGCAAACACCTTTCGGTCAATCTAACCTACTCCCAGGCGGCATACCCTCTCAAGCACTCGTGGAACAAGAATCATCTGTTAAGAATACTGTCCCCGAAATGGACGCCCCATCTAGTCTGATTCAGAAGATTGGACCTGATTTCCCGAAGACTTTAGCTGCATATACTTGCCAAGATTCGATTATGGAAGTCCAGATTAAAACTCACGAGGACTATGTCAAATTCCTTATGACTTTCATTAAGCTGGATGACCCGCGTATGTGGCTCTTCAAAGCTGAGATGAATCGTCTATGGGAAAAGATTACGTCAGTTGTCGAAAAGATTTCTAACAGGAAATACGAGGTAGCTGAAGTCGAGTTGGGTACAAGCAATAAGAAGGAGCAGGCCAATAGACTACAACAGCATGCCTTGAATGCAGAACCTCAATCCCTGGAACGTCCTCAAGAGCAAGTCATCAGAAATGAAAAATTACTCGATGAACGTCAGCACACGATAGAACTTTTGCGCAGTATGTTGATTGGGCCAGTGTGTGTCCAGCTGGCGACGCTCACCCGCATCAATACCAAGCAGCTGGATCAGAAGCAGAAGGATATTGACTTGAAGATGCAACAGATTGGCCAACTCCGATCACTTCATACGGCAACGCAGAAAAGGCTTGCCGTTGTTGAAAACGAGGCAGCGATTGCTGCAAATCACCTCGCCACTGTTCGAGAACAGCTCGCAACTGCCGAAGGAGAAAATATTCAATTGCAAACTACTGCGAAAGACCTGCAGCGCGATTTCGATAAAGAGAAGCTCCAAATCATCGAAAAGCAGACTACGCAGTTAGAGGAGCTTCATGCACAGGCCTACCATGATGTTCACACAAAGTCATTCGAGCATGCGAATGCAATGAAAAAAGTCGACGATCTCAAAAGGGAGATGAGAATTCTCGAAAAGGAAAACCAAAGCCTCTGCTTGACCAAGACCGTTACGGAAAAGGAGTGCGAAGACCTCAAGGCGATGGTGGAGAACCTGAAAGGCTACGGAGAAGGATACACACAGATCAAACGTCAACTGGAGGAACTTCAGACCGCGTACAACGATGCTATCTTTGAGCGTGACGAGATCCAAGAGCGCCTAAACGCCATGACGACCGTCGAGAAGAGTGAGGTCAAGCATGAGCCTAAGTCTAACTCTCCGAAGTCGACATCTGCTGCGCCGCGTCAGACTAGTCATACTCCTGCGGTTGACTCACATCATCTTGATGGCTTGAGAGACTATTGGGTAAACATACTCAAAGCCAAGATTACATCGATAGAGAAGACCCGAGGGGATATTGCGTTACTTGACTCTGAAATTCAGAAAATTCGGCTACTTCTACAATAAACTGTGGTCTTGCACCGAGACCGCTCGCTGTGCCACCAGTACCAGAGTTTGCCAAGTATGGACTTCTCGATATAGGTATTGAATGCTTAGCTGAAGCAGAGAATGCTATATAATCTGAGCCGCACGCTGCGATCCCACCAGTTACTGATAGTGAAGAGCCGGAGCAAGCTGTCACCTCCTCACCAGTTACTAGGATTGTACATAACAAAGAACACTCTTGATCCTGTGTGGTTAGGGTAATGCTGTTGTTCGAATACCACAGAAATTAGCCCATAGCTCTGTGAATATACGCTCCGAGAGAGACTCATAAGGCTATTACAACTCAATCAGCTCTACGCTTACAACACGGGCGCGCGATTAGAACTATCAAACAGGTTCTGTACTCACATGCTTCAATCAAGGACAATTCATATTACCACTAAAGATGTGAGATAATATCTAGCTATTGTTTGATGCTCTACCGACCTAAGTTGTGGGGCTGTTTTGGTTTCCAAGGTGGCTCATTACACCACCATCTTGATGTCTTGGTCGTCACCTGCACGTAAGAGATATAACAATCAACTTAACAGAGCCTACACCAACTAGTTGCCTCTCCATGTCCTCTGGGCTTCTTGCGTATCTGGAAGCCAGTTTGATCGCATCTAGAGTAACGTTCTAATACAATGTGGCAGACTGTGCTAGAGACTTGCTAAGGAATCTGATCATGATACGCGATCGGACGACCAAGATGCTAGTGTCCTCGTTAAGTTAATGGAAGTTATTGAGCGTTTGTCAATATTGATGAAGGGATGCGAGGCTGTAACATAGTAACTTTCAAAGTCCCAATATATGCGCGAGGAAATTCGTACTACAGTACAGTCAACCATATTCACATTGAATGACCTCTGAAACCACCACTCTTAAACAGTACTGATCGATTGCAGCAAACAATTTCAAAACAGTAGTTCATTCGTTCCAGTGGAATTCGCTTAATCATGCAAGGTCCATGTGTACCTATCTAACAATCAACGGTTATATTACCGTAGCCCAAGTATCAAGTGCTGATCCGCAGTGGTCCCACCCTGGTTCGCCGTGGTCTTATCTCGGTCCACCGCGGCCCTACACCAACAGATCCTGGTACTTAGAGGAGGGGAAGCCTGGTAGCGACGATGGGATCGTGCGTGTTTGTGGATATGGAACAACCCCTAAGATCAGGCCGCAGCAGTCGAGTCAGATTTGACTCAAATAATGGATTATCTATCTGGTTGCATGCTATGACGGAGGACTGAGGACAGAGGTAGATCCCAATTGCTCTTCTATCAAATTTTTAGTGGCTAAACTTATTCTGCCGTATGCTTGCTCTTGAGACACTAGGATATGATTCTATGGAAGCGTGTTACTGTCTTTGAGGCAATTCTTCGTCCATCTTCTTTCACCTGCTAGTGCACGTACCTTGATCTACTCAAGCTACATTCTAGAGCTAAAGATCTCCGTATTATAGTAAGCATATAATTATATCGGGCTAGAGTCTAGGCTTTAGGATGTTGCAGTACCTGTTACTCGGTAAAATCTTCGGAGCTTGCTCGGCACTTTGGAGAGATTTGGAAAGCTACGTAAATCATAAGCCAAACATATGTACTATTGTATTACGGTAGATAGTATTCTTCTTCAACAAGTACAATATTGTTACTAGGTACCGGCAATCCTAGCGCAGTTTCTTACAAATACTAGCACTTAGAGTAAAGTTTTACTCTCCCAAAGAACAGGCATTCCAATACCTATACTACATGCACTTTCTATATTCATCAGCCTTTTATAGGTAAATAAAGTGCTTTCTTTGAACAATTAACTGTAAAGTCAACACTGTATCTGTGAACTGGCTTCCAGATCAATGCACTGGTAGTCAGCTTACAGGGGAGGTCAATCGGGAAGCGACTGGGCCTGGCGGTGCGTGGGAGTATTTTGCTGACAAAAACCGGAGTATTCCTCTAAGCATATCTGAATTGGGTTTGAGAGCAGATGCGAAATCTCTTTACTAAGCGTCAAACAATTTTTGTATACGACACTATATATAGTAGTTACTAGCTAAAGTCTTTTCGCGCAAGGTCTACGGGAGTTCTAGTGAAAGAATATTATGACAACGAGAAGGTCGTATCCGGCACCTCGGAAAGGTGTTTACAAAGTCTATTACCGAACCGTACCTGCAGGTGGGTACATTATCAACACCACCATTACACCATGGATGCTTAACCATGTTCTCAATAAATCTTCCTAGGGAGTTTGGAAATCCACTAACTTGTATAATCATAATGAAGAGAATTTTTGATCGAAAAGCACTTACAATTTCAACGTTATCAAACAACCCTTTGGGTCAACCTTACAATGTACAATTCAATGTCGCGATATCAGCTCAACAGCTCGTCGCAAAATTAAATCAAAACAAGACAAGTTTCGGTAAACTTTCCTGCCTAAGTGAGTGTTTCGTCGGTAGAAAATCTAGGCCCAATTGGGTAAGATTAACAAGTAACCCTGGTTGTTTTTGATATCATTTACTATGCCATATCAATCATAGAAATAGGCTAGCTCAACCCAGGAAAAGGGTGTAGATTTTACTGCAGATATCATCGAGTATTTGAGCGCCTACATGGCGCCGATACATTTTTAGCCCCTCGCGAGACAAAACTATTACAGAGCGACCCTGGGAAGCAGGTCTACCACGCAACTATCTCCTGAGCTTGTATGTGTTGAGATCACAGTTGTCAACATTCAATCCCATCAACGGATTGATTCCTCTTTGGGCATGCACGTAGTTTCATCTGGTCTGTATCATCATGCAAGTCCCTACATGTACCCATGGCACGTAAGGGGCGTTGGTCAGTTGTTCGGATTGATTGTTGATAAATGAGGTTAGGACTCATTCACCCAATGCAAACCGCCAAGATGCCCACTGTGCATGTATGTGTATTGGGAATGGATCTCCGGAGAAGTCAGAAGGTCAGTTCTGCACTCTGATCTTACTTCCAACACTAGCCTATCGCTCTTTTTGCACTGGGAATTAGGCACGTTCGGGACGATGTTTTTTACCTATATATCCTTGCCGCCCTGCCCTAAATTTTTTTGACGGAGCTGTAAAAACTTAAACTTGACCGATACCTCAAGCAATGTGCTGTACTGCGCTCACGGCATGACTGAAGTCGTCATTCATTTGCCAAAAACTACGACCACCATATGCGGTGGAGGGGAGATCACAGGACACTGAATCCCTTTCGCCCAAATGCCTCTGGCACTCCTCAATACTCCCTCCGCCAATAGGGTAGCTACGTTCGCTCCTAGACGGACCACACTTGACATTCTCCGCAAGTATATAGTTATTTCTTCCTTCCCCTCCGCGCACATTCAAAGAGACTAATGGAAAGGGATGCGGTGGGATCGAGACTGGCCTCAGCAGGTCCTCTATCGACCCGTCAAAGGGTTGGTTGGTCGTGAGGTCGACATAGCGGAGGCCATCGAACCTAACCTGCTCGAGAGGGAAGATGAGGGACTGAGGGACAACGTCATGGTTCATAACCAACGTCGTTGCCTTCCATAAATAGCCTAGGGTTGCACTCGTCAATGTCGACGAGCGGTAAACCAAGTCTGCCCACAACTGCATCTGCGTTGCGGTGAGCCTGCGGAGGAATTTATCGGGAATCGTAGGCTGGAGTAAGAGCACCGCCTCGGGAGTCGGACTACGGTCTAGGAATCGACATATGGAACCGCCAAAGTGGATATCGCGGGTTAGTCGGCCGAGAGCTGATCGTGCAGCGCCCTTGAGGTGTTGCAAGTCACTGCAGTATCCAAACTCGGGATAGCAGCGGTGGAAGAGAATCTCGCGGAACCCCCACGCTTGCACACTCTGCTTTCTTGCCCGCTGGTTCAGACGGTAGAGGTTTGCATAACCAATGCGCCGGCAAAGCACTGCCTGGCCGCCTATCGTCGTCGCCCTATCGCAGTCTTTCACCGTCTTCTCGGCAAGGGCGAGATCGCCCAGTCGTGTTCCGTCGCCTAGGATGGGACTCGTTCTAGCAGACAGTAATTCCGGCAGCTCGCAGCGATACGTTGAACCAGTCTCTTGTTGCTGGCGGGCGAGCCGTAGCCAGGTCTGCAGGGTTTGGAGGGCGCGCTGTACTGTCGCTTCTTTTGCATGCCGGACCCATATCGCCGCCTCGGCAATGGGGAGGGGAATGTCACGAGCATGCGCTTCCGAAACCAGCCACTGCTCTAAGTCTTCATTGGGCGAGCTCAAAGGCAGCGATGAGGGTGTAGGATGGGTGTGGGCGTTGGCAGAGTAGTCGACAGTCGGGTGGGGTAAGTTGGGTACATGTCGGGAGGGTTGACCTGCCGCTGGTCACGTTCTGCTTGTGTCATGTGATCTTCCCCGACGTCTTCGTCCATGTCATCGTCGTCATGGCCTTTCTCCTCAACCACGCCTCGATTGGCTTTAGTTGGTAACTCGACGAACAACATGGCTGATGCACCTTCATCTTCTCCCTCTTCGCTCTCGCATCGCGCTTCTCCATTGTACTCCCCGACCTCGTCTGCCTCAGTTCGATCCTCTGTGCTACATCCGTGAACCATACGAGGCCCTCGCATCTCGTCGCTGCTCCGCCACGCCTTCACCCTCTTCCGTGAACAGCAACAAGTCGCACAGTGCGGGACGAGGCTTCGTCTTTGCTCATCTGTTGTAATTAGCTTTTCCATTCTTTAATGCCGAACCCGCCGTCTCTTTGAGCCGCATACAGTCCGTTGCGTCCTTTATAATGTATCGCTCCATCCAGTCGCAGACATCCGACGCTATCGGATAATGCTCAACGTCGGTACGGATTATCGGCTTTGTCTCATATGTGCCCCTTTCAGTCCATGGGCGTAGGGAGACGTATGCAAACGCGCAATCACAAAAACATCATCTTCTCGACCGTGTCTCATCCGTACCTAAAATTCACGTAAGGATTCTCGGTTTGTTTGATTCGGCCCGCTTCAGTGTCATCATCTATCCTTGATAGTAAGCTCGCCCTACTTTTGCCCTCTCTCCACTCTAAGAACGCAAGGTGCCTTATGATCGACTGCTTCTTACACCTTGATATCCTAGCAGTAGGATGCGCAGTTTTTCCGAGGCGCGGGAAGGCAAACATCCATCTATCGCGTCTCTCATTCGAATGCTAGGATTCCTGCATATTACAACATCTTTTCCTTGTAGACGGCACCCACCAAATCTTGATGAGGCGTGTGTGTTGGCCTGAAGATGCTGCTATACGTTAAAGCTGATCCATTCCAGCTAGCAAGGTTGGCGACAGACCGCGAGACTCCCTTTCCAGGCGTGGCTGAACTTTGTGGATCGGTCCTAAAAAATCTAACCTTCGTCATCGGAGGGTGCCTTTGAATACCCTGCTATATCCTACTCGCACGCGAGAACATGTAAAGTAAATCCTACGGGATTCATCATTTGTCGTTCTCTTTCCCCTTATCGGCTTAGCTTTTGCAGCAGAATACGAGCAGTAACCCTGCAATCCACCTGACACTTAAGCATCTATAGACAAGAAAGGCGCGCTAGTAGAGCCTAGATCTCACTGATTAGGTTGTAGATCGGCCAAGTGACTAAAGATAGAGATCCGATTGAGGAATCACCTACCAGGATAGGGTATTTGCCACTTGCTTCAGCTTCATTTCAAGGTTTTCTTGATGTTGTCTGCTCTCAAGAAGGGTATTGTGATTCCTTACCATAGCTCAATCGACATCTCTAATTCGCCTGCTAGGACAATGTCATTATCAAATACTTCGTTGTTAGCAGCAAGATCCAGGGTTCACCCATTGAGAAGCGGATGCCCCGGAGATTAGATTATTATAGAATCCAGCCTAGCGAGATGTATATGTATAACACGATGGCTGATATTTAGGTTCCTCGCCTCCATTAATTTCTAGTCTATCGGATGTGCTGGATGCACTAACAAAGGCCTTTGTAGCACTTCCGACAATCTGCGTATTACGTATTGTAGCGAAGCCAGCGGCCTTGCACCTCGGATAAGGCAGGGGTATTCCGTGGTAAACCCGAGTCTTGTACACAGGCTGCGTCTCTTAGAGAAGCTTAGTACTGATACACTCAACACTGGTAAGCCCCAGCAGGTATCGGCCTTTACTTACACGCCGAGCTTACCAGCTCCAATTTGCTGGATTTTTGGGGTAACTGTTAACGGGCGTAAAGGTCTTAGGCTCAAGGGGTAGTTGCCTAGCTTAAAAAGAAAGGTGTAAAGGCTCTAACCTTCTGTCAATATATCTACACATCCTATCTCGACATTCCAATATCCCGAGTTATATTCAGCTTTACTCTTAAACCATCAACTCTAAACTACTCTAAAATGAAGCTCATCATCCTTCTTGTGGCTCTTGTCAGCATGGTCGCTGCTCTTCCATCTCCAGTTCTCAACCCTGGCGAACTTGTGATGGACTTGGTAGAGCGTCAAAACGAGGACTCTGCAGATAGCTCTGGTGATTATGTTGAAGATCCACGAATTGAAGCTGGTCACAAGAACTAAACCAAACTATATTTCTGTAAGGAAATTGAACTATAGCTCCGACTTCCTTGAGACAAGATTTAACCTATTGACTTCTAGATTCATATAGTTCCAAAACTTCCAAGAATATTGGGCCTGGGATAAAGAAGAGAGGGGTAGGATTGCGCTTATAAGATACATGGAAGACCTACTTCTCTAGAGTTCGTTGTATGAAGTTCTCTTAGAAAAGAGTTTAAGCTTGGCCGACTCTAGAAAGCACAAATTGATTTTTTTCCACACACAAAGCTATCTGCCTCGTGATTACATACAAAATTTGATTTCGGAATAATAGTAAATCATCGCAAAGCTACTCAATGATATGGCCTGGCTTTGCTGGAAATTAGAGTCGGTGGTAATGCTGGCCGACTCCGGTTGATCGATATCTCGGCAACGATCTTAGCTGGCTGTGGGCGATCGATACGGTGTGCCGTTAGGTTCAGTGACATTTCCGCGTGTCGAACTAGGTGCTTCTCTCGGTTCACTAAGCCCTGACTACGCATGTAACTGGTACGGCCTATCGCTATGCGCGGTTCAGGGCTTGAAACCCATTTTTAGACCCGTGTAATTCACTAAGATACGTGCCAGGAACCTTGCCAAGTACCTAGATAGTAGTAATATTACCGTGCCTGTCGCTGCGGCTATATAACTTATAGTTACTTGTACAACTGCCAGCCCACTCAGCATTTACAATCATCTTGGTAATTGCAAATAAAAGACGTCAAAACACCATGCATTACATATACGAAATACGACAGTGGATATCGAGACCGAAGCACCTCTTTCTTCTATGTCTTATCCCAAGCTTTACCTGGCTTTTTCGACAAGAGCAGCTTCTACCAACCACAGCCTCCATGAAATATGATTCAAAGAGTTTAAACCTCGCCTCATACTCTTCTCCATTCTTCTGCGAACCAAGGACGCTTCCCGAACACACCCGAGTGATCCGACCCAAAGACGAAAACTATGTCCTTCTTGGCCATGGATTCAAGGACGTGGTGACAGATTACATTTGGAACGCACGAGCTAATAATAGCTGGGAACATGAGCTCACCCAGCAAATGGAGCTTTATTTGGAAGCCATCAAGGCATTGGAACCAACACGGAAGATTTACGTCGACCTTGGAGCCAATATCGGCACGCACATGCTTCATCTAGCTTCGCGAGGGTACGAGACTCATGGATTCGAGCCAGATAGTGCAAACTATGCGCTCGCACATTGCGCTCTTGCATTCAGCAAAATCAGCACGCCTGTGCGATTCAATCACTTTGGGCTTTGCGGAAAGGTTCAGAGCGTGTGCATGGAGTCAGTCAGCGGCAATATGGGAGATACGAGAGTTGACCCTATGGGGCAATGTGAGCCTTCAAAGCGCGCGAATATGGATACTCTGAAAAACTACTATCAAAGATTTCTTCGAAGAAAGAAGGTAGCTGTTCTCAAGATCGATATCCAGGGCTTTGAAATCGCGGCCTTACAGCAAGGTACAGCCCTTTTCGATTCAAACGACGCCCCTGAGGTTGTGATGCTCGAATACGAACCCCAGAGAATTCTCGCCCAAGGTTACGATCCGCCGGAGCTGATACATTATTTTCAACAACGCAACTATTCTCTTTGGCATCTTGGGAACACACCATTTGGCCTCCCACAACCTGATTTCATCAATGGGACTTCGGTTCCATGGAGAGACTCTGACCTATATTACCTTAAAAAGACAAATAGTGGTTTTGGTTATTTTGATATAGTTGCTATTAAAGAGTCATGGAAGGCTAAAGCCGAGAAGGCTGGTTATCGATTTGTTGGAGGAACGCTGGTAGAGTAGTAGGTGCGTATATAAGGATAATGTACTTTGTAAATTGAGCATAATTCCTAACACTCGTAACATATTGTAGGGCAAACAACAGAAAAGATAAAAAGAATTCTTGTTACGAGAAAACGGATGGTAAGACCCTATACCCAGATGAATGCTTCCGTGATCCAGGATGTGAACAGCTAACTTTTTGTTGATAGCCTGCATTAGGACACGTGGATGGGCGGTGCAGATATTCCATGGTAAAGAGGGTCATGACGTCTTTCAACTTGTCAAGAACTTCAATGATCGCACAATGATTATTATTTTGTGCTAACATCCAGAACATTAGATTCTCAAAACTTCGGCCATAATGCTACTAACATGTGATGTGCTACTGTTCAACAGTCCTAGAACATCCAAAACATCAATGTCTGGAATTTGTGTTCCTTCCAGATCGAACCTCGTCTCGTCTTCTCGTCCTCCCAAGCCATATGACTGATAAAAAAAGGGGTGTTGCTGTGCATAAACGTGGTACAGATGATGTGTTAACCCGGTAAGTACGTCTATCGGCACCAAAAGTGCGCAAGCCTCAATCGAGCACCTTTGCCAACTTCTGGCAAACTCTTCTGTCAATATCAGAACTGCGCGTGCTGAGAGCATACCGTAAACCCGTTTGACGTTAGGTATCTCAGTCCTTGAAAAGTAGATGTTGTCTCTAACCACTCTCTTGGACAAGATATCGATGCCTACATTGCTGGTGGACAAATGATAGGCATCCGCATTTGATGGAAGTATAATAGAAGGATTAACAATAGGCTCATGTAGCGCATCGTCTTCGAGAATCAAAAATGGCTTGAACGGACGTCGCTTCAGTGCACGTTCAATGACAAGGCCATGGCCAAACGCACAACCGTACACGGTGTTGTTCGGCGTATAAAGTCCATACACAACTTCGATGTCCTTGAAACCACTGCTCTTCAGGGAAGAAACGACAGTGCGTACTCGATCAGCGAATCGAGGAACAGTTGTATTCGCCGCTAAGATAAACGTTGGGGTATCGAGCAGATTGATTTGAAGGATTGAGTCATGTTTTTGCCTGAGCTCGATCTTAGCAAAGAAGAATTTGGTGAGAGTAAGATTCCTACCATTGCTTTATGATAGTCCTGTTTGACGGGACTGATACCCAGTAGAGCCAGCAAAGCAAAGCGCAAACCATAGATAGCTGGAGTCGAGAAAAGGCCATAATAGAGCGAAAGGGCGAAGAACCGATGGTTTGATTGGATAGGAGTTGTAGAAGTGGTGAATATATACTATAGAGAGCGGCTAGGAGAGCGGCGTCTAGCAGTATTGAGGGATTGTAGTGTGCAGGAGCTGTAGATAATAGAGCTATGCAGCATGCAAACTCAGAATCTGCGAAGAATATATAGCAACAGGATGTTTCAATATTTGTAAGGTTTCGTTTCGAGTGCACTCTTCTGGACTGTTCTTTAATACCCAAAATTTGATAGACACAATCAAGGGCAGGCTGTTCTCGGTCGAACAACGGGCCTTCTTTGGGTAGATATTCAGTATCACTCTGCTACTATGTTCTCTATCCGTCAAGTGCGATATTTTACTAGTTACTAAGTAGCTAGACTTGGGTAGGTGCTTCTAGCAATGCCATAGCATGTGACTAAATATTTCTTGCCCGAAAGATCCTTCTTCGGCGTATTAAAACAGGAGTATCGTAGAACTGTATGTACACAGAGAGCACATACCTCTTTTCAGCATGGATGCTCCAGATAGCTACCCTTGTTTTGTGAGCGAGCGGTTGAGCTGATGATTGCGACATGGAGTTGTACGTTGTAAAGTTGACCCAGAGTATTGTTTGGTGACGCTACCTAGGTATCCTTGTAACCCATAGTGGTATCGGATAACTGTATCGAGGAACACTCAGATTACTTTGGCGGGAGACCTGGTGCTTGTTACAACATACAGGGTATGTAAGAACTGTAGTCGCTGCAGGCCTGCAGACCGTAAACATATCCCTGGTACTACACTAGTGGCGGGCGCTTGCGGTGTAATGCGGGCTGTGAAAGCACAGCTGCATGTACTATGGTGTTTTCTGTCTAGTTTATCCAGCGGCCCACCTCGGTATTATAGGGAACGGCCGGTTTCGAATACCCGGATGACATGATTGTCGATGCTGTAGAGGTCAGCCCCGATATTAGGAGTAACCAGCAATCTTTACAGGTACTTAACACGCACCCGACCGCCATTTCTTCTAAGAAAAAAACATTCTACCCGAGTTCAAATATTGTGAGACAGTTCTATTCTGGCTTACCATATTTTACAAGCAGAATTTGACACTATATTGAATATTTAAGAAATGGTTTGGCTCTTGCCTTCCGCTACTTCTCTCACGTTACTCACGTTCCTTTCCTACCTCGTATCATGGACGCTTGCCGATGTCCCAGTTTCCGCTCCTGGTAATATCACGCTTATCACAGGATGGTATCCACACCCTGGCTACAACCCCAAGTACCCAGACGAGGAGTTTTATCGTGCTTTTGTAACAGAACACTTGGCACGCATTCACACCCCGATTATTATCTATACGCCTTCCTCAGAAAACAATTTTTTGCGAGCCTCCAGACCAGCTGGGGCTCCGATGATCTTGAATAACACATTCGAGTCAGTGTGGGATGTTCCGCATCTCAAACCCCTTCTCAAATCGTTTCATACCGATCAACTGAAAATGGGATCCAAAGACCCCAGGAACGGACCTACCAATACCCCCCATCAGTTTGGAATATGGAACGCGAAAGTATTTTTCTTGAACGAGGGCGCGAAGGCAAACCCGTTTGGTACAGAATACTTCTTTTGGCACGATGCGGCAGGATCAGTGCCAAAATATGGTTCTTTGGTCTCCTGGCCTGATCGCACTAGAATCTCGGAAGCATTTTCGTCTCATGGTGGCCACCCCGACAAAATACTCATGGTTGCTCGGGAATTGCAGCCAGTTTTTCCTGTTGATGCATCACGAGAACTTCCTCCACTTACAAGAACCATAACAGGTAAGACTAGAATCTTCTCGTGATAAATCAAGCTAATGTATATTAGCTCTCTTCTTTGGCGGAACTCAAAAATCTATCGAATGGCTTTCGAAAGAATATTATGAGCTCTTGCATTATTATGAATCCTTGGATCAATTTGTCGGCATCGAAGAGCTGTTGTTAACAGCTATTGGGCTGATATATCCAAAGAGGATAATTGTAGTTCCAACCTATCGTTGTTATGACCCAACACAAAAAAGTCTAAGTCATATGTACTACTACTTCCTTTATCTGGCAGGAAGAGAAACTGGTCTTGTTAAAGGGCCAATTTCCCCTCCACTTTTTGCAGACATTCCAAAAGCTAATATGTTTTCGTATACGACTTGGGGTATGCCCCTCTCAGTATTGAAAAGCATTCGAAAGAAAAAAGATCCAGAATTCAAATGAGAGAGTACCCTCGATATGTACAGCATTGAGAAGTAGAAAGAATGGTTATTATGCTATGTATAATAAGTAATTGATTGAGTTATTACATCTGTCGCGCCCCGATCTCATCGGTTTTCCCTTGTGTTCATACTCACTCAATTCTCATCGTCGCCGCAAGACCGCTAATCTTCTCTTGAGTTATTAAGCTGTATCCCTAGGAGCTATTGGCATCAACCGAAGCGACGCAAGGCCTATATGAAAACTAAGTAAGTGCAGATGGATAGCGCAGAGCAGTAGAACCCTAACAATTTGTGCCTCAACCTCTGAACCGGGTCATTAGATTTGCGTCGAAGTTAATCATATACATAAATCACATGCCTTACAGCTACTCCACCAGTGCTAGCTAAATAATTTTAGTGGCCAATCTTAGATAGGATTGGTAGAGTGTTATTCTCAAAACGTGAACTTTAATAGACGGCACGTGTCAACACTATTCTACGACGTTGTATGTTTGCTGGGTAGAGGCTTTGTTACCTTTTGGGGTCAAAGCCGTCGTTGAACCCATTACGAACAGGACGTATAAATCTAAGAAGATTTGTTCAAGTCAGTGTTTGCAATCAATTAATATTTACTATACTTCTTATTCGGCTATAGTAATAGTGAACAAATACCCACCATACTCACAACCACAAGCGAGACTGTATCAGTGCTAAA
>Ga0265797_10006637_pt1 | contig 16230 bp, 17 predicted proteins | sample P2T30metagenome_FD_192433 | JGI IMG/M metagenome (GOLD analysis project Ga0265797, IMG submission 192433) | Plant litter microbial communities from East Loma Ridge, Irvine, California - P2 T30 | ecosystem: Environmental > Terrestrial > Plant litter > Unclassified | place: USA: California... | reverse complement strand
AGATCCTTGCGGCCCTCATAGGCCTGCCCGCTGGCAATTTCCTCCATGTAACGGAAGCCACCACTTTCGTGCGCCACCTGTGCCATGAAGTGTGCCAGCCGTAGCGGGGTGTCCAGGATGCCATAGGTGCGAAAATGGACATTAGCCGCCATGCCTAGCTCGGGTGCAATAGACGGCGAGGCTCCGAATCGGGCGAACAGAGCGCGCATGGTGTCGCGGCCAATGATGCCGTCCGTGGTCAGTCCTAGCCCGGCCTGTAGCTTCTTTGCGTCAATCGTCATCCCCGGCTCCTATCTTCATGCCACCGTCCAGCCATAGCGGCCATCTGGTTGTTAGCGCGGTCATGCCGCCATTTCCTGTACGCGGCACCACTGAGGAACAGAACGACACCGTAGGTTAGCAGCGTTATTGACCAACCCTCAAACGGGCTACCATTGCGCTCCCAGATGATGGCCACAGTCAGGAAACTGCCAGATCCGGCCATTGCCAGTCCGATACGCTCGAGCGCGATCGTCATGTGACGATATTTGGTGATAAGAACGATCGACACGCACGTCAGCAAAATGCGCCCGAATGAGTTGAGAATATCCCAGATCATTCCGGCTCTCCCTTTAGGCCAAGCATTAGGATGATCTTCTTTCGGATTAGCGGGATAAGACCAATTCCGAATGCCGAACCAAAGAACGTTGTTCCACAAGCAACGCGTATAGGAGTGATATCAACGTGAAACATATCAGCCACCACCAGAGGAACGCCAAAGACACCGAAGAACGTGCCAACGACTAGAGCAAAGGCAATCTCTCGCCAATGCATCGCTTTCCATGGCAGGGACCAGACTGACACAATAGCGCCGCCTATAGCGGCCATAGCAATAAGGATGATGCGACGATCGTTCTCATCCATCACGACCCAGCCACCTTGCCAGTTTTTCCCAATGCTTGTGAGGCAGAGCGCTCCAGCCGATGAAGGCCAAGCAGACTACACATCCGATCTGAAACACCCTTACCTCCTAGCAGGAAAAACACCGCCACCTGTGCTAATAGCATTTTGTCCAGCCAAAAGGTGTAATTTTCGTCTGACAATTCGCCGCGAGTTGAATGCATTCCGATCTGTGTCATGCAAAGCATATAGACTGCCCAACCCCACCAACGGAAACGGCCTGTAACGAGGGCGACAACCCCCACGGACAGATCCGCGATCGTCCACAGGTCTACCGCTGATGTAGGGATTCCTTGCGCTCTAAGCCATGCTTGCGGCGATGCGGTGGCATAGGTCCACTCCACAAAGCACCAGTTAAGCAGCAACGCACCCGCAAGAACAAATGCAGCGAGGCGCTGACCTGCCGGGGCATGAACGGCAAACACCACCGCCCCTACGCACAGCCCCAGATAGATCAACGCCTCGCCAGACATTACTTCGGCGGTACAGTCGGGCCGTGACCACCACTACGCTGCGTGCTTGCAGATTCGCTATTCGGCTTGATAGGCGGCTGCGGCTTTTTCGGTTTATCGGCCATGTTAGTAGAACTCCGTTTATGAACCGCTTACGTTGTATAGACTGGGGCGGGCGGTGTATAGTTATCAGCGACGAGCGCTGACGTTCCAATGACCCTGTTTCGGATGTTGGCGGCACCGCTCTCATAGCCAATGTTATTGACCATGGCGGCAAACAACTTCACTCGACCAGCCGGGTTAACTAGCGTGTTGTCGGAAAGATCTACACCCGTAAGTCCAGCGCTCTGCAAGAATCCGTACCCAGTGGTCTGGTCTTCCTTGCCAGCGTCCCAGATGTAGTTATTCCTGATCGAGCAGTCGAACGTAGAGTCCGTTTGGTTCCATACCGAGAAACGATCGCGACCAGGGCGGATGTAAGAATTGTACTCGATACGGACTTCGCGATTGCCCTGTCCATTCTCGCCACCAAGCAAGGTAGTTCCGCAATTGATAAAACGATTGTTAGTGATGTCGACCCCGAACATCCCCTTGATGCGGGGGGCGCCGCATTCCTTGAAGATGTTATCGACAATTTTGATGTCATGGCGACGGTATGCAGCCTGAATTTCAGCCGTCGTTCCACCCGACAAATCAAACGCGTATTGATAGCCATTCACATGGTTATGCGCAAAGATCATCGAGCCTGGAGGCGTGTTGTACGCGTCAGGATTGTTCAGGAAGAAACAAACCGGAGCGCCGCCACCGTTCTCGAACAGGTTACCGATGATGCGTGCGTTGCGCGTGGCATATGCCGCTGCCGCTCGTGGCTCGAAGTCGACACCGCCGGGGTGAAAGTTGGTGGTGAACCTGCGCACGGTGTTTCCTGAGAACAGGAAGTCCGTTACGCTTTCAGGCGATACCGCATTGCGGCTCTGATTGTTCACGCCGTCAAACAGGCAATCCTTGATATGCAGCAGACCGTTCATAGCCGTCGTATCGGCTTTAGGTCCCATGCCTGACCAGATGCCATCCGAGCGCGAGCCGATGAACCGCACCCGATCAAAACGTGCTTCAGCGTACCGGTGGATAGCCACCTGATGCTCTGGCTCGGAATGCGGGCGAGTGGTGTCCGAGCGCAGCGTCAGATCGTGGATATGGAACTTCTTATACGTCGCAGGATCATCAGCGCCCGGCACAAATGAGCTAAAGATGTAGTTACCATCCGACTGAAAGACGACGGTCTGCGGGCCTTCGCCGTAAAGCTCCAGACCATCGTAGAGATTACCGGCGCTTTCGATCAAGTTGGAGGCGGTCGGATCGACCCAAGGCGACTGACGGATGACCCACTCGCCACCACTACCGGAACCCTTGGCAGTCAGCAGCTTGATCTTCCTGCGTCCGTCTTCCTGAGCCTCCAACAAGCGACCATTGTCGTCGGAATAATTGCCGAGCGGAATGTCGCTCAGGCTAAATTCCTCGTTCAACTTCTGCTGTACGCTTTTGCCGATGACAAAGCCGATGCTATCTGCGGACTGCCGTGTGGACGTTGCGCCGCTTTTGAAAAACACGCCATCGGTTTCGGTTGGATCGCCCACCAGATACGCAACGCTCAAATTAGCGGCCTGGAGTGCGGCAAGCGTCGAAAATGTATTCTCAGGCAAGCTTGGCACGGTAACCGGGCTAACCCAGCGCCCCGACTGCAACGGCGTGAAACCGTTTGGCCGGATTACCGTAGCGCCATCGTCATTCGCCAGCGAACTAGCGTCAAACGTGAACAAGCCAGCCGCTGTCACCAGGATGGCCGCCTCGTCGTTCATCTCATACGGAGAGACACCGCGCAGCTCATTGATGCTGCGGACTTGCATGAGGTTCCCTGGGAACCGGAGTGTCGGATTGTTACCAAACATTTTGCTGTTCCTCGGGTATCATGGTACCATAGCCCATGGCTGATAAAACGTCTATAATGCTCGTCACCGGAACCAACGCTGCTTTAGTGGTTATTTGGCAGGCAAACCGGGCGCGCATTCGATCAACGGTCTCGCGCGCTTTGTATGAGTGCGGGCGCTGCTACGGGCGCACCTTGCGCACTATACTGAAGCAGCCGCGCCAATTCGGGTGAGATAGCCGACTGACGCTGTAGGGCGCTGCCAACGCCACGCGCTGCTGCGTAAGGAATTGCGCCTGCCGCTCCTGCCGCAAGGCCCAGAATATTAGACTGCGCCCAACGGCCCGACGTGCCGCTATCAGGCACACCGGATGGCAGCACCTCGCTGGCTGCATCCGATAGATCCTGATTAAGCGCTGTGCCGCGCGCATACCCACGGCTTCGCGTGGTGGCACTGCTACGACGTACAGCCTGCGAATAGCCAGCCGGTCCAAACTCGCCCTTGGTCGTCAGCCCCGCGCGCTCCACTTGAGTGAGGCTCGCCCAACCCTGGTTGATAGCACGAAGCTGCGTTGCCTCGTTAGGGTTCTGACGTGCAGCCAACTCCCTAACAGCGGTCAACACCGATTCCAGCGCGTCGCCAAGTTCCTGCTGGTCTGCGTCCTGACTCTTGGCGAACCTGCGTGACTTTTCACCGATGCGTGTCTCAATAGCCTTCAAAGCAGCACCGTCCAGATTGACGCCATCCTGCCAGTAGCGGTCCAACCCACGCAAGATGTTGTCGAACTGACGCGTTCGCTCGGGCAGCATATCGGCTGCATTTTGGTGGATAGATGCCAAGTCATCCGCAAACTGCCCGTCACCAGTTGCCGTGATGCGTGGCAACACAGCATCATAGGCCTCCGAAAGCTTGTCGCCCGCAAACCGGATTGCACGACGGCCAGCCTCGACACCCTTCGGCAATGCCGCGCCAATAGGCTCAAGCGCCCGGTTGATTGCCGCCGCGTTAAATGACTGGTTAGCGGCGACACGATCACCGGTAATCATATCCCCTACGCCGGGGAGGCTGGTAGCGCGATCTTCTGCTGCTGCCACTATGCGATTACCCAAGCCGGTACCGCTGCGTGCAATCTGTCCCGGCGTGACTTTGACACCAGCATTTACTAGAGTCTGCAACGCTCCTGAAAGCTGCGGAGCCGCCAGCTTAGCCGCGCCACTAAACGCGGCCTGCCCGACCTTGCCGCCTACAGCACCTAGCAACGCATCACCCGCGATGCCGCCCGCCGTGTCAGAATCGGACAGCAGTGCACCGCCAGCAGCTCCCTGGGCCAGAACGCCGCCGGGAAGTGCCGACAGCGGCAACGTGCCCGCCACCTGACCCGCGAAATAGCCCGCCTGCCCACTCTGATTAGGGCTGGCGGCAAGCTGTGCGTCCTGCGCCTTTTCTGCATCGGCAACCGAGCCAGCAAGGCCAATCGATGGACCAAAGCTGTTCAGCTTCTGCCCCAGATCGCCAAGACCAAGAACGCCACCAACCTTATCAAGACCGGTTTCGACGTAGCCCGCCGCGTTGTTCAGAACGTCAGTGACGCCCTCCGTGAAACCCTGGACCTCGGACACCGGACGCGCATTAGGATCTACCTGTGCGGGCAGGACTTCGGCGTTCTCAGGCTTCCACTGCGTAGGGTCTTTCTGCCCCGCATCAATCTGCCCGTTGATGTACGTTTCAAGGCGCTGTGCTTCGGCGTCGTCATTCGCGTTGATCTGGTACTTGCTACCATCCTTGGCGGTGATTTCGTACTGGTTGCCTGCCATTAGTTGATCCTGCGAATGGTTGGCGAGATGCGGCCCTGTGCGGCGGGTGCAGCCTGACGCGAACCCTTGACGATGTTCGGAGTATAAGTTCGCGCTACACGATCGGGCTTGATGCCGTTGTCGGACGCATACCCGCGATACTGCTCTGCCGTTTCGTTATAAGCCGCGCGATATTGCTTATAGTTCACGTAAGCCGTGTTGACCATTTCTTTGCGCTGCTTGGCGTTAAGGCGCTGCCCACCCAGCACGCGGTTATAAAGGTTTTGAACGTTGTCAGGAACACTGCCAGCGTTCTGCGCTTGTGCGAACTCGCCTTCGCGAACCACCGATGACGGATCAAGCGTCTTCATGTAGCCGAACACCATCGCAATGTCGTCTTGCGGTGTCGGGTTGGGCTTGCGTGACAAATCCCGAAGCGTGCCGAACTGCTGGCGGGCCGTGTTAAACGTCTTAACCTGCGGCAATCCGTTGAACTCCTTGCGGAACTCTGATTCGGCCTTGCGGTTGCTCTGGACGTTGCGAGCCGTTGCCGTCGAGGGATCTGCGGGGCCACCGGGAATCGGTTCTAGGGCATCTCCGTTGTAGCGATACCCCGACGGTGCCCCATCCGTGTTGCGCCGTGCCTTCGGAGGACGGACATTCACAACACCCGGCGCCCCACCCTGACCGCCGCCCAGAACCTTGCGCAGATAGCCCTGCGTCTCGCTGGGGATACTCTCCTGCCAAGCGTCACCGCTACGCAACACAGCCTGCCGGATACGCCCCGGTCCTGCGTTATAAGCAGCAACAGCCTTAGCCTCGTCACCGTCGAATGCCTGCAACTGCTTTTGGTAATAGGCGTTGCCCAGCCGCGAGTTGTATTCTGGATCGTTGCGGAACCGGTCCGGATCCCACGGCAACCCAGCCGCCTTTGCGGCTTCAGGCCCGGTCGATGGCATAACCTGTGCCATACCGACAGCGCCTGCCGATGACGTAAGCGGCTGGCCATTGCGCGCAAACTGGCGTCCGCCGCTTTCCGCGCCGATCATGCGCTGGAACGTACCGCCCGCGCCGGGTTGCCCCTGCGGCTGCTGCGGCGCTGCATAACCCGCTGGACCGCTACCCGGCTCCTGCAACCACGAACCGCTCTCACTATCAAATTGCCACTTGGGCAACGGCGCGTTCTGAGCGATAACCTGACCATCAGCAGAATAGCGCGCTTGGCCAGCCGATAGCTCAAACGGCTGCTGCGACTTGGCATAAGCCTTTAGCGCGTCATCTGCGCTGGTAGCCATGGCGATGTAGTTGTCTAGTCCTACATCGCTAAGATCGACGTTGGCCAATTCGTTCTGATCGAACCCGCGCTGTGCCAACTGTGGAGCCAGCGCCGCAAACGCCTGCGCGCGTGCTTCGGGCGGCTGTCCCTTCAAACGAACAGCGAGCGAGCCAATCAAACCAGCCTGTTCGGCAAGTTGCTTGCGATGATCGTCACTAGCGCTAGATGCGAACTTAGCGAAGTCATAGTCACCACCGATAGCTGCCGTCTGCGCCGCGCCTGCAAAGTCGCCTTCGCCCAACTGCTGGCCCGCCCTCTGACGTGCTGCAACCTGCGCCTGCATCTCCTGCTGCTTAAGCGCCATGTTCTGACGCTGAATACCCTGCTGCTGCGCCTGACCAAACGTCTGCAACGCCTCCAGTGCGTTAAAGCCCTGCCCCTGGATTCCCCAATTTACTGGCACTAGAAACCCCTGAAGTTAAGCATGCCGTTCGGAAGCGTGCTGCCGATGGCTGGACCCTGCGCCTGCTGGCCATAGCTCGATGAAAGCCCACCACCCGCATAGGCGCTGCCGATGTTGGCAAGGTTCTGCAAAGCACCCGACCATGCAGCACCGCCAGCAAGCGCGCCGTTAGACGCCGCATCCGCTGCATTCTGACCGGACTGATTGATGTTGTTAACGGTGTTAGTCGCAGCGCCCGCGACCTGCCCAATAGCCTGCTGGCCCTGCGAAGATAGGTTCTGCAAGCCGTTGAGCCACGAACCTGACGACTGATCCGCCAGTGCCTGCCCCTTGGCCTGTAGCGCCTTCAGCGTGGCACCAGATGCTCCAAGCCCCTTGGCGTAGGCCATAGAACTCACTGAGTTTAGTCCAGTGTTGAGAATATCCTGATAGCCGGTCGACCCGCGATAGGTCGCAAGAGCCGATGCGGCCCCGCTGTCGCCCTGAGTCCCCAGGAACCCGCCGATGAGATTACTAGCCGCATTACCGCGATCAATCGTAGGCTGGTTAAGGCTGGTGACGTACTGCTGGTTCTGCTGAAGACGCGCCTGTTCGGACTGGGCCTGCTGCTGCTGCCTCTTTGCAGCGCTCTTGGCGGCGCTCGACTGAACGACGCCGCCGATGATGGATCCACCCGCTGCAATACCCGCTGCAATAGCTACTGGTGGCATCTAGAGACCTTCCGTTACAAAATACTGCACGTCACCGGCGATTGCGTCTTGACCGAAACCAACAGGCTTCAATCCCATGCGTCGGATATAACAAATCGCAGCCCGGTTGTATACTGACGGTTGCCCCCAGACGGTATGCCCGCCCTCTTTGCGTACATAGGCCAGCATATCTCGGCCAGTCTGCATTGCATTGGCGCCGCGAGCATCTTTGCGCACCATCAGATGACACTCATAAATGCCCGGTCCGCGCCATACGAACATAGCGACAAAGCCGCCATCTACCAGAATGATGTTGCGCGGATCCTCGCACCAAGGCGTAAAATCGAGTTGATCAGGAGGATACATTGCGCCCAGAAACATCAGCGCACGCACGGACGGATCGTTGCCAATCTCGTTTACAACTTCAGCGTCGGTTACGCGCTCGATCATTCTATTGCCAGTTCTGGTTGACGCGGACGAACGAAGCCGGGGCGTTGCGGGCCTTCGCCGCCCTCAACCGTGCCAGTCGCGGGAATCATTACCGCACCGACGACATGCGTTGCGCCTGTCTGCGCGGGAGCGGTGGTGGATACGACGTAAGTTACCGTACCGCCTTCGCGGTCGCGATCACTGTAGGACACGTAATCCGTGTCACCTTCCCCTGTCGCCGTAACCGTTCCGCCAGCCACCGATACACTGGTTGCGGTTCCACCATTAGCGGAGGGATAGATGCGGGTGTGAGGGGCGATGGTGATGTTAATCGTGTCTGCCGTCAGAACCGACGCGGGGTCGATATAGCTGGCCTGTAGCGACGCCTCACGTGCGTTTGCGGCTGCTTGGGCCGCTGCCGCCGCTGCTGCCGCCGAGCTATCCCCAGCCGCTGCGTTTGCGGCGTCTGCCGCTGCCTGCGCGGCTTGAGTAGCGGCGTCCAGGTTGGCGAGTGCCTCCTGGATCAACGGCAACTGCTGGATCTGCAACACCGCATCGCCCAGCGACTTCAGAATATCGTTTAGCGTGCGTAGGAAGCTTGTCGTCGGCTTGCGATCGGTTTCAACGATCGGTTGCGCCTGCGTTAGCGTTGGGATGCGGAGTTGTTTTAGCGCCACGATTGGTTCGCCGCAGCACCAGCCAAACGAATCCGCTCCGGTCCGACATGGCTAATCTCAACCGTCCGATAAGGCTGCTCGGGGCGCCCTAATCGATACAGCGAGCAAACATCGAACGGCGCGCGAACGTCTAGCACGTCGTAATAATCCGGGTATGAGTCCTGACCATCCTTCCAGCGAATACGGATAGTGGTGTCGCCGGATGCGCCCAAGCCTATAGAAATGTTATCATTCCGCTGCGGCTTCCCGAACAGCGCAATCGTGCCAGTGATAACCTTTTCGATCATCAACCCATCATCTGTGCCGTTGGATGGATCCAGGCGCCACACAGCACCGTCAACGGACGATCCGCACACTACTGAACCCTGACGGTCATATCCGACACGGGCGCCCCATTCGGTACGTCCTGACGTAGCGAACTCGGACCACGCCTGTGTTGACGCATCGTAAGCAAAAGAACCCTGTCCCGGTATGTTCAGGACGTAGAACTTGTGGCCGTCTAGACCGAACACCCAGGCGGATAGATCACCCCCCTTCTTACGAATGCGCTCAGCGATGCCGTTATCGCTGACGACTTGGGGAACTGCGCCACCACGACACACCTCGCCATCATTTGACACCCACATGACCGAATTGTCAAATCGCTTTACTGTGTCCCTCGCCAAGCAGCCGCGTTCGTAGATGCGGCCCGTAACGCGCTGGAACGGAGCGTCTACGTCACCCGTCGACTGCCACGGCTCAATCGTGTCTTCAGAGAAAATCCAGAACTCATCACCCACACGGCGAATGGCTACAGCCTTGTCCGGCGAAAACTCAGCCGTCGCGAAGTCCAGCGGGTCAACCGTCGTAGCGCCGGGAACCATCCAATAGAACTTGCCCGAACGCGTCAGGATCAACAGGTATTGGTTGATCTGTTCGATGTCCACCACAGTACCCGCGTCATCAGGCAGGGTTAGCGTGGTGACGGTCGTGCCATAAAGATACAGCGTGTTGCCGCCAAGAATCGCATAGACGAACGTGGTCCCAACCATTGGCGTGATACCAGTGCCTGCGATGGCCCCCTTGGCCGTGCCGCCAACGAACAACTGCCCGCCAGATACCGCCAGATCCTCGTCAGTCGACACGCGGTAGTCCATACCACGAATAGGGCCTAGACCAAGCGTGCGCGTGCGTGTGAGGCCGGGTCTCTGGATACGCAGCGTTCCATCTGGCGAGATGCCAGACTCGTCCTTCTCGACATACAGATTGCGCAGGATAGTTTCGGGAACGAAACCGTCCGTGCGCTGGTAGCTCTTGAGACCGAGCGGAACGATAGGCATTACGGACCCTTAAAGAAAGACAGCCAAAATGCCCACCACGGCGAATTGCAACGCCATGGTGGGTCATTGGTTACTTGATCGGCTTGTTGGTTGGCCAATAACGCATGAGTATCACCTCCTTTCATGTTTAAACTGTCAGATTGTCGATATGAAGACCTGTAGTAGCCGAAGAAGAACCCAAGGCGCGCAGACCAATGGTTCCTGCCGCCGTGATCGCTGTATCGGTAACAGGTGCGATTACTGTCGTGCCATCAAGGGTCACGCTAATGGAGGAGCCGGTCATAATCAAACCGACTTCAACGGAAACGCCTGCGCCCAGCACATAGGCAAAGAAGCCGATGACGGTAAACGTGCCCGCTACTGTTTTACCTAGATAAATGCCCTCACCATTAGGTCCGGACTTCTGGTAGCCTCCCTGATAATGGGTACGCGTTGTACCAGACGTCGAACCACGGCCAAGAACCCATGCGGCAGTCTGGACAACAACGGTAAGGCACTTGACCGTACCCTTAACCGTATAGTCAGCGGATGCTGGAACATAGCTGGATAGATAAGCCGCACCAGTCGCATTGGAGGTCGTGGTATAGGTCTCGTTATTAGCAATAACAAACTGGCCAATGACCGCCAACCATGACTGGCCCGTGTTGGACGTGTGTGCCGTAAGATCGGTGCCATCGGTGCCGGTGAAGGTATCGGAGAACGTAGGCGTAGGCGTAGGCGTCGGAGTTGGTGTCGGAGTTGGCGTGCCACCCGTCGCCGCGATAACCACTGCACCGCCAAGGTTGGGCTGCAACTGGCGTCCGTTCGGAAGCCCGTCCGCCGTGTAGGTGTCATAGAGCATGTTTGCTGCTGCGGTCGTGCCCGACGGATCGGGATGACGCAGCCAATAGAGATCGAGTGCTTGGCTGTCGCCAGGATCGGTAGCGAGAGTGATAACTGCCTGCGCTCCGCTTGCGGTCATGCTTGCGATGGTCAACGCAGTGGCCGACGTTCCAGCATTATATAGGGTGAAGCGGTTGGATGGGTTGCCGACCAGCGCGAGCGTTGCCGACGCGGTGACAGTGATCGCGGAGCCAACGCGCGTCGCCCCTGTAATCGTTGGGCCATTGTCCGTTGCGGCCGACATGGCACGGTGTAGATGGCGGGCGAGCGTGATGCTGCCAGGCTGGCCTTGATGCACCGCGTCTTCCAGATTAATATCGTGCGGTTCGAGATAGGCTGCGCTATTCGCCGCGGCCCAATCCGATGCTGCCTTGCGTATCGTCTGAACGCTTGCGGTCGAACCTGCGCCGCCCGAAGTGCGCGTTGCCATAGTCGTGACATAGCGCTCAAATGAGGAGCCGCGCGCAGCGTTCCGGCTCGCAAGATCGCCAAATACGCCAGTCAACCCAGCCTGATATGCTGCGGCCGAAGTGTTCGCGCCCGCGTCATCACCACCAAGATGCCAGTAGAAAGCCTCAAAACCCCCAGCTGCATCCAGAACGGCGCGCAGGTCCGTGTTATTTGCCTGCCCTGGTTGCCATGCAGCAATAGCGGTCGACCCGACCGCGTGCCCGATCGCGCCACAGTTGACGCCCTTGTTCGCAATCTGACGACGCAGCATCTCCGAAACGAAAGTGCTGTCGTATGCGCCGCCATCTACTGGCACCCCCCATGCTGGCGTCGTCAACGTGCGGGCCGTGTCGGTGTAGCGGGCATAGACGGCGCTGTTTGGATCAATTGTGACACCAAGCGATGCATTCGTGCCGCTGTATGCTGGCATCTTGGCGAACTGCCGCACCGCCTGTGACTGACCCGACATAGCGATAAGCCGCCCCATACCAACAAGCACAGTGCCGTTCTGCCATGTCGTGCCATCGGCGGAAAGGTCGAGATAAAACCAGCCTAGCCGTGCATCTACGTTCGGAATGTTAACAGTCTGCGCGCCGGTCGCAGTGGTAGTAGCTGCAACCCAAGATGCCTGAAGGATTGAGCTATTCTCTGCTCGCACGCGGGCATAGATGCTGCCAGCCGTGGACACATCCAACGCTACAGGAATAGTGCCCTGTCCGCTACTCTGACCACCGCCCGTTGTCGTCGATCGCTGATAAATGCGGTTGGGCGATGCAAGCTGCGTCATCGTGAATGCGCTTGGAGTAGGAGTAGGCGTAGGCGTAGGTGTAACGGTCCCCGCATCAGCGACCGCAACCTGCACCAGCGTCGGGTTAGGGCTGTTAAAATACCCATCAAGTGCTTCAGTAAGCGTGATAGCCTTGGAACCCGCCGTCGTGAAAGTACCCGACAGCAACTCGCCAGTCACGTTCAACGTCGTACCATCGTCAGCAGTCGCTGTAATAGTGGAACCTGGCGTCGCGCCCGCAATGGTCGCGTTGAACATGGTCCCAGCCGTGAATGCAGTGCTGGATAGGTAGAGTGCATTAAGCGAAGGAAGAGTATTACCCGTCGCCGCTTCAACCAGCGCAATCAACCGCGAGTTCTGCTCTGTTAACGACTGAACCCGCGCGTCGTTGTACCGCTTGTAGTCATCAAACTGCTCGGCAGGCGTCGCCCCAGCCGTAACCCCTGCACCCGTAACCGACAGGGTGCGCCCCTGCCTAGAAACAATGATGCGATCCCCAGGCTGGAGGATGTAGCCATCGGGGTAGGAGTTAAAGCGGCTCATACGGTAATCCTATAAACTGAAACAGGAATGGTATAGGTCGCACCTAAACCGAGTGCTGGCGTGAAGTACCCTATGCTAACACTATTTGCCGCGACAGGGTAGGCATTTTGCACCTCGCAGCCAGTTGTGGACATGCCGTTGGGCATAGCTACCAGCTTGCCCATGTCCGCTATCGCGATGCCCGTTAGTGGTAACGTCATGCGCTTCATGCCTAGAGCCAGCGACAGCAGCGTGGTTTCTGTGACTGTGACGTTGCCGACTAGGGTCAGCCGTCCTGCCGACGCAGAAATTGTCGGCTTATCCGTCAGATCATTATACGAATGCGTATTCGTCGTTGGCGGGAAGGTGGATGGCTTGCCCTCCAGTGAAGACCACGTTTGCGGTTTGGTGTAGCCGCCGCCCTTGACCGTCACAGACCCGACCCGAACACGAACACCAGATGCGCCTTGCTCATGTCGTACAGCGATGTAGTGCCATCCGCCTGATAGATCGGTGCCAGAAGGCTATCCGCAGGAACAGCGGTAATGAAGTCAGGGCGCGTGCTGGACTGCGTGACGGTGGCTCCAGGGGCGATGTAATTACCATCCTGAACCGGCGTCGATATCAGCCCCGCGGTGCCGAGCCAACCCTTAAACCAGACGGCAAACGGGTTGGGGTTCGTGACTGTAAAAGCAGTGACGTTAGCCGCGATAAGATCCGCCGCACCGTTGGGCGCGGTCTTGGTAGCAATAGGCGTCATACGGGCCTGAACCATTACAGGCTTGATATCGCCATTACGCATGAACGCAATGACACGGTTAGGAGAAAGGCTCATTGCTTGACCCATCCACTATCAGTTGCAGGGCCGGACGGTGTGTAGGTGTAGGTGCGGGTCCACGTATTCGTGCCATTCGTCACGCTGTCGGTGGAAAGGTTGCCACTGTCGTCATAGGTGTACGTGTGAGCCTTGTAGGTAGGCACGGGATCGCCATTAGTATCAAGATCCGCGCTTGCGCTACTGCTACCACTTCCTGCTACGCCAGCAAAGATAGTGGTAGGGTTGCCGAACACATCGGTAATATAAACCGGCTGCGACTGACCGTTAAGCGATGCGCCCTGCGCCATCAGAAATACACTCCTACTGTTTCACTACGCTCCATACCAAAGCGGGTTACCAGAGAAGTCTTGAAACGCATAGACGCAACAGCCGTTGCTTCGGGAATATCCGAGCCAAACTGGTCCGAAATCTCGATGGCAAGGCAAGATGCAAGCCCGTTCAGATCCGCATACGAACGGGGAGCTTCATCATCTAGCGTCAACCCGTCGATCGTCTGCCACATTTTCACAGTGCCGTCATAGAGATAGGTCTGGGTGCGTCCACCGCACAGATCCGTGATCGTGACAGCAGAACCATCACGCGGCGGCTTGATGCATCCCTGATTGCGAATCTGCGGTACTGGATCAGCAAGGATCTCGTTGCCGTAATCGTCCAGAATAGGTGCGCCTGTATCATCCCAGATCGGATCCCACACCAGCGAATTAGTTTCGAAGTCATGCCGCCAGGAGCCATCTAAAGAAATCTGCGGGAGGCTTACAAAACAGGCACTTTCACTCTCACGGATAACACGCTCGTTCGGGCGGGCGCAGTAATCCTCCGTTATAACCACGTCAACGAGCCGCCCCGATGCACCAGAGGCTACCCACCCCAGATACATCGAGCGCAGCGCATTGAGCGTGTCCACCATGTCACTGGCGCGCGCATCTCTTCCAGACCCAACCACACCCAACTTACGCAGGGCGAGATTGCAGACGACGCGCGCCAGAGCCACCTTACTTGGTCGCGTCTACGAGCTTGCCGCGCAGGGTCTCAAGCGAGGGATTACCCTGCACCGTGATACCATACGTGCGCAACTCAGCCTTGATAGCAGCCTTCTCGGTGCCTTCTTCGGCACGTTCGCGCTGCTCTTCGGCGCTAGGCTCATCGATTTCTACGACATCTGCCTTCTCATTGTCGACGGCGAACGTGGGGTTGTCGTGGATCGCATCGAACATCGCGTGGCCCTTGGGGACAGTCACCGACTGCCCCTTCACGAACACGAGATCCCCCATGCGGACGATCTGCGAGGCTGGATCTTCGTCACCCAGCCACACCGCCTTAAACCCACTCATGCGGGGTTCTCGATAACGCCGTTCAATTCGGCGGTGATCGAACCCGTTGCGTTGGTGGTAGCGCCACGCACCGTCAGGATGACATTGGTGAACGCCGCATTGTTGAAGTTGCGGCCCTTCACGTCAAGAACTGCAACCTGACCCGCTGCCGCTGCCGACGTAGCACCGAAATAGCGCGTCGAGTCGGCTGCGTCACCAAGCTCCACCGTGACACCCGCACCAAGCGCGTCCCACTTCATGAAGCCGCCCTTGACCACGAAGTTACGGTGAACACGGAACATCAGCACCGTATCATTAACGGCAACTGCACCCGCCGACTGCGCGCCGAGCGTGAACGTACCAGTCGAGGACTGGAGACTGCGACCGTCACCCGTAGGACCCGAAACCGGATACGTGGGCGCGGTCATCTGAAGCGATCGAAACTGAGCCATTGTCTAATGCTCCTTATGCGAGTGCTGGGACGGCAGTGACGCTGGTCACCACGCCATATTGAACGCCGCCGTAGCTGGTCTTCTTGACGCCGCGCAGTTCTTCGATTGCGACGGCAGGGCGGAAGCCATAATCTTCCGTATAGTCAGTGCGTGGCTGCGGGGTCTGGCCAATGCCAACCGCGATAGCCGACTGACCGCACAGGAAGCCCATCGCCAGATCCGCACCACCCGAACCGGCGCCTGCAAGCAGAAGCTGGTCAAGTTCAGGGACTTCGCGGATGATGACACCCTGGTACATCAGATCGCCGTCCTGGAACAACGGATTGCTATCGACGCCACCGGCTTCGCGCGGACGCGACGAGGTGTTGATGCTGACGATCGTTGCATCCTGCGAGATGAGACCGAATTCACGGCTACCCACAAAATACACGTACCACTCGCGGCCCGCCGTCATGTCGGCACGGAAGGGGCGAATGTTGGTCGTCATGCCGGTTGGGCCGACAGGTGCGCCGCCAGCGTTCTTGGCGATGGTCTTCAGCAGGCGGATATGCGCTGCCGAGGACTGACCACTTGCCTGCGACACCGTACCCAGCGACGTTGCCCAGTTGCCCGACGCCGTGTTGGCGCGTGCGTTACCGAACACGATACGATCGCTGTTGTTGGTGAGGTAGGCGTTGCGCTGTGCCGCCGTCGAGAAACCGTAGAGCACGGTCTGATCGGTGCCGGGGAGGCCCTGGTTGTCGAGCGCGCCGGGGATGACAACCGATGCAAACTCGTTGATCACGTCGTCACGAAGCGACTCGGTGCACCAGTCGCGAAGCTGCGGCTTGGCTTCGGCAAGCAGGTTGATTTCGGTGCGAAGCTGCGTCGACTTCGGAACCTTGACGGCGTTACGACGCCAATCGACCGTGACAGCCGTATTGAACAGGCCCAGATCGGTTTCGTTGCCCTTCAGGATTTCCGAGCCACGAACGCCGCGACCCTTGATGCGGGTGATCATCGGGAAGTTGATCGTATCCCCGCC
>Ga0265797_10006636_pt1 | contig 16231 bp, 15 predicted proteins | sample P2T30metagenome_FD_192433 | JGI IMG/M metagenome (GOLD analysis project Ga0265797, IMG submission 192433) | Plant litter microbial communities from East Loma Ridge, Irvine, California - P2 T30 | ecosystem: Environmental > Terrestrial > Plant litter > Unclassified | place: USA: California... | reverse complement strand
AGGCCATCCAGGATCAGCACCGCGCCGATCAGCAGGATGAAGGCCAGCGCCAGCATCTTCACCGTCGGATTGGCGTCGATGAAGCGGCCCAGCGGGTTGGCCGCCAGCAGCATCACCGCCACCGACAGCAGGATCGCCGCCACCATCACCGGCACGTGGTCGGCAATGCCGACGGCGGTGATGACCGAGTCCAGCGAGAACACGATGTCGATGATCGCGATCTGCAGGATCACCATTCCGAACACCGCCGAGGCCTTGGTGGTGGTCGGATCTTCGTCCTCACCGCCAGTGATCAGCTCGCGGATTTCCATGCCGCCCTTGATGATCAGGAACAGGCCACCCAGGATCAGCACCAGGTCACGGATGGAAATGCCCATGCCGGCCACGGTGAACAGGTTGGCCTGCATGTGCGCCAGGTAAGCCAGCGACACCAGCAGCAGGATGCGGGTGATGCAGGCCACCGCGATGCCCAGCTTGCGCGCGAACGGACGGCGCGCTTCGGGCAGCTTGCTGACCGCGATGGAAATGAACACCAGGTTGTCGATGCCGAGCACGATTTCCAGCGCACTCAGCGTGAGCAGGGTCAGCCAGACGTTCGGATCGGAGAGCAGTTCAACAAAGGGCATGGGGGTCTTCGCAGTAAGTCGGGAAAGGGGGTCAGAACAAGCGGGGCACCAGGATCAGCCCCCAGCACAGCAGCACATTCATCATCAGCACGAACACAGCGGCCGAGCCCATGTCCTTGGCACGACCGGCCAGTTCGTGGATCTCCGGGCCGTAGCGTTCGATCACTGCCTCGATGGCCGAATTCAGCAGCTCGGTGGCCAGCACCAGCAGCATCGAGCCGATCATCAGGATGCGTTCGATCGCACTGTCACCCAGCCACAGCGCCACCGGGGTGAACAGCACCAGCAGCCACGCTTCCAGCCGGAACGAGGATTCGTGCAGCCAGGCCGCGCGCAGACCCTGCCAGGACCAGCGCGCGGCCTGCAGGATGCGACGCGGTCCACGCGGCATGTGGCCGAACTGGTCAGCCATGGGAGCGTGCTCCGGCGGGATCGCAGGCGATCAGGTCGCAACGAAGCAACCGCAGGGACAGGAAGCGGACGGTCATGTAAGGCCAGGGTGGGCAGCAGGGGCCTATTTTGCCATAAGGCCATGCCTGCCATCCCGCCGCAGCCGGCAGCGGCGCCCCCCGCGCCGTTATGATCGGACACTGCAACCCTGTTGGAGTTTTTGATGAACCTGCCACGCCGCCCGCTGCTGCTCGCCCTCGCCCTCGGCCTGTCCACCGCCGGCTTCGCCCACGCGCTGTCGCCGCCGCGGCCCGCGCAGGTGCCCCAAGAAGTGTCCAACGTGGCCTGGGCCGGTGACATGGCTGCCTTCGCCAAGGCCGACCAGGCCAGCCCGCCGCCGCGCGAGGGCATCGAATTCGTCGGCAGTTCCTCTATCCGCATGTGGGACAGCCTGGCCGCCGATTTCCCGGGCAAACCGGTGTTCAACCGCGGTTTCGGCGGGTCGGAAGTGCGCGACAGCACCTGGTACGCCGACCGCATCGTGGTGCCCTACGCGCCCTGCAAGGTGTTCCTGTATGCCGGCGACAACGATCTCAACAGTGGCCGCACGCCGGCCCAGGTCCGCGACGACGTGGTCGCCTTCGTGGCCCGCGTGCACCGCGACCTGCCCTCGACGACGGTGGAGTACATTTCGATCAAGCCGAGCCCATCGCGTGCACACCTGCTGCCGGGCATCCTCGAAGCCAACACGATGATCCGCAGCGCGTTGGCTGCCCTGCCCAGGACCGGCTACACCGACATCTACACGCCGATGCTGGGCCGCGACGGGCAACCCGATCCATCGCTGTTCCGCGAGGACATGCTGCACATGACGCCGGCCGGGTATGCGATCTGGAAGAAGGCGCTGGCGCCGAAGGTCAGCTGTGATTGAGTAGTGACCGCCGCTGGCCATCATGCGTTCGGCGTCCGCTTCGCTCGCCGGGCATGGCACGGCGCGACCCGCATCCGGGCTCAGCGGAAGATGACGGTGGCCTCGGTGCCCTTGCCCGGCTGGCTGGTCAGGGTGACCTTCCAGCCGAAGCGGTCGCAAAGACGGCGCACGATCGACAGGCCCAGCCCGGTGCCCTGCGGGCGGTCCGGCTCGGCACGGTAGAACGGCTCGAACGCCTTTTCCAGCGCTTCGGGTGACATGCCGATGCCGGTATCGTGCACGCGCACCCGGTCGTGTTCGACGAACACGTCCACGCGGCCTTCGTCGGTGTAGTTGCAGGCGTTGCGCACCAGGTTGCTGATCACCACCTGCAGCACCCGCGGCGGGCCGTGCAGCTCGACCACGCCACTGGAATGCAACTCCACGTGCACCGGGCGATCGGCCATCAGTTCGGTGGCGGTGTCCACCTCGTGGCGCACCACCTCGACCACGTCGAACATCTCCATCTGCGGCTCGACATCGGCTTCGCGCGCCAGGATCAGGAAGGCGTCGATCACCGCCTCCATCTCGCGACCGGCGCGCTGGATGCGCTGCAGGCTGCGCTGCTGGCGCGGCGATGCGGTTTCATCGGCCAGCGCCATGTCACTGGCAACCCGGATCACGGTCAACGGGGTACGCAGCTCATGGCTGGCATCGCGGGTGAAGTTGCGCTCGCGGGCGACGTTCTCGGTGACCCGGTTGGCCAGCGAATGCAGGGCGGCGGCCAGCTGCCGCGTCTCCCCCTGCATGTCGGCGGGCAGCTTCTGCGGATCCAGGTCGCTGGCCTGCGGCTTGGCCGGATCCCAGCGCGATACCCGGCGCGCCAGCCAGTTGACCGGCGACACCAGCCGTTTGGAAGCGCGGTAGGTAACCCAGCTGGCGCCGTACACCGCCAGCAGGGTCAACAGCACCGGCACGATGCCGAACCAGAACGCCAGCAACTCCGCACGTGAGCGCAGGAACACCAGGTACAGCCGCCCCTGCGGACGCACGTCCACCCAGACCAGCTGGTCGTCGCGGCGCAGTTCATGGAAGCCGGGCGGCAGTTCACGCAGGTTGGCCGGCAGCGAAAGACTGGATCGCCCGGTTTCCACCAGATAGCCGCGGATGTTCTGGGTATTGGGCGGGGGCTGGGTCGGCGAGGCCTCGTGCAGCGTCCAGAAGTACGCCGCTTCCTCGCGCAGCGCAGCGCTGACCAGGCTGTGCTTGATCACCAGCGACACCAGCCACGCACCAAGCAGGATGCCGAGGCTGGCCAGCATGGCCTGCAGGATGAAAGCGATACGTATCTTGCGCGGCAGGCCGTGCGGCATCAGGCGAGGTCACTACAGAAGATGGCCGCGCCGAGTATAGGCAGCGGGTGCGTCAGCCCCCCGTGCAGGGGCCGTTGGCGGCCTGCACAGGGATCATGACGGCGATGTCAGCCCATCGGCTGGGCGATATCGGCGATGCGGTAGCCAGCACTCTGCACGGTATGCAGCAGCGGACGGTCGAACGGCTTGTCGATGATCTTGCGCAGGTTGTACAGATGGCTGCGCAGGGTGTCCGAATCCGGCAGCCCGTTGCCCCAGATCTCGCGTTCGATTTCCTGCCGGGTGACCACGCGCGGCGATTCGCGCATCAGGATGGTCAGCAGGCGCAGGCCGATCGGCGAAAGCTGCAGTTCAGTGCCGGCGCGGGTGGCGCGCATGCTGACCGGGTCCAGCACCAGGTCGGCGACCTTCAGCACTTCCGAACCCACCTGCCGGCGCTCACGACGGATCAGGGCACGCAGGCGTGCTTCCAGTTCCTGGATGGCGAACGGCTTGGTCAGGTAGTCATCGGCGCCAAAGCCCAGGCCGGTGAGCTTGTCATCCAGCGTATCGCGCGCGGTCAGCATCAGCACCGGCGTGGACTTGCGGGCGTCATTGCGCAGGCGGCGGCATACTTCGATCCCGTCCAGGCGCGGCAGCATCAGGTCCAGCACGACCACGTCGTAGCTGTTTTCGGCCGCCAGACGATAACCGTCCAAGCCGTCCTGGGCGTAGTCGACCTCGAAACCACGACCTTCCAGATACTCACCGATCATCTCGGAGATATTGCGGTTGTCCTCGACGACCAGAACAAGGCCGGAGGTTTCCTTCGTCTGACGCATGGTCTTCCCTCTAACTTCAGCTTTGTGAAACATGCCGGATCGACGGTGCACGCCGCGTGAAGTGGACGCAGACCCTCACTGAACGCTTCAGAGCAGCGGCTGCAGCAGCGGCCAGACGTTGGAAAGCACCTTCGGCTGGGCGCTGGCGGTGGGGTGCAGGCCGTCGGACTGCATCATTCCCGGCTGCAGCGCGACACCCTCCAGCAGGAACGGCAGCAAGGGCACCTTGTACTGATCGGCCAGCGCGCGATACACCGCGGCCAGGCGCTGCCGGTACGCCGGCCCATAGTTCGGCGGGACATCGATGCCGAGCATCAGCACCTTGGCGCCGCCCTGCTGGCTGGCCACGATCATCTTCTCCAGGTTGGCGCGGATCTGGGCGGGCGTCAGCCCGCGCAGCGCATCGTTGCCGCCCAGCGCGATGACCACCACACCAGGCTTCTCCCGCGCCAGCAGTCCCGGCAGGCGGGTCGACGCCCCGGCGGTGGTTTCCCCGCTCATGCTGGCATTGACCACCCGTGCCGGCGAGCCCGAACGGGTGCTGAGCCGCTTGCCCAGCAGGTCCACCCAGCCGGTGCCGGCCGGGATATTGTGGGCGGCACTGAGGCTGTCGCCGAGCACCAGCACGGTGGTTGCTTGACCTTTGGCACACGCCAGCACCGGCAACAGCAGCAACCATGCCAGCAGCATTCCCATCCGGCCGATGTTCCGGCCTTTTCCTGTAACGCGCATTGGAGCCTCCTCATCGACAGCCTGTCCCCCCGCAGCGCGCCCGTCGCCATCGCCGTCGACCAGGTCGGCAAATCCGTGCATGGCCCGGAGGGTGAAGTCCACATACTGGACAACATCAGCATGACGGTACATGAAGGCACCTCGGTTGCCATCGTCGGCGCCTCCGGTTCGGGCAAGACCACCCTGCTCGGCCTGCTGGCCGGTCTGGACCTGCCCAGCCGCGGCAGCATCGCCCTGGCCGGCAGCGTGCTCGGCAGCCTGGACGAAGAAGCCCGCGCCCAGCTGCGCGCGCGCGAGGTCGGCTTCGTGTTCCAGAGCTTCCACCTGCTGCCGGCGCTGACCGCGGCGGAGAACATCGCCCTGCCGCTGGAACTGGCCGGGCGCGAGGATCCTGCCCGGGTCGAGCAGGTGCTCGAAGCGGTGGGCCTGGCGCACCGCGCGCGGCACTATCCGCGCCAGCTGTCCGGTGGCGAACAACAGCGCGTGGCGCTGGCGCGGGCCTTCGTGGCGCGCCCGCGCATCCTGTTCGCCGATGAACCCACCGGCTCGCTGGACCAGGCCACCGGCCAGCACATCAGCGACCTGCTGTTCGCCTTGAATGCCGACAGCGCCACCACCCTGGTGCTGGTCACCCACGACCTGCGCCTGGCGCAGCGCTGCCAGTTCATCCATCGCATCGACAACGGCCGCCTGCAGCAGGTCACGCACGGGGCGGACGCATGAACCTGCTGCGCCACGCGCTGCGTTCACTGCGCCGCGAAGCGCTGGCCGGCGACCTGCTGACGGTGTTTGCCGCCCTGGTGCTGGGCGTAGCGGTGATGACCGCGGTCGGCACGCTGGTGGACCGGGTCAACCTGGCGCTGGCCAACAGCACTGCGGAGATGCTGGGCGGTGATCTCGGCATCAGCGGGCGCGCCGAAGCGCCGGCCGAACTGGTCGGCGAAGGCACCCGGCGCGGACTGCAGAGCACCCGCATCGCCGCCTTCGGCAGCGTGCTGTTCCATGGCGAAGCCAGCCAGATGGCCACCATCAAGGCGGTGGAAGCCGGTTACCCGCTGCGCGGCCAACTGCGTGTGCGGACCGGCGCCGATGCCGTGTTGAACGAGTCTGCCGCTGCACCGGCACGCGGGGAAGTCTTTGCTGATCCACGCCTGCTGCAGGCCCTGGATCTGCGCATCGGCGATGCGCTGGAGTTCGGCGCAGGCACCTTGCGGGTAACGGGAAGCATCGAATCCGAGCCGGATACATCCAGCGAACTGCTCACCCTGTCGCCCACCCTGCTGGTCAACCGCGCCGACGTGGAAGGCACCGGCCTGCTCGATCCGGGCAGCCGCATCAGCTACCGCACGATGTTCGTCGGCGAGCCGGAGGCCATCGCCCAGTTCCGCCAGTGGCTGCAACCGCGCGTGCAGGGACTGCGCCTTCTCGGCGTGGGCGATACCCAGCGCGGGGTACGTGAGTCGTTCCAGCTGGCCGGGCGTTTCCTCGGCCTGAGCGCCTTGCTGGCGGTGCTGTTGTCCGGCGTCGCCACCGCGCTGGCGGCCAACCGTTTCGCGCTGAGCCGGATCGACCAGGTTGCCGTATTGCGTTGCCTGGGGGCGCGCCAGCGCGAGATCCTTGGCAGCCTGGCGCTGCAGCTGTTGTTGATGGCGATCCCGGCCTGCGTGGTCGGTGTGCTGGTGGGCATGGCGGCGCAGGAAGGGCTGGTGCAGATCCTCGGCGGGCTGGTGCCGCAGCGGCTGCCACTGCCGCAGGCGCTGCCGGCACTGACCGGGGCCGGCATCGGTCTGCTGCTGCTGCTCGGCTTCGGCCTGCCGCCGCTGCTGCGGCTGCGCAATGTGCCGCCGATGCGCGTGCTCAACCGCAGTTTCGCGACCCTGCCACCGGCCTCGCTGCTGGTGTATGCCGGCGCCCTGCTGGCCAGCCTGGCGCTGACCGTGCAGGTCACCGGCGACCTCAAGCTGGCCTTGTGGGTGCTGGGCGGACTGGCCGCGCTGGCGCTGCTCGCCGCCGGTGGGGGCTTTGCCCTGCTGATGCTGGTGCGCGGCCTGCAGCATCGCCTGCACGGCAACTGGCGCCTCGGCCTGGCCGCATTGACCCGCCGCCGCGCGCTGGCGGTGATGCAGCTGGTCGGGCTGTCGTTGTCGCTGTGTTCGCTGTTGATGCTGGCCGTGGTCGGTCCGGGCCTGCTGCAGCAGTGGCGCGATCGCCTGCCGGCGGATACACCGAACTATTTCCTGATGAACATCCAGCCGGACCAGCGCCAGATCGTGCTGGATGCGCTGACCGCGCAGGGTGCGGTGGATGCCAGCGTGGAACCGTTCGCCACCGGTCGCCTGCTGGCATTGAACGGTGACGCACCGCGTCGGCGTGGCGATGACCAGGACGCGGCGCAGGACAACGGCACGCAGCCAGCAGGCGCTGCGGACAACGACCGCGACCGGCCGCTGAACTTCAGCTGGCGCACCACCTTCCCGCCGGCCAACCAGTTGCTGCAGGGCCGTTTCTGGGCTGCCGACAGCACCGCCGCCGAGGCCTCGGTGGAACAAGGCTGGGCCAGCCGCTACGGCGCCAAGCTGGGTGACCGGGTGACACTGCAGGTCGGCGAACAGCAGCGTGACTACACCATCACCAGCATCCGCAAGGCCGAGTGGAACAGCTTCCGGGTCAACTTCTTCGTGCTGGTCAACGCCAACGCGGTAGGCGATGCCCCGCACAACCTGATCTCGGCCTTCCATCTGCCGCGCGCCAAGGCGGCCGGACTGGGTCAGCTGGTACGCGAGCAGCCGAATCTGTCGCTGCTGGATATCGATGGACTGATCAGCGAGGTGCGGCAGGTGATGGACCGGGTCGCGCAGGCCATCCAGGTGGTGATGGGTTTCAGCCTGCTGGCTGGCGTGCTGGTGCTGCTGGCGGCGCTGCAGTCGACCGCTGGCGAGCGGCGCTATGACAGCGCGGTGCTGCGCACGCTGGGGGCCACGCGGCGCCAGCTGCGCGGTGCGGTGCTGGTGGAGTTCGGCGCGTTGGGACTGCTGGCGGCGATCCTGGCGGTCGGTGCAGCGGCAGTCATCGGGGTCGTGGTGTCGCGGCAGGTGTTCGAATTGGCGCTGTCGCCGCCATGGCCGGGATTGTTGGCCGGTGGTGCGTGCGGGGTGGCGCTGAGTGTGTTCGCCGGATGGTGGGGCACGCGGCGGATCCTGCATACGCCGCCGGCGCTGGCATTGCGCGAGGCATAGCCTGCAGGTGGGAGGGCTGACGGCTGGCTACGTGCCTGGGTCGGGCGGTGGGGCTGGGCGGGGGACGGCAAAAACTGCGTCCATGCGGGCAGCGGGCATCTACCGACGCGGGAGTCGGTTCTTGGCCGATAACCCCCGCAACCAGACGCGATTAGCGTGGAGACTCCTTCAAGGAGACTGCCCCGATGCGCGCCCCCGTGCTGCTGCTCTCACTGGCCCTGTTGTCCCCCGCCCTCGCCCACGGGCAGGCATTCGTCCATCCCGGCATCCTGCTCGACGCGCCCGCGCTGCAGGCAACGCGGACCGCGCTGCGGGCGGGAGATCCGCTCAAGACCTCTGCCATGGCCGCCATGCGCCAGAGCCCCTTCGCGTCGCTGGAGCATGTCGCTACCCCGTTCGCGCGGGTGGAATGTGGTTCCTTCGACAAACCCAGCATCGGCTGCAAGCCCGAACGCGACGACGCCAAGGCCGCCTATACGCATGCGCTGCTGTGGGCGTACCTGGGCGAGGAGGCGCATGCACGCAAGGCCGTGGAGATCATGGACGCCTGGGCCACCACGCTGACCGCTGGCCACGCCAACAGCAACGCACCGCTGCAGGCGTCCTGGACTGCGCAGCTGTGGACGCGTGCGGCTGAACTCATCCGGCACACCAGCACGGCGTGGCCGGAAGCCGATGCCCGACGCTTCGGCGACTGGCTGATCGCCCAGTATCTGCCGGACATCGACCGCATGGGGCCCTGTCCGGGCGGAAACTGGCATGCCAGCGGCATCGAGGCACGCATGAACTTGGGCATCTACACCGATCGCCGCGATATCCATGACCGCGCCGTGGCCGATTGGCACACGCGCCTGCCGACCTATGTCTACCTGACGGTGGACGGTGCCACGCCGTTGCCGCGTCCCGGCTGCAACACCCCCATCGAAACCCTGTGGTTCGGCCAGACCGTCATGGCGGCCGGACTGGCCGAAGAAACCTGCCGCGACCTGGAACATACAGCGTACGGCCTGGCGGCTTATCTCAACGCGGCCGAAACCAACCGGCTGCAGGGTGGCAGCCTGTACCAGGCGCAGGGCGAACGCCTGGTCGCTGCGATGGAGTTCCACACCGACATGCTGGCGCGCCCCGTTGTTCCTGCATGGTTGTGCAAGGGCAAACTGGTTTCCGATGTGCGCGCCACGCTGGAGATCGGCTACTCGCACTTCGCGGGCCGCCTTGGACAGGCACTTCCACACACCGCTGCATGGCTGGCCTCGCATCGGCCCAGCCAAGGCGACTTCCACTTCCTGTGGGAAACCCTGACGCACGGTTCCGCGCTCATCGAATGAAGGCTGTTGACCTGTCGCGCACGCCGCAGGCGCATAATCCGCCGACTCCACCGGCGTGATCGACATGGCCCAGTACCTCTACCCCGTGCTGCTGCTCCTGGGCAGCAACATCTTCATGACCTTCGCCTGGTATGGGCACCTGAAATTCAAGAGCGCACCGTTGATGACGGTGATCCTGATCAGCTGGGGAATCGCGTTCTTCGAGTACTGCCTGCAGGTGCCGGGCAACCGGCTGGGCAGTGCGGTGTACTCGGCACCGCAGCTCAAGGGCATGCAGGAAGTCATCACTTTGGTGGTGTTCGCGGTGTTCTCCGCGTTCTACCTGGACCAGCCGCTGAAGTGGAACCACTACGCGGCATTCGCGTTGATCGTGGTGGCCGCCCTGCTGATGTTCAAGGAATGACCCTGCACGCCTCAGGCATGCAGGGCGAGCGGAGCTGATTCTGCCGCGCCTTCGGCGCTTTCCAGCCGCGCGATGCGCCGCGCGGTCGCGCAGCCCAGCGATGACAGCGGCGCGAGGCTCACCGCCAGTCCGCTGCCTTGATCCACCGCGTGCAGCTGCACCGCGCACATGCGCCAGCGCTGCCCGCCCAGGCTGCCGGCGAGTCGCCGCCACAGGCGCTCGCCGACACTGGCATCGTCGTCGGCGGCCGAACGTACCGCCAGCCCAGCCACAAGACGGTCCCAGGCGAGGAAATCGCTGTCCGGCAGAAGGTACAGCCGCCAGCAGCAGCGGCCGCGTGCATCGGTGAAGCACAAGCTCTCGCGCACGCCCTCACTGTCCAGGCCTTGGCAGGCGTGGGCGGCAACCGCATCCTGCCAACCGGCCAACTCGTTGCTGTCGGCGCGGTACAGGCACAGCACGGTGCCGAGGGCGGCCAGCTGACGGGCGGCAGGCCGGCTGACGGACTGCGATGACGGTATGCCGCGCGGCATGGTCGCGCGTACTGCGGACAAGGCTCTGCTCATGGGATCACCGTGTTGTGCACCTGGCCGTGCGGGAAGGGATCCCCCGGGGCCGCCAGCAGCGCAACGAAGGCGCTGGCTGGAAGACCGAGGGGGAGAGAGACAGCAGGGACGACCGACCGCGTCGCGCCACGGCGCGGCGCTGCCTCCGGAGAGAGGCGGCCGACCCGTTTACTTGGTCAGGATCAACTTGTCGTTGCTGGTGTGGCGCAGCCGGTAAAAGCGGTCGCCATGCTGGATGAGGATCTCGCGACGCCCTTTCAGCAGGGCCTCGCTGTCGATCACTTCCTCGGCGGGCACGGCACGGACCGGGCGGTCACGGAGGGTCAGGGTTTCGGGACGAAGCAGCACTGCTTGAGCATTCATCGTCTGGACTCGGTGCGAGGGACGACTCAAATGATAACGATTCTCAGTTCGCAATCAACACCCATTCTCAAATTGATTGATGGGATTGATGATTGAAGCCAGAATTACAATAGGCCTGAACTATCACCGTGGCGCCTGCGTAGGCCCGACGCATCCCCAAAAGCCCCGCCGAGCTTGGCTCGGCGCTCCCTCCATCAGGCGAATGCCGCTTCCACCTGATCCCAGGCAGCGTCTTCCAGCGTCCCCACCCGCTCAAGGGCCTGCAGGTTCTGCAGCAGCTGCTCCACCCGGCTGGCGCCCAGGATCACGCTGGACACATTCGGATTGCGCAGGCACCAGGCGATGGCCAGGGTGGCGGGGGCGACGCCCAGCTCGGCCGCCAGTGCGGTGTAGCGCCGTACCTGTTGCAGGCGCGTGGCGCCGTCGGCACCCAGCACGATGTCCTGCAGCCAGGCCATGTCATCCAGCCCCAAGCGCGAACCGGCCGGGAAGCCATCGTTGTACTTGCCGGTCAGCAGCCCCGATGCCAGCGGCGAGAAGGTGGTGATGCCCAGCCCGGCCTCCGCGTACAGCGGCGCGTACTCGCGTTCCACCCGCTCGCGGTGCAGCAGGTTGTACTGCGGCTGCTCCATGGTGGGGCCCTGCAGGTTGTGGCGGCGGGCGATATCCAGCGCTTCCTGGATCTGCGTGGCCGACCATTCCGAAGTCCCCCAGTACAGCACTTTGCCCTGCCGGACCAGGGTGTCCATCGCATGCACGGTCTCGGCGATCGGCGTGTCTGCGTCGGGGCGATGGCAGTAATAAAGGTCCAGGTAATCCACCCGCAGCCGCTTCAGCGCCGCATGGCAGGCATCGGTCACGTGCTTGCGCGACAGCCCGCGCTGGGTCGGTGCCGGGTCCACCGCACTGCCGAAGAACACCTTGCTGGACACGCAGAAGCCATCGCGCGGCAGCCGCAGGTCGGCGATCACATCGCCCATCACCTGCTCGGCGCGGCCGTTGGCATAGCCCTCGGCGTTGTCGAAGAAGTTGATACCGTTGTCCCAGGCTGCCGCCACCAGGTTGCGCGCCTGGTCCCGGGCCACCTGGCTGCCAAAGGTGACCCAGGCGCCGAAGGACAGCGCGGAAAGCTTCAACCCGGAGGTTCCAAGGCGGCGGTAGAGCATGCACGACTCCTGCTGCAGGCCCGCAGATCGGGCCGGAAGGGGGTTCATTCTAACCGCGCCACGTCGCCTGCATCCCTTGTCAATACAGAGCGGATCGGCGCTGATCGCCCCTCGCTGCGCGCTTTTCCTTGCCCCGGCCCCTGCCCTGCTCTAGGCTTCCCGTTTTTCGCGGTGCCCTCAGGGGATTCAACATGGTCGAAGGTTTGGGCAGGATCGGCTTCGGCCTGTTTGGTCTGGCGGTGCTCATCGGCATTACCTGGCTGTTCTCCAACAACAAGCGCGCGGTGGACTGGAAGCTGGTTGCGACCGGCCTGCTGCTGCAGATCGCGTTTGCCGCCGTGGTGCTGCTGGTACCGGGTGGCCGCGACGTGTTCGATGCGCTGGGCCATGGCTTCGTGAAGGTGCTGAGCTTCGTCAACGAAGGCTCCGGCTTCATCTTCGGATCGCTGATGAACGTGGAGAGCTACGGTTTCATCTTCGCCTTCCAGGTGCTGCCGACCATCATCTTCTTCTCCGCGCTGATGGGCGTGCTGTACCACCTCAACGTGATGCAGGCGATCGTGCGCGTGATGGCGCTGGCGATCACCAAGGTGATGCGCGTGTCCGGTGCGGAAACCACCAGCGTCTGCGCCAGTGTGTTCATCGGCCAGACCGAGGCCCCGCTGACGGTGCGCCCCTACATTTCGCGGATGACCGAATCCGAGCTGCTGACCATGATGATCGGCGGCATGGCCCACATCGCCGGTGGCGTGCTTGCGGCCTACGTCGGCATGCTCGGCGGCGGCGATCCGGAATCCCAGGCCTTCTATGCCAAGCACCTGCTGGCCGCCAGCATCATGGCCGCGCCCGCTACGCTGGTGGTGGCCAAGCTGCTGATCCCGGAAACCGGCACCCCGCTGACCCGCGGCACGGTCAAGATGGAAGTGGAGAAGACCTCCAGCAACATCATCGACGCCGCCGCCGGTGGCGCTGCCGATGGCCTGAGGCTGGCACTGAACATCGGTGCGATGCTGCTGGCCTTCATCGCGCTGATCGCGCTGCTGAACGCTCCGCTGACCTGGCTCGGTGAAGTGACCGGCCTGGCCACGGCGATCGGCCGCCCGACCAACCTGTCCACCATCTTCGGCTACCTGCTGGCCCCGATCGCCTGGGTGATCGGCACCCCGTGGGCCGATGCCAGCACGGTCGGCTCGCTGATCGGCCAGAAGGTGGTCATCAACGAGTTCGTCGCCTACAGCGAACTGTCGCGCATCATCAATGGCCAGGTCCCGGGCGTTACCTTGTCCGAAGAGGGCCGCCTGATCGCCACCTACGCGCTGTGCGGCTTCGCCAACTTCAGCTCCATCGCGATCCAGATCGGCGGCATCGGTGGCCTCGCCCCGGAACGACGCCAGGATCTGGCCCGGTTCGGCCTGCGCGCCGTGCTGGGCGGTACCATTGCCACTTTCATGACCGCCACGATCGCCGGCGTCCTGACCCACTTTGGTTGATACCCTCGGGTACCACCGCGCTTCACTGAGAACCGTTTTCCTATGAGCAGCAACGTCGTCGTCGTCGGTTCCTTCAATGTCGATCATGTGTGGCGGTGCGAAGCACTGCCCGCCCCCGGCGCGACCATCGCCGGGCGCTACAGCACCGGCCCGGGCGGCAAGGGCTTCAACCAGGCCGTGGCCGCACGCCGCGCCGGTGCGGAAACCACCTTCGTCTGCGCGCTGGGCGATGATGCCGGTGGTGCCATGGCCCGCGGCCTGGCAGCCCAGGATGGCTTCACCCTGAGCGCGGAGGCGAGCACCGAACCGACCGGCACCGGTGGCATCTATGTCGATGCACGCGGCCGCAACACCATCGTCATCGGACCGGGCGCCAATGCCGCGCTGAGCATCGGCTTCGTGCAGCAGCAGCAGGCGCTGCTGGCAGGCGCCAAGGTGGTGCTGGTGCAGCTGGAATCGCCGGTGGAAACCATCGAAGCCGCCCTGGCGGTAGCGCGCGAAGCCGGCGTCACCACCGTGCTCAACGCGGCCCCGGCCGACGCGCCCTCGAGCATCGGTCTGCTCAAGCTGGCCGATGTCATCACCCCGAATGAAACCGAGTTCGCCGCGCTGCTCAGCCGCCATGTCGGCGAGCGGATCGATCCCAACGATGTCGCCGCGCTGGACGGCGCCAGCCTGCATGCGCTGTGCCGCAAGCTGGTCGGCAGTGGCACCGTGGTGGTGACCCTCGGTGCGGTGGGCGTGTTCGTGTCGCACGACGAAGACACCCTGCGTGGTGACAGCCAGCCGTACTACCGCGTGGGCGCCGAGCAGGTGCAGGCCATCGATACCACCGGTGCCGGTGATGCCTTCAACGGTGCGCTGGTGGCCTCCATCGCGCACTCGCCGGATGCCCCGTTCACGCGCCACGTGCGCTTCGCCAACCAGTTCGCCGGCCGTTCCACCGAAAAGGAAGGCGCCGCCGCAGCGATGCCCCACTTCACCCCGGACGATCAGCCGGCGTAACGCGCCGCCAGCCTGGTCATGACGACCGTTGCCCTTGGTGGGTGACGACCGTTGGTCGTCACGCTGTTGCTCTTGCCGCCGCGCTCACCGAGCATGGCTGTGCGCTACCACCCGGTCATGCCGGGTGCATGCCAGCCGCCCACCATGACCTGCGCGTGGGGGCGGCGGAAGCAACCGTCAAGCATCTGCTGATGCCGGTGTGGCATGAGCCCCATCCGGATCGGCCTGAACCGGGGACTGCCGGCAGCGGCCTGGCCTGCCCTGCCGCACTACAATGGCCGCATGCAGATCGGCCCATATTCCATTGTTCCCAACGTCGTGCTGGCGCCCATGGCCGGCGTTACCGACAAGCCGTTCCGGCTGCTGTGCAAGCGCCTGGGCGCGGGGCTGGCTGCCTCGGAGATGACCATCTCCGATCCGCGCTTCTGGACCACCCGCAAGTCCCTGCACCGGATGGACCACGACGGCGAGCCCGACCCGATCAGCGTGCAGATCGCCGGCACCGAACCGCAGCAGCTGGCCGAGGCGGCACGCTACAACGTCGACCACGGCGCGCAGATCATCGACATCAACATGGGCTGCCCGGCCAAGAAGGTGTGCAACGCCTGGGCCGGCTCGGCGCTGATGCGCGATGAAGACCTGGTGGCGCGCATCCTTACCGCGGTGGTCAACGCCGTCGACGTGCCGGTGACGCTGAAGATCCGCACCGGTTGGGACTGCGACCACCGCAACGGCCCGCGCATCGCCCACATCGCCGAAGACAGCGGCATCGCCGCGTTGGCCGTGCACGGCCGCACCCGCGACCAGCACTACACCGGCCAGGCCGAGTACCAGACCATCGCTGCGATCAAGGCGGCGCTGAGGATCCCGGTCATCGCAAACGGCGACATCGATTCGCCGCGCAAGGCCGCCCACGTGCTCGCCGTCACCGGCGTGGATGCGGTGATGATCGGCCGCGCCGCGCAGGGGCGTCCCTGGATCTTCCGCGAAGTGGCGCACTACCTGGCCACCGGCGAAGAACTGCCCCCGCCGCCGCTGTGCGAAGTGCGCGACCTCCTGCTCGGCCACCTGCAGGCACTGCACGCGTTCTACGGTGAACTGCAGGGGGTGCGCATCGCGCGCAAGCACCTGGGGTGGTACGCCAAGGATCGCCCGGAAAACGCGGCGTTCCGCGCCGTGGTGAACCGGGCCGAGGACCCTGCCAGCCAGATCGCGCTGACCACGGACTACTTCGATCGGTTGATCGCGGACACGCGAGAAACAGCTTCCGTTGATTGACCCCTTCGCCGGGCACTGGCCCGGCGCTACCCGGATACTCCCCCATGACGCCGCCGATTTCTTCGCCCACCTATCTTCATGGCTTCTCCAGCACCGAACAGGAGCGCCTGATGACCCAGGCCCGCCTGCTGGAACCGACCATCTTCGGCCACATCGATTACACCGGCGTGCGCCGCCTGCTGGAAGTGGGCAGTGGCGTCGGCGCGCAGACCGAAATCCTGCTGCGCCGTTTTCCGGAACTGCACGTCACCGGCGTGGACCTGAGCGAAGCCCAGCTGGCCACCGCACGCGCCAACCTGCAGAAAACGCCGTGGTGCAGCGACCGCTATGTGCTGCAGCACGCCGATGCCGGTGAGCTGCCATTCGGCGCGCGCGCCTTCGATGGCGCCTTCCTGTGCTGGGTGCTGGAACACGTGCCCTCGCCGGCCAGGGTGCTGAGCGAAGTGCGCCGGGTGTTGTCACCCGGCTCGCCGGTGTACATCACCGAGGTGATGAACGCCTCGTTCCTGCTGGACCCGTATTCGCCGCACATCTGGCGCTACTG
>Ga0265797_10006635_pt1 | contig 16232 bp, 18 predicted proteins | sample P2T30metagenome_FD_192433 | JGI IMG/M metagenome (GOLD analysis project Ga0265797, IMG submission 192433) | Plant litter microbial communities from East Loma Ridge, Irvine, California - P2 T30 | ecosystem: Environmental > Terrestrial > Plant litter > Unclassified | place: USA: California... | reverse complement strand
GTCTACGGCGCTAACCTCTGCGGCTCGACCGACTCGCAGAGCACCGAGACCTGGAACATCGAGTCCGTCGAGAAGACGCTCCGCGACTACGGGACGATCTTCGACGTCGTGGACAGGGCTGACGAGGTCGTCGCGGAGCTCGAGGCCGACAGGTCGGCCGTCGTCTCGGCCGTCGAGGGCGAACCGATCGTCAAGACGGCCTACTTCAACGGCGGGACCGGCCCGGTGATCGTCCTCGCGGGCGGCATCTACGACGATCTCATCACCTCCGCGGGAGGCGAGAACGTGTTCCCTTCGGACTCCGTCTACGTCAGCAAGGAGGAGTTCGCCGCCTCCGACGCGGACGTCGTCCTGGTGGGGACCTTCCCCGGACAGGACTTCGCGTCCCAGAAGTCCTTCCTCGAGGAGAACTTCCCCGACCTGCCCGCCGTGCAGGCCGGCAGGATCACCGAAGTGCCCACGCAGGAGACCGACTCCTCCATCTCGGTCATGGTCGGGCTGACGAAGATCGCCAACGCGATCCACCCCGACCTGGACCTCCCGGTTCCCGCGTCGTGAGCCGAGGAGCCGCTGTCGCTCGGCAACCGGCTTTGGCCCGCCGTCGACCGAAGCTGATGATCAGCGTGCTCGTGGCGGCCTGCCTCCTCGCCGTCGTCCTGTCCGTGGCTGTCGGCAGCGTCGGCATCGCGCCGAGTCGGGTCCTTGAGGTTGTCGGCGGGCGCCTGACGCCGTGGGCCCTCGGCCCCATCGACGGGCTCGACGACCAGATCGTGTGGGAGTTCCGTCTTCCTCGCGCCCTCCTCGGCCTCGTCGTCGGAGCGGCCCTCGCGGTCGCGGGTGCCGTCCTCCAGGCCGTCGTGCGGAACCCCCTGGCAGACCCGTTCGTGTTCGGCGTCTCGTCAGGCGCCTCCGTCGCCGCGGTCGCAGCGCTCACCCTCACGACCGGCGCCTTCGCCGCCGTGTCCACACCGGTCGCCGCTTTCGTCGGAGCTCTCGTCACGACTCTCCTCGTCTTCGTGCTCGCCCAGCAGGGAGGGCGCGTCACACCGAACAGGCTGCTGCTCGCGGGCGTCGCGTTGTCGTACCTGCTCAGCTCCGTCACGAGCTACCTCGTCCTCCGATCGAGCGGCACGAACCAAGGCGTTGGGCCGGTGCTCTCGTGGCTCGCCGGCAGCCTCGCCGCGGCGACCTGGAGCGACCTGGGGGTACCGGCACTCGTGCTGGTCGCATCGACGGCCGTACTGGTTCTTCTCGCCCCCGTCCTCAACGCGTTCCTCACTGGCGACGAGACGGCCGCGAGCCTCGGCGTCGACGTCGGCCGGGTGCGACTGGGCCTGTTCGTCATCACCTCGTTGCTCGTCGGCGTCGTCGTGGCGGTCAGCGGCTCCATCGGGTTCGTCGGCCTCGTCGTGCCGCACGCCGTCCGCATGGTGATCGGCTCCGACCACCGCTGGGTGCTGCCTGCGTCCGCTCTCGCCGGAGGCCTCCTCCTGGTGCTGGTCGATATCGGTGCCCGTCTGCTCCTCGCGCCGACCGAGGTGCCGGTCGGCCTCCTCACCTCCGTCGTCGGTGCACCGTTCTTCCTCTGGCTGCTGCGCCGCTCCGGGCGGAGTGGACGATGAGCGCCAGGGCGGGCGGCGCTCTCTGCGTCGAAGGCGTCAGTGTCGACCTCGCCGGAAGTCGGATCATCGAGGGTGTGGCCTTAAGCGCCCACGGGAACGTCGTCGGCCTCGTGGGTCCGAACGGGAGCGGCAAGTCGACGCTCCTGCGGACGATCTACCGCATGCTGCGGCCGGCCGAGGGGACCGTGCTCGCCGACGATCGCGACGTCTGGTCGATGTCAGCGAGGGAGGCGGCGCGCATCACCGCAGCGGTCGTCCAGGACAGCCCCGTCGACCTCGAACTCACCGTCGTCGACTGCGTCACGACCGGACGCCTGCCGCACGGCAGCCTTCTCGGATCGGGCCGAGCTGATGACGGGCGCGTCGTCGAGTTGGCCATGAGGAGGGCGGGGGTCGAGCACTTCGCTGACCGTGACATGAGCACTCTGTCGGGTGGAGAGCGTCAGCGAGTTCAGCTTGCCCGTGCGCTCGCGCAGGAGCCGCGGCTCCTCGTTCTCGATGAGCCCACCAATCATCTGGACATCCGACACCAGCTCCAGCTGCTCGCTCTCGTCCGGGCGCTCGACGTCACGACCCTCATCACGCTGCACGATCTGAACCTTGCGGCGTCTTACTGCGACGAGATCGTTGTGCTCGAACATGGCCGGGTAGTCGCCTCGGGGCTGCCGGGCGAGGTCTTCACCCCGCAGCTGCTGCAGAGCGTGTTCGGTGTCCGCGCCGACACGCTCGTCAACCCGCTCACCGGCCGCCTCCAGCTCGTCTACGCAGACAGCTGACGGCCGATCCCGACCGGTCACGATCACCACGAGAAGGAGAACCAGACGTGAACGACAAATTCAACGACACCGCCGAGACTGGGGCGCTGCCCGGACATATGGCAGGTAACGACCCGACCGGGAGCACCTTGTTCAGCGTGGTCGGCGACGACCCCGCCAAGCAGGACGCCATCGACCGTTCGATCGCCGCTCACCACACCCTCGCCGCGCGGCCCGGGATGCGGTTCGCCACGGGCAAGACGATCCTGATCGTCCTACACCCCGGCTTCGAGCTTCTCGACGTCGTCGGTCCTTTCCACTTCCTGGCAGCGACGGGCGCGGACGTGCACTTTGTCACGACGGGCTCCGCGGACGAAGCGGTGCTGAGCAGCAGCGGTGTGGCCCTGGTGCCGGCGCTGGCGCTCCACGACATGCGCGTCGCACCAGAAGTCCTCCTCGTACCCGGTGGCGACACAGGCATCCTCCTCCGTGACGCCCGTGCCATGGCCGACCTGCGACGCCTCGGCGACCAGGCGACCTACGTCACCAGCGTCTGCTCCGGCTCGATCGCTCTTGCCGCCGCAGGCCTCCTCGAGGGGCGACGTGCGACGTCGCACTGGTCCGTCCGGCACCTCCTAGCCGGCTACGGCGCCGTCGAGGTCAACGAGCGCGTGGTGGAGGACGGCAACCGGCTGACAGCCGCAGGAGTCACCGCTGGCATGGACCTCGCCATCACGCTGGTCTCGTACCTGTGCGGGGAGGAGATGGCACGCTTCGCCGTGCTGGGCGCCGAGTACGCACCCGAGCCTCCTTTCGACGCGGGCACTCCCGAAAAGGCCGGCCCGGCACTGACCGACCTCTCTCGCAACTTCCTCGCACCGCTCGTCGAAGAGCTCCGCGCCCCCGCACGCTGACACTGCACGGGCACCCGTTCGCCACACGGCGCACGGTGTGTCGACGTGGAGGAATCCGTATGTCGCCGTGTTCTACAACTTGTAGAGTTAATCATCCCCTCTGAAGAAAGGCCTCCCATGCACTTCGCCAGATCACGTACCGCGCTGGCCCTCGGATCACTCGTCGCCCTCACTGCCCTGGTGGGGTGCTCGGCCACTCCGTCTCCTACCGACTCGGCAGACCCGACGAGCGACGGAACGACGCTCACGGGCGGGCCGACGTCGTATCCCCTCAGCATCGAGAACTGCGGCTTCACCCAGACGTTCGACGAGCGGCCCTCTCGAGTCGTCCTGATGAACGGAGCATCGGTCTCCGAGGTGGAATCGCTCGTGATGCTCGATCTCGAGGACACGATCCTCGCGAACACCCAGAACTACGGCATGTCCGACATGCCGGGACTGGTCGAGCAGATCGACGCGCTCCCGACGGGAGACGTCGACATGGCCGGCAGTTTCGAGATCCCCGCCGAGCAGCTCCTCGCGCTCGAGCCGGACCTCGTCATCGCGACGACCTCGGGAGGGTTCGACCCGAGTTCCGGTCAGTCGTCGCGGGAGGAGCTCGCCGAGGCGGGCATCGAGACCCTCGTCAACCCTGCCAACTGCGCCATGGGCAAGGAAGACGCGACAGAGGAAGAACTCGGCGCGTTCGACGAAGCCACCGTGGAGTCGTCCTTCGATTTCCTCAACCTGGTCGGCAACGTCTTCGACGTGCAGGACGAGGCGCAGGTCCTCGTGGATGACCTGCGCGGTCAGATCGACGCCGTGTCGGCAGCCGTCGAAGGGAACGAAAAGCCCACGGGGCTGATCGTGTTCCCCGGCATGTCGATGATGACGCCCAACGGGATGCCCGCCGTGTTCCTCGGGGGGATCTTCGACGACGTCCTCGCCCGCGCAGGCGTCTCGGGCGCACTCAAGGACAGTGGGTTGACCTTCACCTCGGCCATCGACGAAGAGCAGCTTTCCTCCGCCGATGTGGACATCCTGGTCGTCGGCGGGTTCACTCGGGGCGAGGACCTCGACGCCGAGGCAGCAGCGCTCTTCGCCGAGTACCCGCAGTGGGACGCAGCCAAGAACAACCGATATGTGACCGTGTCGGACGGGGTGTACGTCGGGCCGACGAACGCCGCGGCGATCGACAAGATCGCTCGCGCTGCGCACCCCGACGCCTTCTGATCGGCCGGGGCTCGTGGAGGTTCGTACGTCACCGGCACGACGGAGCTCGCTGCTCGCGTGGATGGTCGTCTTGGCCGCCGCGACGGCCGTCGTCGCCGTCGTGGCTGTCTCGATCGGCAGCGTCTCCGTGAGCCCCGAGGCGGTCGTGCGGACCGTCGCCGGCAACCTCAGCGGGGACAGGGGCTCGATCGATCCCCTCGACCAGAGGATCATCTGGGAGCTGCGAGCTCCGCGGGTCGTCCTCGCCGGGATCGTCGGGGCATCCTTCGCCCTCGCAGGGGCAGCTCTCCAGGGGCTGCTCCGCAACCCCCTGGCGGACCCGTACATCATCGGGGTGTCCTCAGGCGCCTCCTTCGGGGCTGTCCTGGTAATGGCATTTGGGTCGGCCGCCCTGCTGGGTGTCACGACCTCGGTCGCCGCCTTCGTCGGGGCGATCGGGCTGCTCGGACTGGTCTTCGCGTTCGCGCAGCGCTCCGGCTCGTTCACCGACATGAGGCTCGTGCTGTCGGGGGTAGCCCTGGGCTACGTCGCCATGGCCGGCACAAGCTTCGTCCAGCTCCACGCAGATCCCGGTGAGCTGCGAGGCATCCTGTTCTGGATGATGGGGAGCGTCGCCGGGGCACGGTGGTCAGCCTTGGCCCTGCCCGCGGTGGTCCTCGTCGTCGCGGGGGCGTGGTTGCTCGCCCAGTCGCGGGGCCTGAACGCTCTCGCGCTCGGCGACGACGACGCCACCGCAGTCGGCGTCGACCTTCGGCGCACCCGACTCGGGCTGCTGCTGGTCTCGGCAGTCCTCACCGCAGTGGCAGTGAGCGTGGCTGGGGGAGTGGGCTTCGTCGGCCTCATCATCCCGCACGCGATGCGGCTGCTCGTCGGGTCAGACCACAGGCGCCTGCTGCCGGTCTCGGCGATCGCGGGGGCGCTGTTCCTCATCCTCGTCGATCTTGTCGCACGCACTGTCGGCAGCCCCAATGAGTACCCGCTCACCGTGTTCACCGCCCTCATCGGCGGCCCCTTCTTCCTTTGGCTGATGAACTCCGAGAGGAAGCGAGCATGAGGGTCTCCCTGGACCACGTCACCATCAGCCTTGGCGGACGCCCGTTCGTCCACGACCTAAGCCTCGAGGTGGAGCAGGGCTCGTTTGTCGCGATCGTGGGCCCGAACGGCTCAGGGAAGTCGACCCTCCTCCGAGCGATGTATCGAGCTCTCCAGCCCGATGCGGGAAGCATCCTGATCGGTGACATCGACGTCTCGACGATCACGCCTCGCCACGCCGCGCGACTTCGCGCAGTCGTCACCCAGCACCAGACGTCGAACGACAGTCTCCTCGTCCGAGACGTGATCGCGACCGGACGCCATGCTCACCAGAGATGGTTCGCCGTGGAGTCCGCGGCGGATCGCGAGATCATGCGGCTGTCCCTCGAGAAATGCGGCGCCGCGCACCTCCTCGACCGGCGCTACCTGACGCTCTCCGGTGGCGAGCGTCAGAGAGTGCTCCTCGCCAGGGCCCTGGCCCAGGATGCGCCTGTGCTGCTGCTCGACGAACCCACCAACCATCTCGACGTCCGAGCGCAGCACGACCTGCTCGCCCTCCTCGAGGACGTCGACCTGACCAGGATCGTCGTGCTGCACGACCTGGACCACGCCCTCGCCCACGCCGATCATCTGTTCGTCGTGCACGAAGGGCGCATCCGCGCCTCCGGGCACCCCGTGCAGGTGCTCACCTCAGGGCTCACGGAAGAAGTCTTCGGCTGCCGTTCGGCGATCATCGAGCACCCGTTGACCGGGCGCCCGCACCTCATCACAGCGCCGGTAGTCCGATGACGAGACGGCCGGGAATGTCCCTGCTCGGCAGCTCCGGAAACTGTCAGGGCTCGGCATCCGTGAGGCTTTTGTGGCCCAGCCCTCGACGGTTACGGCCTCTTGTGAGGTAGTGGGCACGATGGCCTCGCTGCGCCTAAATCGACGACCAGGTACCGAATCAGTTCTGTAGGCGCTGGTGGTGCCGTCTGATCCGTCGCGTCTGCCGTAGGCCCCGTATTAGCTCCACCAGTTCAAGGACAGGTCCGAAATAGCGTTCGCGTCCAGGGGTTCCGGCAAGCTCACGCGCTTGATTTCGTCGAGCAAGCGTTGTCTGCAGGGCGGCCGTGATGGTGAAGAAGAGCAGGGCCAGGGCCGAAGAGAACGCGAGGGCAATGGCGTGCGCTCCCCTCTCTTCCACGACCGTTGCTTGCGAGCCCTCGACAACGGTGACGATTGAGAAGACGGAAAACAGAATGCCGTAGGCGGGCATGAGGAGGCGCGCAAAATCAACACCCGTCGGCGTGGGATTCTGCAGCGCGTACATCGAGGCGTTCTCGCGAACGATTCGACTGAGCTCGTCACGGAGCTTGCTGTCCGATCTGTCAGTCAGAAAACGAGATCCTTCGGACTTGTCCTCTGGAAGAAGGCGAAGGTTCTCGAGAAGCGCACTTGCGTCGCGAGCGCGCTCGACATATCGGCGAACGCTGCTCGTTCGGACGGTGTGAACAGTCGTGACCACACCTCCTGCGGTGCCGAGCAGACCTCCGATGATGCCCACGGCACCCAGTGCGTCGACCATGCTTAGCTTCCGCTAGACGACGAGAAGTAGTCCGGCGCCGCATTCCGCAGAACATCGTCGGACGTGTCAGTGACTTCCCGGAGGAAGATGTGCCGTCCGATGTCGAAGACGCCGTGCTTGTCGTCGCTGTACCAGATGTCGATCACCCGGAAGCGTCGTCGCCCGAGGGCGCTGATGAAGAGGCCCTCGCCGATCTGGACGGGCACGTGGTAGTAGTCGTCCTGGCCGACGTGGACGTCATTCAGCCAGTAGTTGTTGATCCAGGGCTGCTGGTCTTCGATGCGCATGGCTTCAGGCTAAGGCGAGGGCAACTCATCGGATGGCGTAGCGGGCCGGCTTGCTCCTTGGTCCAAGTTGAGGACACCCTTGGCACTGAAAGCTGCGAGACGGGGAATGTGCTGGCGCGCCTACGCGGCCACGTCTCCTGCAGCGAGGCCAAGTTGGTCGACCGTCACGAATAGCGATGTGAGAAGCATGACGGCGATGACGCAGTTGCGGTCGGTGACCTGTTCAGGACCGAACTTGTGGGACACGACGTGTCTGGTCAGGTGTTGAGGTCGAGCTTTGCCCGAACGGGGATTCCAGTCTTCATAGAAGAGCACCAGCGGTGCGCGTGTAGCTCGTTCCAAGAGCTCTCGAAGGGTGACCTGTGCGTCGATGGCGTGATACTTGCGGGCCCGCTGCTGGTCGGTTACCCACTTCAGTGACTCGACGACGGAGTGCACGAGTGGCACGGCAGCGAGAGCTGCAACCTTCCAGAGCCCTGCTCGGCAAGCCTCGAGGAGTTCCTCAACGGCGGGCATCATCGGCAACAGCGACTCCATTTCAATCTCTTGGAGCAGCTCAGCGCAATCTTCGACAATGGCCTGTCGCTCGTCGACAAGAAGTCTTGATCTCGCTTCAGCGCTGCCTGCATTGATGAGCTGTTCCAGGAGTTCCCACCTTGGTACCCACGCGACCGGGATGCCTTCATCGTTGAGCATCTCGAGGAGTTCGGGAAGATGAGGTTCGAAATCCTCTGGCCAGTTGCTTGGCGTCCTCAACCGACGCTCGAGTGCTTCCCAGTCGAATTCGCGAATCATGTCCGTTAGCGCGGTCGGGAAAGCCACGCTCGGCATCGGTACCGTCAGCTGGGGCATGTTGAACACCGGCATGAGCGACGGCAGAGAAGGCTTCATCTGATCCGCAAGTCGGGCCAACTTTGGCCCGGCATACGCGCTGATCCCCAGGCTTGCGGCGTCAAAACGAGGCAGATTCAGGCCCACAGCTTTCACGAGGGTCGATGCGTCGACGAGCTTCACGGTGTCAAGACTTGGCCGTATCGCCTCGGACAGGGCAGATGTGACGTACCGGTTCTGCTCATAGATGGGCTCGAGGAGGGTTCGCATCGACGCGGCGTAGTTGTCCATCCAGGGCTGGTGCTGGTCGAAGCGCATGCCGCCAGGGTAGGTCAGGGTGGGCGCCTGGCCTCACAAGGTTTGGCACCCACGCTTGCAGTGTGACATCCGATGGAATATCCTCAGATCTATGGTCGCTCTCTCCCCTCAACTCGTCGAACTGCTCGGCAACGTCGCTGGCGACATCCGCGAGGTCTTCGAAGCTGAGCAGTGGTCCGTCGCCGCGGCAGTGGAACTGAACACCGCATTCACCGACACGAACCATCCCCGCGCGTCCATGACACGGGCGATCATCGCAAGGGAGTTCCTCGCGTCAGCCCACCGGAACGGGCTATCCGATCACCCCGCACAGGGCGGCGCCGTAGAACTGTATGAGCAGAACGGCGAGGGCATGGACATGGCCATGATCCGCCTCCGAGGGGCCAAAGACGTCGACGGAGATCTGCGCGTACTCGCCAACGCCGGGTCCACATGGGGTGGCTTGTCCGAGGACGGGTTCTGGCGGGAGATCCCTTACGTGTTCGCCTGGTATCTCGACGAGGCTGGGGCTTTGCAGTTCGTAGTCGCGGAAAGCGTGGGAAAGACCGCCGGCAGCATGCCCTACTTCGAGTTCGGCTGGACGCACCGCTTCATGTCCCTGGCGCCCAGCAGCACGCAAGGCTTCGCGCCCGACAACACCGACTCACTCGGTGATTGGGACGCTCGTCACCAATCCGACACCAGCGCGCAAGCCTAGGGAGGACAGTGACCGACCGGACGACTCCGGCCAGGGTTGCAACACTCGGGGATCGTATCCGCCGGTTGCGCCTTGCCCTCGGGTTGACTCAGAACGAACTTGCCGCCCGTGGATCCGTTGCTGCCGGCACCATCTCGATGATCGAGAACGGATTGCAGGAGCCAGACGCCTCTTCCCTTCGTGCCCTGGCGGAGGTGCTCGATTGCACTCCTGAGTACCTCCAAGCACTACATGCTCCGGCCTTCGACAAGCCCAAGCTGCGCGCATACGCGGACGCCTCTCAGCGCGCTGTGGACCGAACCTTGTTCGATTCCATCGCCGCCGTTGAAGCAATCCACACTGCTGGTCTTCGCCCGCTCGAGCTCCGTCTTCCCGTGTACGACGGCGACCTCAGCGATGACGAAGGCATTGATCGAATCGCAGCAGACGTCCGCACAGCAGCTGGTCTTCGGTCAAACGACGTGATCCCGAACGTCATCCGGGCCGCCGAACGCCTCGGCTGTGTTGTCTTGCCCCTCGACGGTGAGCTGGGCCGCCACTGGGGGATGTCGCTCACAGTCGACGGATTGCCGGTCATTCGAGTGACTCGTCCTTCGCACGATCCCGAATTCGACATCCCCGGCGATCGACAACGATTTACCGTCGCGCATGAGCTCGGTCACCTGGTTCTGCATGCGCATCTGGGGCAACCGGCCGCTCCTGCTGAGGCGGCTGCGATGGAGCGCGAAGCAAACAGATTCGCCGCGGCGTTCCTTGTACCCGGGGATGCAGCGCTTAGCGATCTTCGTGACGCGGGCGGCCGAGTGACGCTGGGAACGCTGGGGACGCTGAAGCAGAAATGGGGCTACTCCATCAAGGCGTTCGTCTTCCGATTCAAGGAACTCGGTGTGATCGACGACGCGCAGGCACGGTCGCTCTACAAGCAGATCTCTGCCCGCCGATGGAACAAGGACGAGCCGTTCCGGCCAGGCACCGAGAACGCAGTTTGGTTCGCAAAGGCCCTCGAGGAACGATTCGGTAATCCCAGCAGCGCCGGCCAGCTGGCAGCTACCGCTGGTCTTGGTGTGAGGTACGTCGAGAGGTGGTTGGACTGGGAGCCATCTGGCACTAAGCGTGAGATGGCTTCGGTCACCGATCTGACCGCCAAAGTGAAAAAAGCGCCCACCAGCGGCGAGACGACGGCGCGTATTTCCAGGCTCCCGCGACGCCCCTGAGTGCCTTCCTCGAAGCTGGCTCGCTGAGCAGATCCAGCAGACACCCGCCCGATGTCCTTCGTTGTGCACAAGCCACGGAGGCAGCAGGCAACCACGGGCTCGGGATTTTCCGTCGAGATCGGTGTGTGCACCGTGCGTGTGCACCAGGATTCTCCTGCCGTTCTTCAGTGGGTGTGTTCGGTAGGGGTTGAAACAGTGGTCGTGCATTGTGCAGGAGCACCGTCGCGCGTCCGGCGCTCGTGTCGGACGGGAGCGCACACGTCGATGGTTGCGTACGCGCGGACGGTTGTGGTGGTCGTGAGGGCTGTGGATGTACGCTGGCTCTCCGCCTCCGAATCGCACGTAAATGCTCGTAAACGAGGAAACGTGTGCCGCATACTTAGGTGGAAACACGTAGCCGGAAGCGTAGGTGAAACAGTGGCCAAGCCAATCGACGGTAAGTCGGCGGGAAACCAGCGAGCCTCTGAACGGGTCGCAGCCCTGTCGAGTAAGACGAATCAGCGTGAGCGCGAAGCGATCAATAAATCGAGTGCGCGCACGTATCAGATCTGGGCGGATCGCCGCGCCGGGCAGGGTCCTCTTACTAGTCGCTAGCAGCGCCTGCGTCTTTCGACCACTCGGGACTGAGCATCGTTCGTCCGACACCGATGAAAACATTGGCCATGTCGTGAAGGGCGTTGGGAGCCAACTCTTCCAAAGCGGAACGCTTGCCCGGTCCCTCGCTCTTGTAGCCGTGGGACGACGTCAGCGTGACAACACCGACGGGGATTAGTCCGCCACCGCCTGTGACAGATTCGACGTGTAGGAACACGGGAACAGCGAAGAACGTCTTCCAGCGGGATGCCTTGTCCGAAAGGTTGAGATCGTCCAGGCTGCGGAACAGCGGACGTCCTTCTCGGAAAGCGACAACGGATGCATTCGCTGTCGAGTCGATCGGTTCCTTCCGGAACGTGTCCACGTCCCTGATTGGTCCCGATGAGGACCCGATGAGCTCGAGCATGTGGGAGCTGGGTGTGACTCGCGCCCAGAGTTCCGTTCGCAGGATTTCTCCGCTTCGGTCAGCGCCGAGAGCATCGAGGCGTTCCTCGACGGAGGTTTTCAGCAGCGCGAGGGTCTCATGCGTGAAGTCCTGGTCGGTGAGCGCACGTCCGGTGGCGAATGCAGTAGACCACGATTTCAGACGGTGTTCGTAGGACACCTTCTCCTCGGCGTCGCGGTAGCTGCTCTTGCCGTCCGACCGAGTTCGGTGGTCGAGGTCCACTCGGAGCTCTTCGAGGAACTGCGCAGTCTGAGTGTGGAAAGCCGGCCACAGGATTTCGAGCCCCAGGTGTTGGCCGCGCAGGGCGAGCGTTTTGAGGACGTCCGTATCCTTGATGCGGGTGGCTTCGTCTTCGGTGGAGAATCGGGCATCGATCCAGCCCTCGGACAAGGGGGCAGCGGTGAGTGCGACCCGGTATTGAGGCTCCTGCCCGGCCGGTGGGGCGTCCTCGCGTGTGTGGTAGAGCGCGTCGATCAAGGGCTCGTCCGTCAGACTCGCGCCGACGATGAGGAGGGCTTTGGCTTGGCCCGCGTCAGATCGGCCGAAGTGCTTGGTGAGGATGTCCCGGGATTGCTGGCGAGTCTTGGCGTAAGAGCCTTCCGTCAGGACGAGATCGCCTTGGACCTTGCCGTCTTGTGCGACGCGACCGTGTAGGTAGATGACCTCGATGCTGCCTGTGGCGCTTTCGTCGGCCCGCAAAATTTCGGTGTCGGGGCCGGTTTCAGTGCTGAGGGTGGTGCGCTTGGCGGGGACGGCGATGTCGCCGGCTTCGCTACTGACTTGGCGGGCTCGGTCGTCGAGCTTTTTCTCGATGAAGGAGTCGTAGTTGGTGGTGATGATCGTCACGGAGTGGGAGAACAGGGCCGCCATGACTGCGTAGTAAGCGAGGTTTCGCAGGATGAGTCCGACGGACCACGTGTCTTCGCTGTAGAGGATGGAGTGAAGCTGCGATCCAAGGAATTCTTGTTCTGAGATCATCGAGGGCTTGAATGCTTCCACCACGATCGAGGCGAGTTGGCGGGGATCTTGGATCTGGTCGATCAGGAACTCGACGGACTTAGCGCGGGTGGCGTCATTGACGACTGTGCGGCCTGCGCGGAATATGTGTCGCACCAGTTGAGTCCAGGACACACCGGTCTGGTCGATCGTGACCCCTGCCCCGCAGTAGATGACGATCTCGTCGTAGTCGTTGAGCTTCTGCAAGGCGTTGAGGGTCGGTGTTTGACGCAGGAACGGCTTAGCGTTCGCTCTCTCGACTCGACTGCTCACGACTGATCCCTAGGTGTTCGAAGTGGGTGATGGGGGTGTCTTAGTCCGACGTTTCGGCCGAACCCTGGCGGTAGCTCCGCAGGCTTTTGATGAGTTGAAGGACGAATTGTTCGTCTTCATCGTCCACATCGAACATGTTCACGTCGTACGAGAGTGTCACGGCGCCACCCGAACGGAGCGTCACGGTTTGTGAGTGGCCGCGAGCTCGTGAGGCGGGCTCTTCAACGGTCTGCTCTTGCGCCACATCCTCGGGCTGAGGCATGGACTTCTTCTTAGGCGCCTTGCGAACACGGGTTCCCGTCGCCGACCCCGAACCCACCCTTGTCGTCGGAAAGTGGGGGCTGAGAGGGATTCCCGCCTGACGGGCTGCGTGCAGGAAGAAGGTGATCGCCTTGCGGCGCGTCTCTCCTCCGTTCGTTGACGGATAGCTTTCGATGAAAGCTGTCGTGAGATCGTTCGGTGTTCCGTTTGCGGCCGACACGGCCAGGGGTGCCGCGTAGAAAGCTTCGAGGAGCTCTCGAAGTTCGAGATTGCGGTCCTCCCCATCAGCCTGCACAAGGCGAACTAGCGGGGGTAGCACCTTGGCGTCCGGGCCTGTGAGACCGAATGTCGACAGGGCCTGAGTCAGATTGGCCTTGTCCGACCCCGATCTAGTGCTCATGATCGAACGGTCGATTGCCGGCGGGAGGGGCTTGCTCGCCAACTCCTCGATGAACCGCCAGAACGTCTGGAACGACATGTAGGGCGGTCGAAAAGTGTCCGGTGACTCGTCCATTCGCGTCCTCCTTGTGGCGGTGGCCTTCGGTCTGCCATGAGTTTGCCATAAGGATCTGCCACAAGCCACTACTGGCAAGATTTTTCTTGGCAAGACTTTTGGCAAGGCAGAGCATGGATGCATGTCAATCACACGCGGCGACGTTCTCGAGGTCGAAACAGCAATGGGTACGACGGTTCAGATGCGGGCCCTAGGGGCGCCTGGGCCCGGAGAAGACTTTGCCGTTGTGTGGGTCTCGACGGAAGAGGCGTGGCAATCCGTGCTGGAGGGCTCGGAGGATGCCGGCGGGTTGCCTTGGCCGGTGTCGGCAGTTCACCGGGTGGTAAGCACTCAGCCTTGACGGCCAATGTCCTGACGACAGGGTTAGAGAAGGCGCCTTCGCACGCCTAAGAAGAGCAAAGCCCAGAACAGCTGCTCAATCCCTCAGCCGTGCGCGACCTCTCGGTAGACTGTGATGTTGGCTCACTAAAGGGGGATCTTTTGACGACAATCGAGCACTTCGAGAGACGGCACGTAGACGGAGTGGCGCACCTCCTTCGGGAAGTATTTCCCCGCGACACGGACAAGATCCGTGAACGCCTGAAGGCCACGCTCAAAGAACCCAAAGGGACGCCACTGAGAGATCGCAACCCTGTCTTTGTTGCCGTGAACGGTTCGGACGTCGTTGGCTATGCGGCTGCCCGGCCATTCGTCGCCTGGTTCTCGGGCTACGAAATTGCACGAAGCCGCAGCGATACGGCTGAGCTCATCCAAGTGGCAGTCAGCCCGACGGCCCGTGGACATGGGCTCGGCACGGAGCTCTTCGAGGCGACTGTCGAGCGGTGTTTTGAGGCCGGGTACCGTCAAGTCCTGTCGCACATCAAGACGTCTGACGCCCAGTTCTACCGAGAGGCAGGCTGGACTGTTCCGGCAGAACGTGATGGTTGGGTGTGGGTCGAGAACCGGTCGATCGATGACCGGCAGATTGCGGTCATACACAACGTCAAGGACCCCAAGGACCCCAACTGGGTGCCTTTGATGATGCAATCACCCAGCACTCCCGGCTTCCCTCTGCTGGCTCGGAAGGCGACGGCAGACTTCGAACTGGCGACGACCTATACCCCACGGGGAAGTGCGGTTCACGATGCCAAGCAGGCGCAGATCGCCTTGGCCAAGGCGGCCAGCCGCCTGGACATGTGGAATCAGATCCCGTCCGTGACACGAGGTCTGTTCGACGACGCCGCCATCGAGTTCGGAGAGGGACCGCCGACTACGTAGTCGAGGCATGGTGCCGCGCATGAGGTCAGCATGCTCATCACTCGCCAGAAGTCGCTCCGTAAATCCACCACGCTCGACTACCCATCGTCAATCCGCATCGACAGATCGGGCAAGCCCGATTCGTCGAGGAGTTCCGTCATCGGACTGATCCTCATCGGTGGTGCTGGCGACAGCGTCGGCAACGCGATCGCCGTCACGGATCGCGTGCCGGGGGAAAACGAGGAGACATCGAGGGGAAAGTCAGGCTTCGGCTCGGCAACGAAGCCCGCAGAACCGGCGATCCAAAGGATCTGCAAACAACCCGCCACAGAAAAAGCCCCGAGAACCCCGTAATTCCAGGGGCTCCGGGGCTTTTTCCTTTGCCGACGGGGTGAAACGGTAACGCAGCGGTAACAGACGCTTGGTTAGAAGTTGTGAGTAACCGCAAATTGACTAGACGGCGAGCCGTGAGGAACCCCTGTCCAGGGCCGCTCGTCGATTGATGCGCGGCCTGGCGTAAGGCATGGAAGAGACCAAAGGTCCTTGTTTGGAGCGGCCGCTCACGGTCAGCCCCGAGCTCGGCTACGGCCTCCACGATGTGATCGTCGACACCGACGTCATCGTGGCGACGCTGGCCTAGCCCATCGCCATCCGGCTCCTCCTGCAAGGCGCCCTCGACGGCGTCCGGGGCAGCTTCGACGCCGACATGCGCCGCACGCTCAGACAGATCACCGCCGCCCTCGAGCGAGACACCGCAGCCGCCGGCAAAAACGTCAACTACAGCGGTGCCCTATTCGACTACGACCTAGTCGCCGACTCGCCCGACCGGGCACCGGCGATGATGATGGCCCTCGTCAGCGACGCCGCCGACGTCCTCCTCGCCACCGACCACGCCAACCCGGACGCGGCCTCGCCGGCGTCTCCAACGAAGACTTGCTCAAGCAGGATCACTCTCTCCGACCCGAGTCGAGCACGCAGCAGCCACTCTCGCCACCGACCGTCGGCACCTTCGGTGTCTGGCAGGTCCGGTGTGTCCGCGCAGCACCGATCGGCCGCGTCCTGTCCCGCAGTCAGAACAGCGCGCCGGTCTATGACTGCTACGCATGGCCGCGACGACGCCGGCTGGCGCCCGTGGCTCCAGACAACCAAGTCCTCCAACAGCGCCGTCGCCTGGATGATCCAGCACGAGGACGAGCTTCAGTCGGTGCAGCAGCGCCTCCACCCGGAGCCCGATGCCTGGCTCGGTAGAGCGGCCGGGCAGTATTGCCTAGAGCTGGGAACCCGGTCCAGCCAGGACTCTTCTCATTCCGGTTCGGCTGGGGCGCCTTCGACGACTTCTTCTGTCAGCCTCACAGATTCGCGTCGCTCGGCGTCCCTGAGCTAGCGGCAGGTGAGACAGGGAGACTGTCGACATGGCGCAACTCACATCACGACTCGTTCTGCAGCACCAGGACTATGTCTCGC
>Ga0265797_10006634_pt1 | contig 16234 bp, 14 predicted proteins | sample P2T30metagenome_FD_192433 | JGI IMG/M metagenome (GOLD analysis project Ga0265797, IMG submission 192433) | Plant litter microbial communities from East Loma Ridge, Irvine, California - P2 T30 | ecosystem: Environmental > Terrestrial > Plant litter > Unclassified | place: USA: California... | reverse complement strand
AACAGCCTCGTGTTGGCGTCAGCTTCGCTGCGTCGTTAGCCAATCAATTTCAAGAGACTAACTGCTCAGGTGGCGGCAGATAAGCCACCAACAGCGTGTCAATCCTGCATTAGCCTGGATGAGCTCAGCTGCCTGCTATCATTCGTCGCCTATGCGGCGTGCAAGTAGTGTGTTTGCCGCAACGACGTGCTGGCGCTCGCACTCAGCCTGTATGACACACCAGAACCTGTAGGAGCGCACATCAGCTCGACTGCACAATACAACAACTGCTCAAAGGATGCATCATATGTGATACACTTTGTGTCTCACGCGTCAGGCTGTGCATGACTTCGCGACGCTTCGCTGACGTGCAGCGAGGCTGAGTTGGGGGGTATTGTTCCGAGTAAAGGGTCTCTGCCGCTGCTGCTTTATTTTGCCTTTCTCTTTTTCTATCTCAACAAAACAAAATCTTGGAATCTTACAAGTCATCAAACTAAGACCGAAAAAGAGTCTCAGCGAGCTCGACAAACACCAAGAGCGGTTGAAATGGATATTGCCGAATTCATAACCAATTATGCCAATTTCCTTATGAAGGAGGGGATACGCTCTTGCAACACATTTGAGCAATCAGGAGAGCTTAGAGAGATTCAAAAAGCCATCAGGTATGCCCGAGCGGCATTGATCATGACTGTCCAGGTTTATGGACTCAATGTACGGTATCTTGGCAATCTTGGTAAATTTTTGCTAGTACAGTATGAGCGAAGTGGAGAGATGAGAGACCTTGAAGAGGCGATCGATAGATGTCGGCAAGCAGTACAGTCGACTGCACGCAACGATCCAAACCTAGCAACATACTTAAACACCCTTGGGAACAGTCTTGGGAGACGCTTCGAGCGGAGCGGAGAGACGAAGGATCTAGAAGAGGCCATTAACACAGCTCGGCGAGCAGTACAGTCGACTCCACCTGATCACCCAGATCTGGCAATGTACTTAAATCACCTTGGGAGCAGTCTTGGGAGACGCTTCGAGCGGAGTGGAGAGACGACAGACCTAGAAGAGGCCATCGACTCAGCTCGACGAGCAGTGCAGTCGACTCCACCTAACCACCCAGATCTAGCAGCCTACCTGAACAACCTTGGGAAGAGCCTTAGGAGTCGCTTTGGGTGGAGTGGAGAGACGACAGATCTGGAAGAGGCCATCGACTCAGCTCGGCGAGCAGTACAGTCGACTCCAACTGATTATCCAAACCTAGCAATGTATCTAAACAACCTTGGGAACAGCCTTGCGAATCGCTTCGAGCGGACTGGAGAGATCACAGACCTGGAAGAGGCCATTGACACAGCTCGGCGAGTAGTGCAGTCGACTCCACCCGATCACCCGAACTTGGCAATGTACTTGAGCAACCTTGGGAACAGGCTTGGGGGACGCTTCGAGCGGAGTGGAGAGACGAAGGATCTAGAAGAGGCCATTGACACAGCTCGGCGAGCAGTACAGTCGACTCCACCTGATCATCCAAACCTAGCAATGTATCTGAACAGCCTTGGGAGCTGGCTTGGGAGACACTTCGAGCGGAGCGGAGAGACGACCGACTTGGAACAGGCTATCGACTCAGCTCGGCGAGCAGTGCAGTCAACTCCACTCGATCACCCGAACTTGGCAACGTACTTGAACAGCCTTGGGATCGATCTTGGGAGACGCTTCGAGCGGAGTGGAGAGACGAAGGACCTGGAAGAGGCCATCGACTTAGCTCGGCGAGCAGTGCAGTCGACTCCACCTGATCACCCAGGTCTGGCAGGCTGCTTGAACAGCCTTGGGAGTTGGCTTGGGATTCGGTTCGAGCGGACTGGAGAGATGAAGGACCTGCAAGAGGCCATTAATACAGCTCGGCGAGCAGTACAGTCGGCTCCACTCGATCACCCAGACCTGGCAAGCCTTCTGAACAACCTTGGGACATGGCTTGTGAGACGCTTCGAGCGGAGTCGAGACATAACGGACCTAGAAGAGGCCATTGATAAAGCTCGGCGAGCAGTGCAGTCGGCTCCACTCGATCATCCAAACCTGGCAATGTACCTGAACAATCTTGGAAACAGCCTTAGGAGTCGCTTCGAGCGGAGTGGAGAGACGAAGGATCTAGAAGAGGCCATTGACACAGCTCGGCGAGCAGTGCAGTCGACTCCACCTGATCACCCAGATCTAGCAGCCTACCTGAACAACCTTGGAAATAGCCTTGCGAATCACTTCGAGCAGAGTGGAGAGACGACAGACCTAGAAGAGGCTATTAACACCGCTCGGCGAGCAGTGCAGTCGACTCCGCTCGATCATCCGAACTTGGCAACGTACTTGAACAACCTTGGGAGCAGTCTTGGGAGACGCTTCGAGCGGAGTCGATATACGCCGGACCTAGAAGAAGTGATAGAATGCTATCTAGGGGCTTTCAATTGCATCGCTGCCGTCCCTCTCGAACGCGTAGAGGCTGCTGCTCGTTGTCTGAGCAAGCTGGCAGATCTACGCAAAACTCACGATGCCATAAAACTTGGCCGAGAGGTTCTCGATCTAATTCCTATCGTGAACAACCGCAATCTCGATCGGAGCGATCAACAATTTGTGCTATCTAGATTTGCGGGCATAGCCTCTGATCTTTGCGCTTTGCTGCTTCTAGAAGGCTGTGTCCACGAGGCTGTCGAATGTCTTGAGCAAGGCCGTGCTACCATCATCAGTCGGTTGTTAGATGATCGAAGCGATGTCTCCGGCCTCTGTCAAGCACATCCAAAGCTAGCCGAGTGCTACCAATCTCTCGTCACCGAAGTCAACACACCCTTTGGCAGCACCGAGGATAAAATTACCTCAACCGCTAAGGTGATGCGACGTCGTGAGGCAGTGACGCAGCTCGAAGCGTGTCTCAGGGACATCCGAGCCATCCCTGGTCACGAGAGGTTCCTTCTAGGACAGACTGTCGCAGAGATGCAGGAGGGCATGAGCGAGGGTTTCGTCGCCATTGTGAACATCTCTCAGATCGGGAGTGACGCAATCGTGATGACTCAAGATACCTTACAGGCAATCCCTCTTTCAGATTTGAACATGGAAGATGCAACGCGTTGGCTGCGTACTGAATGGAGATCCAAAAAAAAATCCGAGCTATTGAAGAAGAATGAAGAGTTCCTGGAATATCTAACCTGGCTCTGGCGTGTTTGCGTGAAGCACATACTTGACTACGTCTCTGCTCTTTATACGGGACATCAAGCCTTTCCTCGAGTCTGGTGGATCGGATGTGGTCTTGCAAGCTCCATGCCCTTCCACGCCGCGGGCATCCACGTCAACGCGTCACGAGATAACGCCCTCAGTAAGGTAATCTCGTCGTACACACCTTCATTCAAGGCGTTAGGTCATGCTCGCAGCCAAATCAAGCGTACCCAGAAGGATCAACCCACCCAAGATCAGATGCTCATCACACTCATGCCAAAGACGCCTCGAGGAGCTAATGACGAGATAGGTTTCAGTACGTTGAAAGGGGTCCTTCAAGAAGAAGAAAAGATTATTAGGATAGTTTCCCCCTACGTGAGCCCTGTCGTCTGCACCACACCTGATGCGACCAGCGTTCTTAACCAACTCGAGACCTGCCGAATGGCACATTTCGCTTGCCATGGCATGTCGAACCCAACAGATCCGTCTAGCAGCGGCCTCGTGTTGCAGCGTCTCGCATCCGATGGAACGCTCAAGCAAGACCACCTATCAGTCTCCCGCATCTCGCACCTCAGGCTGAAGCATGCGCAAATTGCCTACCTCTCGGCATGCTCAACGGCGGAGAACAAAGCCGCACGAGTGCGAGATGAGGTGATCCACATCGTAAGCGGCTTCCAAGTAGCGGGATTCCCTCATGTCATAGGATCGCTGTGGCCAGCTGGAGACAATGAGTGTGTGGAGGTAGCATGTGGTTTCTATTCGTCTCTCTTTAGGCACGAAGGCGTGCCGGAGTTGGAATCACGACGGGTGGCATTAGCGTTACGGGAAGCGGTCATGGTGGTGCGCGCTGAAGACATGGATATGCCATTGAACTGGGCACAGTTTGTACATTTCGGTGCTTAACGCGATCAGGTTTAACGAAATGGACCAGAAGCAGAACGAACTCCGACCACAATACCGAAGTTTTAGTCATGCGAGTGTCGCATTGCGCTCTTAATGGAGCAAGACATTATACCTATACGAACCAATGGCTTCACCGTATTTGTTTACCAACCTGGAGCTAGCGGAAGAGAAGTCCCTCGTGCCCACCATCAGCGCAGGGTGGGAAAACGCATCTCGGGTCAACCCCCAACCCTGACCCTATGCCGACACGGAAGTCTCTTCACGTGATGAAGTAAATCGTTTCCCGGATTCTGGAATTATCGATTCCAGAAATCTGGAACCTGGATTTTGGATTCGAAGATGACAGAAAAAGAGTCCGTCCGCTCTGCCATACATAAGCACTGAACCGGGCGACTAGTACTAGAGTGGGTGACCATCTGGGAATCCCGCCTGTTGTATGTTTTTTCTTTTTGCCTTGTGAGGAACGGGCAGATTTTTGTCTTCGTTTTTTCACCTATAAAGACGTAGTGTTGCAGGGACACTGGGGAACCGACAACAACTGGAACGTGAAAACGGTATCTCATCCGTCTATCCCCAGCTACACCAGTATGCTCATCACTCAAGCAGCCTTCTCTGTCAAACTAGTCTACGCATGCACTTTAACCAAGCACCACACGACAAGACAGAGGTTTCTCAACAAAGTGAGCTCAAGACTTGCGAGCAAGCTTCTTCTTGAGTTCAACGCTTGCATCACGCGCAGATTCGCGCGCGTCCTCTGGGTCAACTTCATGAACATCGATTAGATGGCGTTCCAGATCCGCCGCAGTCGCAAAGGTCGTCAAACAGCTGTCAAACGCAGCAATCTCCTTCAAAATACACTCCAAGCCGTCGTCTGCTGGACCGCCATCGCCATCGCCATCTCCGTCGCCATCGTTTTCCACACTTGCAAACCCACCTTGCAGCTCATCCTGATTCACACCCAGCACGTTGTCGAAGACCCTCAACGCGGATTCTCCAGCGTGCTCTCTCTCTGCGGATATACCCAGTAAAGCCGATATGTATTCCTCTAGAGCTGTGATCAGCCACTCAGGGAGGGGACCCATCGCAGCCTGCCGGGGCCAGAGTTTGGCGCCGTAGCGGCCCACCACTCGGTTGATGATGCGTGTGACGATCTCAGAGGAAATCTGACGCACTTTGGGGCCGAAGGTCATGAGAGGTTCCTTGCGGGACGAGTTAATGGTTTCGAAGGCTATGTGAGTGACCGCATGCTGGAATGCATTTCTTAGGTCCCGGTCGCGAGTGTCGTCGAAGGGTTCTGCGACGTACAGGCGGGAGAAGAGATCGAATAGGATGGGATTGCAGGCTGCATCACCATCGGTAGGTTCAGTGGTCTCGGTGGGTTCGGCGTTTGAAAAGTATTTTTCAGGGAAGTCCAAGGCGTTTGCGTTCTGCTGACCGATGAGCTGGTCAAGACACTCCTTTGTGGTGCTCGCCGACTACCTCAGGTAGTTCCGAGCCTTTAGTGCAACGAAAAAGCGCCGGAGGCTTGCCATCCGAGCTTCCCACACTGCGTCTTCATCGGCGGTCCCTTCCCAGAGGGCGACACGGTAGGATGTGTAGAACGCTGTAGCAAGGATGTCTAGATCGTACGAATCGCCGAGACCTTGCAGATCCTCGCTGCGGACACCCGCCAAAGTCTCAAAGGCGTGTGCAGCGGCGAGGGCGGTGAAATCTTGCTCGCGCCCATCCTCTACTTCGGTCAGCCCGAGGCCGTGGTAGGCGGCAGTCAGTTCTACATCCACGGCCGGTTCCGCATCGAGATGATTGTCAGAGTACTCGCTGGCTTCCACTCTCTCGACGCCGGCGAGGCGGATCAGTAAATCTCTCAGAGTGCTGGTTGTTCCTCCTCGCATGTAAGGTCCCGTGCGCAAGACCGCGAAGAAGTGCTGAAGATTTTTGAGCCAGTGACTCGCATTTGCACCTGCTGGAGCATCATCGCCCCAGATTGCCATGGTGTAGTTGGAGAACGAGGTAGCTAGAGAACGCTCATCGTAACCGAAGTCACTGGCGTCGCGGAAATTCTGCAGGTTGTAGTAAGTCTCGAAGACGAAGTGGATCGCAAGGTGGATGAAGTCTGCCTGGGAGATTTCGGAGGGCAACTGCAGAGGCCTGAATGCACTTTTCATGGCACTCCCGGTTTGAGGTCCGGCAGGCAGGGAAGTGGCGGCCTTATTCTCTCGCTCACGACCCTCCTCCTCATTCCTATTGGTATTCCGATTTCGAAAGGCAAAGGACGGCAGGGCATCTTCAAGACCTGTTGGAGGATTGTCTGAGATGCTGACCTGACGAGGGCTGTCATTCTCATTTTCCGATGAATCGAGCGAGTGATCCATTTGAATGCCGGGGTCAGAGGCCGCCTCGATGGCGACGGAGGTGTTGAAGGATGGGCGATGGGAACTCAAGGTGAATAGAAACCTGTCGAAATCCAGAGCCGAAGCAAACCCTCTTGGGCCAAGTTGACGACTGGCACTGCCTGGGAACGATGCTCGTCTGTCGCGGTGTCTTGAGATTGACTTCCGTTCGCGGCTCGGAACTTTTTGCCTGAGTGGAGACATTTTGGCTTAGAAATGCTTTTGTTATTGTTGTTGTTGTTGTCGTTGTTGCTGCTACCATAGTTGCGAAAGACCAGGGTCTTTTAAGCCTTTTGTATCCGTCGAAGCCAGATTAGCAAACTTGTCTTGGTCGATGGAATGACATCTGGATCTTGGATGGTCTCACTTGGAGGCAGCTAGTAGATCAGAGCGAGCTTGGTACCAAACAACAGCTCTTCTTGAGACAGGAGCTATGAGACCTGATGGCCAAGCTTGCCATACGCATCGTTTGCAGGCCATCTTGGATGGGCTCAAAGAATGATCACGTAGCTTAGCTACATCAGCCAGAATCCGTCAAAGACCCTCGCCGGACCAAACATGTCTCAGTATCATAGCTATGTGGAACAAATGCAGTGACTGGAGACATCTTGTCAGAATTCCCAGACACCAGGCTTCACTTCTCCCTCCTTCCCTTCAACCAGTCCATGCTGTATCATGGTTGCTTTGGCGCGCTCAATAATTGAAGTCATGAAGTCTTTGCCAAGCAGAGCTCCAAGACCTGTCTGAGCCATCTTGGAGGTGGCAGGGTACAGCCATGGGATGTCGTTGGAGCCTTCGAGCAGGCGCATTTCGTCCAATTCGTGTCGCGAAAACCCGGCGCCGACGATGATGGCCCTTGGTGCCACAGCCTTGCTGGTGCTGGCATTACTCCCAAGGCCGGAAGATGGTTTGATGTCTTGTCCTTGGAGGAGAAAGGGTAGCTCATTTTGCACGGCTAGAGGTGAGTGGAAGACGTGGGCCACTGTTGATGTTCAGTTCGAGTGGGATAGTATTGATAAGGAGTATTGTACAACGTACCGTAGTACTCTGGGCCCATAGATGCATGGCTTGCAAATGAAGATGCCATACTTGGGTTCTTTCCGCATAGTGCCACCGGGATTGCCATCGTGTGGAAAGCTCTCGATCTGAGGGCAGTGTTCATAGAAACCCTTGGGAAACAACGTCAAGAAAGCAAGAAACGTGAATGGTGGAAGTAATGACTTGGAGGGGTGGTGTGCTATGTGTACCTGCACTTATCGTGGTCATTACTTTCTTATTGCCAGCACGTGCAGGATCGCGTCTGTTTCTACCGATGCATCGATATCGTCATGGCCTCGGAGTAACCCAACTCTCCGGGTCGGGATGTTGCATGCTCGGTTTTCCTGCTGAGGTTCCAAGTGAGAAAGTAGGAGCATTGTCGTGATCCGTTTCGCTGCATCTCACTATATCATGCAAGTATCGGATCAACATGATTCCGTCGATAGTCGTTTTGTCTTTCGGGCACATTTACTATGTGGTGAGGTTCAAGCCAGTCACGGCTCCAGCCTTGCCGTCCAAGTCGCGATCCTTGGCAAAGCGCTTGCGAAGTGGCTCACACCTCCAAGCATCGTCTTCCCATCTTAGATCCCTGCTACATCAACTCCACACCCTGATCGACCATCATCAAACGTTACGCTGATTCCAGTGTTGGACTCCCGAAAAGCCACTGGCCTCGAATGTTGGCGTTAACCCCTGCCGCCAACCATGCCCGAGCCGATATTCCGTCGCAAGCAACGCCCACGTACATGGCGGTGACGAGGCGCACGTGTTGTGCGCGTTCGACGACTGGACCTCGACATTTCTCCCGAATCACTACTTCGCGTCCAGGACGATACCACTTCGATGTCTATCACGACCGTGCGAGCGACAAGCGATCTGAGGAAAGAGTGATCGATGGAAAGATTAGTACAACATGCGGGTGGATTTACCGCGCGTGACGAACCGGATTTTGGAACACAACAAAGTGCAGACTACGCGCACGCGAAACGCAGGTATTCGGATCTGAATGCTGTTCAGAGCGTGGAATTCACTACTGCACGGAACAGTCCAGGACGTGATTCTTCGGATATGCCCAGTACGAAATGTCAGCACGCAAGCAACAGAACACGTCAGGCTCGAGAAGATTCATGCGGAACCTCGCTTTGGCAGGGCATCATTAACAATAATATCGGACGCTGACTTGTGAATCTCAAAAGTCTCCACCAGACACCAAAGTGTTGATTCGCCTGGAACAAAGGTCCAACAAGCCGCTATTCTCGAGTGTCCATTGCCTGACAAGCCGAGCCATGCGTCCAGGAATCATGAGCAGTTTGCTAAACGTTTGCAGCTTCTTAATGAGAGGTATTTCCCGAGCGTAAGTCTTTCTTACGTGACAAACATCGTCTATCTTGGCTTCTCCTATAAATCAATTTGGAAGAGCCTGGGACTTTCACAGGGCTGTTTTGCCGCGGCATGATGGTACATATGCTCTTTTATGCGGTTTGTTTCAACACTCTGCGCTATCACCTCGAAGTTCAACCTTTCTTTCATCTCTCTAAATACTTCTGGACACATTCTGGAGTCGAAAACTCTGGACATGGCTCTTTCCTCACTTCAATGGACTGGTGCCAGTTGTTCAGGAGGCCGGCCACCTTACTGAGGCGCTGCAGCATTGAAGCCTTGAATTCGACCGCAGAAAACGCCACGTACTGTCACCCAGGCTACACGAGTGTACTTTGCATGTGTCATTGCACATTGCATGGGCCATGGCATTCTGATGATCACATCTTTGCCATCTGTCTGAACGCTGGGACTGGTGTCCTGATCCAGCTCGAGGACGAGTGCTACACAGCTGGGCTGCCAACCTATCGGACACCGTCCTGTGCTGGCATCAAAGATAAACTTGCGCGGCCGATGGCTCGATCTGGAAGCTTCCAAGCCGCCGAGCGGGGGCGACGGCTCGATCGGCGTATCGCGTCCAGGATGTGCGTCAGCAGTGAGGTGAGGCCGGCAGGCAGCCTCGAGTGCACGTGTTGCACGCGCTGAGGAGCGAACGGCGTGGTGATGCTCTCGAGCACATGCACGAGCTGTGTTGGAATACCGGAAGACCATTCAGTCTGGTGTGCGGAATTCTCTGCCGTTGCGAAGCCAACAAAGCTCGGCGGGCGCGTGTGGACTTAGCGGCAAAGCGCGTCCGACCCCAGTGGACATGGGCAAAACCGGCCGCCAAGAGGCGTCACACGACGTCCCTCACTTCACTTGGGGATTATATCGAGATGAAATACAGGCGGACCATCAGATCGCATGCAACATACTCCGCAGTCACTTTTTCCACTTCAAAAGGGCCAAATTTCACCTTGAGCCGGCCGTTCTGCCAACTCGTGACACCGGCCGACGGTCCGTGCTGCGAAACGCAGCTCCTCTCAGTTAAGTTCCGCGCCTGCTCTCTCATTTCTTCCCAACTCCACACAGCCCGTCATCCATCAATCCCACTCAACACGTCGCAAACGCATCGCCAAAGCGCGTCGCACCTACACCACCCTCCTGTCACAACCACCCCGAGCTTTTAGTCGCATCATCACTTTGGTCCTACGCGTCGTGACCCACAGCTTCACGTCGCGAAGTCAGCCACCCACACCAACACCTCGACTCGCGTCAGAGATTGTCGCTGCCATGTCTGAGGAGACGCCCACCAACGCGCCAGTGGACGCGCAAGCTGTAAGTCAATCCGTAGAAACGCGTAGTACGTCGTTGTCGATGCTGAGACGCGCCCAGCCTGCTGCCGAGACCGAAACCGCCGCAAGCCCGAAGCCCGAGGCTGAGGCACACATCACGAAGGAAGACGAGGAGACTGCCAGCAAGCAGGCCACGACTGAGGCGACCGCGCCCGACGGCGAAAAGCCTGCAGAGGTCGCGGAGGGCCCGTCTGAGCCCGCCGCCGCCGCAACCCCCACCACAAACGGCAAGGACAAGAAGAGGAAGTCGGTCGGCGGCGTGCCGGAGCACAAGGGCAAGAAGCTCAACAAGAAGAAGTCTATGCCCAACCTCCAACTCGACTGCAAGCCCGGCCAGTACTACTGGGCAAGACTCAAGGGTTACCCTCCATGGCCCGCGATCATCTGCGACGAGGAGATGCTCCCTGAGTCGCTCCTCGCCTCTCGCCCGGTCAGCACCACTCGGGCTGACGGCTCTCTCCGCGACGACTTCAAGGAGGGCGGAAAGAACGCTAAAGAGCGCACCTTCCCTGTCATGTTCCTGGCTACCAACGAATTGTAAGTCATCTCATCCGTGCTACTACTTGGCTACGCTAACGCGCTACACAGCACATGGCTCGTGAACACTGGCCTCACTCCGCTTGAACCCGAGGAGTGCAACACAAAACCCACCGCCAAGATGAGCAAGAGCCTGCAGCAGGCATACCAAATCGCAACTGAGGCTCACGATTTGAACTACTTCAAGAGGATCTTGGCTGAGTTCCAGGAGGAGTCTGCCCGCCTCGAGGCTGAGGCCCTGAAGAAGCAGGAGGAGGCCGAGGCTAAAGCTGCCGCCAAAGCCGAAAAGGACGCCAAGGCCAAGGATAGCGAGGCGAAGGACAAGAAGAAGAAGTCTCGCAAGAGCAAGGCGGCTGACGAGGATGATGTTGAGATGGAGGACGCTGAAGCGCCCAAGTCATCCAAGAAGCGCAAGAAGGATGCTGACAGCGACGGCGAAGGGCCCAAGGTATGCGGCTCTGTGATACTACCAAAGGCAGTAACTTTGACTAACTTCCAACAGCCTAAGAAGACGCCCAAGGTCACGAAGCTGAATGCGCCCAAGACGCCCAACGGAGGAGACGCGACCCCTGCAAAGAAGGCATCGACCGCCAAGCCGAAGAAGAAGGTCACTGCACCCAAGGTTGATGAGGAGACCGCCGAGGAGAAGAAGGAGCTTACCGAGGCTGAGCGTCTGGACCAGCGCGAAAAGGCCATCCTCTACCTGCGTCACCGCCTTCAAAAGGGCTTCCTGTCTCGCGACCAGGCTCCCAAGGAAGAGGAGATGTCCGCCATGGGCGAATTCTTCGGCCAGCTCGAGAAATACGACAACCTCGAGCCCTCCATCATCAGGACCACCAAGATTCACAAGGTCCTCAAGGCCATCGTGAAGCTCGCTTCCATTCCCAAGGACGAGGAGCTTGGTTTCAAGAGGCGCAGCGCGGAGCTCCTCGAGATCTGGAACAAGCGCATGGAGGGTGAGAGCGAGGTTGCACAGAAATCGGACGAGAAGGCACCGGAAACCAACGGCGAGGCTGCTGCTGCTCCGGCTGCATCCGAGGAACCCGCCGAGAACAAAGTCGACGCCGAAAAGGTCGAAGAGGCTGCTGAGAAGGCCGACGAGGTCGACGAGAAGGTCGAAGAGAAAATGGAGGAACTTGCTGTTGAGCCCAAGGGCGAAGAGAAGACCGAGGAGCCCAGCACCGAGGAGCCAAAGGCCACCGAAGCCGGTGCTTCCGCTGAGAAGACAGCGTCTGCGGGCGACGAGAAGGAAGTCGACGGCGATGTGAGCATGATGACAGCGCCAGAAGAGCAGTCCTGATTAGACCATGTAGCCCCCCGGTGGGACACCGAGTCTTTTCAACAGTTGAAGAAACGAGGACATTTGACGAGCGGCGGGAGTTATCGAGCAGCAAGTTGTTTGTTGTGTTTTCTTGTTCGTACATGCGATATCCAAGGAGGATTGGTTAGCGACCGATTTTATGATTTTTTGCGGTGCCGATCTTTGCTGGTTGGCTTTCTATTTGTATAATAGCGATTGCACGAATGCTCAAAAAGAACGTGCTATTTTTACTATGTGGTCGTCTACTGTGGATCTATACCGTGCGGCTTTGAGGACTTAGTGCTCGACCTTTTTTCCCTTTTGAGAAGTGAGAACTGCTTACTACAAGCTAGCCGTACGAGCGCAACATTCTATACAAGACGAAAGCAGAATAGCAAGCCAACTATACATACAACGAAAGCGAACAACCACAACACTCCCGCAATTTTACGGCGGATTGATGAAATTGTTCGAAACAAACTGCACCTTTGAGAAATCCAGCCTCCGGTACTGCCCATCCCCCGGCGCTCCATTGGTATGGAAGAAGTAAGCCTCAGGCTGGCCGTCCGGCAGCTGCATGATCCTGACGGAGTCGTCGTCCGCAGCGCCGTAGTAAACCCTCTGGACGTCGGCGTCGTCGCTGGCGCCGGAGCCGGCGTCGTTCCAGAGTTGGCCGTTGGGGGTGGTGGGGAGCGTGAGCGAGGCGTGGACCATGCCGGCGCGGTCGGTCTCGAGCTGCGCGAAGGGCGCGTTGTCGGTGCTGTAGTAGAAGCCGGAGAGGGCGTGGAAGGCAGCGTCGCTGCTGACCATCTCGTACAGGCCGTAGCTGCTGCTCTTGCCCCAGCGGCGTTGGATGTTGTCGGGCTTCTTGACGAGCTGGGTGGTGGAGCCGGGGATATTGCGGATGAGGAGGCCCTTGGAGCGGCTTGGGTCCCAGCCGTAGCCTGCTACGCCGTATTGGCCGAGGGTGAACCAGCCTTGTTTTCTGTTGACGGTTGCTGTGGATAGAGCTGGGGAGTAGTGTTAGTGAGAAGAACGAAGGATGGGAGATATTGCATATACGCACATGCATCGGCGCCGCTGCCTGAGTCTGTCCTCAAATCACCGAGACCTTCCCACATAACAAGAGCCGAAGCCGAGCTTGTTACTTGGGACGTCTGGATGCGACTCTCGATCTCGGCTTTCACAGCTGCTTTCACAGTCGGATCAAGGATGAGGTCCGCTATGCTGGCAAGCTCAAAGTCGATCGCCGCAGGGTTGCGGTAGAGCGATGGGATCTGCATGAATGTTAGGATTGAGTGCACGAAGGCGTCAACGATGGCTTAGTCTTACCCAAGTTTCGCTACCGTCGATATAGGTACCACCAAACACGATCGAGCTCTTGGTCTCCATCGAGTCCCGGAGCTTCTTGACAGTCGCATCCGAGGTATCGCTCCCAGCACCACCCGAAACTTCACCTGCTTCCGTTTCGGCAGCGAATTTCAGCTTCAGCGCCTGGCCCAGCTTGGTCGAGATACTCTCATCTCTCACATCGATAGAGCTGGCAAAACGTCTCATTCCACCGAAGCTCGCCGAAGACATGTAGTGAGTGCCGAACGTGTCAACAATCGTTTTGGCGTCGCCAGCTGCGAAGAGCCTTCGTGCTATATCACTCAAGTAGCTCTGCAGCGTAGCTGGGAACTCGCGAACGCTAACGCGGTAGATCTGTTGCCTCGCATAGATGCAGGCGTATTTGTAGTACGTCCCGACAAGACTTTCCTCTTCGAAAGTGTCTGTGACTTCCGAGCCGAAACCAGCGAAACCAATATTCGCAGACACGGACTGGGTGAATTTGCGTTGATAGTCGCTCTTCGACTCGCCAGTGATGGTCTCGGTGTTAATTTGCGAGGCCCAGCTGAAGGCTAAGAACTCTGGCACCTGGTAGGTCCACTGTCCGTCTTTGTCACCATAGTATACTGTGTGTGTCTCGTACTCGTTTCCGTCTAGCCCTCCGAGGTTCCAGAGGCCAGGGCGAATGAAGTTCGGGTTCTTGAAGCCCTTGGTGACATCAACGCCGCCGAACTGAGTACCCAAATTGTTGGGCAGCACAATGACAGATGGTGTCGCGGTCACGCGTTGAGTGGTCGTAGCCGTGCTGATTTCTACGGTCGTCTCAACCTCCGTAACGCCGAAGCTGGAAATCGTGGTCTCTGTGGCGGTGGCGGTAGTTCTCTCGGTGGTAACCAACGTTTCCACTCGTGTGGTGGGGATAATAGAGGTTTGTGTTTGGACAAGAGTTGTTGTTACAGGGAAGCTGCTGATAGCGGTGGAGACCACAGTTGTAGGTACAAGACTGATCCTGGTCGTTGTTGATGGGAAGAACACGGTTGACGTGATTTCACTGATAGCGGTTGTGACTGAAGGGAAGTAAACAGTCTCAAACGCTGTGCTGATGTAAGTCGAGACAACTGTTGTTGGAATCCGAGTCGTGGCTGTGACAAAGCGTGTCTGGTCGATCGTAGTGACTCTTGTGGTAGTAGATAATTGCACAGTCGTCGACACGACCGTATAAGGGACCGAGCTGATTGCTGTCTGGGTCAAGGTTCGCTCTATAGTAGTGGGAACCAGGCTTGTGGCTGTGCTGTATTGAACTGACACAATTGTTGTAGGAATCAGGCTGATGGAAGTCGAGAACTCCGTCGTGGTCTGCTGGCTGACGATTGTGGTTGTGTACGGAACACTGACAACAAGAGTGCTGACAATCATTCGTTCGACTGCAGAAGAAGATGCACTCGAAGTTGAGGAATCGATTGACCCGACGGCTCGCTTGATCAGAGCCGCATACCCGATCGCATCTGTGGTCCCGGTCACGTTGCTGTAGAACTCGCAAGAGTTCACACTTACCGTCAGTGCGACGCATGCATCGCTCTTTTGACAGGCAATGATACAACCCTCCTGATATATAGCACCAGAGATGAAAACATCCCTGATGTACAAGCCAGGAAGGACTGTGCCGGTAATCGCAAGGTCGCAGCTCACGCCATACGTGCCACCTGAAGGGCTCGTGTAGTTTTGTCCATTATACTCAGGGCAAATATAGGCATGCGGAGTTGGTGTGCCAGAAGCACTAGCAGCTATGGTCGATGGTGGAGCGGGAAGTGTGTATGTGCTTGATCCGCTGGTGTATATAGCGCTGCTGTCTGGAGTCGGGATGCTGCAGGTACCTGCGTACTTGGTGACCGTCGAGAGCTCGGAGGCAACGAGTGGTGCGAGAGCAAATGCAAGGCGCAGTATCATCTGATGGGCGTGCATGATGTGACAATTGCTAACGATGCGGATTTTGAAGTAGCGAGTGAAATGATCGGTGTGAAGGTCGTCTATTCGCCCTGTGGGCTTTATACCTTATTAGGCATTCCACTCCGCAGACATGTAAAAACATGCTCTCCATCATGCTACTCCTGTGTTATGGCTCCTCTTACATCCATTCCTTAATAGACGTGTTTTGATAGACTGAATAGATTACTACCAACATAAAATGAGTGTGGCGTGACAGGCAAACATTGTCGGTAATCGAATCTCCATGAGTGGAGAAAGCATCAGCCCATCGATATGTGAATTTGGTATCCAGAGTCCAGACCAAACCGAGTCGTATGCATAAAGGTCCGAGCGCCTGAGCCTGTGAACCGGTACCGAGCGAGCCTCTGGAATTCCCAAATATCAGCCACTGGAATTTCCAAAACACAACAAGCTTGTCGAACTGTTTATGTTTGCAGTCGTTAATCTTGTCTGTCTCGTGAACGCCTTGAATGCCAACAGGTCATTATTTTAGGCCGACTAAGTTTTCGGAAAGCGCCCTCTCCGCTGTCATTGATGGGTTCTTTCTGGACAATTCGTAGAACTTCATAGAGTCTAACCGCGGTAAAATCCAGAGGAAGCGCTCTTTCCGTAGCGGCCAGCATGTGTTCTGGTTGTCGCAGAGGACGGATTGCGCGACGGAGCCTTCAAAGTAGGTAACAACAGTCGAAGATGACAGCGTATTTCGCGCGCCAGAGTCTCATGAAGGAATCGTACGGCGTGCGCTCGATCAGAGAGTAGTGAGATCGCAAAAAACACACACCACCCCCAAACCTAAAGCTTCACACCCACCTCCTCAACAGCAGCCGCCCCCTCGTCGAAATCAGGAACATCATCCACCCTCTCCGCCGGCCGACTCC
>Ga0265797_10006633_pt1 | contig 16235 bp, 11 predicted proteins | sample P2T30metagenome_FD_192433 | JGI IMG/M metagenome (GOLD analysis project Ga0265797, IMG submission 192433) | Plant litter microbial communities from East Loma Ridge, Irvine, California - P2 T30 | ecosystem: Environmental > Terrestrial > Plant litter > Unclassified | place: USA: California... | reverse complement strand
GAGCTGTGCACTCACGGCAAGCAGGTAGTAGGAGACAAAGTCTGTGATCTTGCCGTCTTGCTCGACGACGTAGCTCCACACGACGTCTTTGGCGGCGGCGGAGCAGAGCAGGTGCTCGATCTCGGCGTCTGTGAACTCCTGCTTCAGGTGGAAGCGGTCGAGGTAGCGGACCAGCAGGTCTTTGACGGCGGGCACGTCTTCGGGCTTCATGGGACGGAGACCTTTAGTCACTGTCTTGGAAGGCAGGAAGTATTTGCGCGCTTGCATGGCCTCGGTCGAGCGCTGGGGCAAGTGGCTGAAACCGCATTTGTAGAGGTGAGGCCAGTCGAGAGAGCGGTGGTAGTAGCGACATGTGGTGACGGGCGTGGGGAGGAGAGTGCCGGCTGTGTAGAGAGCCTGGTAGATGCCGTTGCGGTAGCATTGGCGGGTGACTTCCTTGATGAGTACGGGTGCCAGACGCTTGGAGCGGAGTTTGCGGTGGATGGTGAGGAAGTTGATTTCCACGGCGTTCACTTTGCTCTCACGGATCTTGAGCGAGGCTGGCACGCCTGAGATGAAGGCTACGAGCTTGCCCTTCTTGCCCTCAGCAGCCTTTGCGCGCACACCAATATGCCACTCTTTCTTCCATCCGGGAGGCTTCAGGGCCCACTTGAGGAACTCGATCGAGTAGTTGAAGCGGAAGGAGCCATCGGTGTCCTCGACGTAGTGGTTGTACAGCAGGTCGTATAGTTCCTGGAGCTCGGCCGCCTCTTCAAGATCCACCAAATCCCAGACAAATCCCTCTGGCAGCTTCGCAGGCTCGGGCTTCGCGCTGGCCTTGCAGATGTGGTCGGGGAGAATTGGACCTTCGGGGAGTGTCTTGCCCTCGCTGCCGCCTTCGGTGGTCTGCAGGAGGTTGGGCTCCTGGAATTTTGGGACGGGCTGCGTGTTCCAGAACTTGTAGTCCTCCTGCTTCTTGCCCTCGGGCTTGGGTCCTCCCTGGCTGAGCGCGAGCTGTTGCAGCAATTGTTGGAAGTCTTGTGGTGAGGCTACAGTTTTTGTGTCGGGTGCCTTGCCCTTGTTGTTGTCGGCGGGCTGGCCGCTGCCTTCGCCGGCCATGATGAAGCTGTCGCTAATGGAGAGGAGGTTTGGGTGTTTTGTTCGTATGCGCTTTGAGCTATGGTTTTCTTAACAAGGCGGTGGAGGAGGAAAATCGGGTTGTTTGTGCTTGGTTGGAGCTTTGCGATCAACAACAGGCAGTTTGTGAGTCTCGCGTGTTCAATTAAATCCCCCGCAAATTGGTGGGGCACATCAGCAGTCTATCAGGGAGTTGTCATTCACCAATTCTTTCTTTCTTCACCATCAAACAAGCAATCTAGCAATCGTCATATTAACAGGCAATAGAAGCTCGTCGACAGCCAATGCATGACATACAGAAGCATTGCCGGAGATTCTCCTATTGTTCGAAAGTCAAGCAAACACCAGTATGCAGATCGACGTCAACAACGCTGACTGCAGTCGACGTCTCTTGATTTGCTACGTGTGCTTGATCAGCATCCACCACGGAGAGCTGCTTACCTTAGACGCGTGCACTAGGATCCTCCACCATTGGATCTGTTGCCTAAATACATGCAAGACATGATCTGCTTGCAGCGTTGCCTGAAATGCCAAGTTGATCTAGATTTGATCCTTCAGCTGGAGAGAGGAATTGCCTTCCAAATCGGCCTGCGGGTACAACCACAAAAGCCGATGTCCGTCGAAACACAGCAAATCAAGATCATGCAGTGTTCACAAAGCTTCACCGTAAGCTTCACAGCTGAACGGAAGACGCCGTGGTGCCTGTGCGCTCTGTGGGACACGACATACATATAAGACGACTCAGGACCGCATCGTGTTTGATGCAGATCCAACTAACATACTCCCCAAATTATAAACACGTCTAGACAATAACAGCACGAGCACATCCACACATTACTCACACCCAACATGCCTCTCACAATCGACCACACAGCCATCGTCGTCCCAGCAGCCAAGCTCGACGATGTCGTCAAGTTCCTCCTTGCAGCCCTCGAGCCGCTCGGTCTCAAAGAAATGATGCGTCCAGTACCCAACTCCGTGGGTTTGGGCGATCAAACGCCTTTCTTCTGGGTCACTGGCGTCGAAGGCGATGCCAAGACTCTGGATACGGTTCTGCAGTACGAACATACTGCGTTCTCGGCTCATGGTAGGTGGCGATTCTTCCAGCCAGTGTTGCAAATTCAAACATATTGGCGCGAGAGTGCTAACGGCAAGCGCAGACAACAAGCTCGTCGACAAGTTCTACGAAGCTGCTATCAAAGCTGGTGGCAAAGACAATGGCGCACCTGGCCCTAGGCCGCAGTATCATCCTGGGTATTATGGCGCTTTTGTCAGAGATCCGGTCTGTGGGATTAACATCGAGGTTGTGAACCACAATATGGGAGCGTATCAAAGAGTCTCCGCAAATGGTAGATGACTTCATAACGAATTCAATATAGCATTGCGCCAAAGCTTAAACTCCGCGGCCAGACTACTTCACCATTTTGGCATGATGAAACAGCCGTCATCATCTTTACCAAAACGCTAACATCAGTGTGTACGACTACCAAGACTCTCATCTACACTCGAATTCCTGCTGAGTCTTGAGAGACTACTGTCAGCATTCAAATGTTCCAACTCCAGAGCTGAGCCACCGGGCGGAGAAGAGCTTTGCTCATCACTGGATTCCGCCACTTCTCGGAGAGACCGCGCGCACGTCTCACATGTGTTTGCCAGAGGATCCCGCCGTTTGGCGAAGTAAGTCGCTACGAACGTGACGACCGTCCATAGCGCGCGGAGCAAGACTAGATCTGCCACCAAGATTGCTATGATCAGAGTGCCCCAGGGCTTTCGGCGAGGTACCTGGCACAGGTAATTGGTCGTGAGAACAGAAGGTCTGACGCCCAAGAGAGTATCGTTCTCTGTTGAGGATATATGATCGCCGGAGGGAAGCACCTCGTCCCTGTACGGCGTGGCGCTGTACTGAGTGAAAACCTTTAGAAGTTCGGGATCGGAGAGTATGTTAGGCGCGGTGGTCACCTGGCCCAGGTCGGTCCACATGGTTGAGAGAAAAGCTTTGCTCAAATTATCCGCCTCGAGCCAGATCTTGGGGGTGAGGTTCAGGGCTACAGCGTCCTCCACTAGAAAGCTTCCTTTGGAAGTTGTGCCCAAGCCTTCCCAATGTTGTATGTCACTGCGATGGGAGTTCTTGCGGACTTTGGGAAAGATATGGAAGAACTGCCGGCTTTTGATGTCGGTGATCTCGGCGTCGGAATCCCGCACGAAAGTCATTGACACGCCTGTGTAATTAACGTCCGCTAACGGTATGCCGTCTTCCACGTCGACTTCCAGAAGTGGCGTTTGAAGTCTGATGTAGCTGCTCCTAAGCAGTTTCATTCCCCAAGAAAGGCTGGGGTAAGTATCATCTCTTTCGAGGAAAATAGGAGTGCTTGGGGAGAGCAAGTTATCCACGATCTCGTATTTCCAGAAAGACCACGTCGAGGTCAGGTTCAGCTGTACGGAGCCCAGAGAAGGTGTGTGGATAAGGCAGTAGACCTTGCCTTCAGATTGTACTTGCCATATGCCTTCAGACCTGCTTGGATCTCCGGGTTCCACTGCGATATAGGCGGAAATCGTTATCATTAGAAGCTCGCAGTCCGTCAGCTTCTCGCCTTGGTATACGAGGGACGGCATCGCTTTTATTGTGCCGTTCGATTAAAGCCCCACGCCGTCGACTGTCCACGACAGGCCGCTGTTGTTGGTGAAGAGCGCGGAACCGATGGGAATCGACGCAGGCTGGCATGATGGCTTGTTACCTCCGACGAGGCTGGAGGGCCAGTTCTTGTACCATGAGTCCATCCCCGGCCAGGTTGTCGGTTGTGGGTCGGACAGGTACGCAGCCTGCAGTGTGTATCCGGTTGACGCGTAGTTCAGTACGGAGAATAAGATCGTCGCAATAGTGAAGCCTACCAAAACGGCTGGCGTGTACCATTTGAAAGGGTACGGTCGTGTCAAGTTGTGCTCGAATCTGAATGAAGACATATCGTCCGTGTATCGTGAGCTGGTTTGACAGCCTTGGGCACTTGCGAGAGTTGAAACTTTGATGGGGGGAACAATTCTCAGCCTTGCGCGCCGCTGTCGTCCTTTTTATAGTCTTTGAGAGGCTGCCAAGTTGGCTTGTCGCGAATCATCAGGCAGACTTGCATGTCACTTGCAGGTCACCGCCGTACCTATCCTGTTGTACTGTTATCCACAGAATGATACTTTGCTTTCTGTCCAGACAGGGTGCGTAAAAGGTGTGTACAGAATAGGTATGTACAGAATTCAATCCATTGCTCAATGCGCTCAGGACTCCCTCGATCTCATTAGCAAAAGTTGACACCCAATGCGTCTTTCGAATTTCTTAGAACGCGGTTGTCATCTTGTAAGACTTGTATATTAATTTCATCCCTCATTCATTAAGCATTCAAGCTCTCCCAGATCCTCAACCCTCCCTCTATCGACACAGCGTCTATCACAGTGTAGATGCCGAGCCAGATTTACACGTGGATCTTGCCAACGGGGTGGTAGTTGGTGCGCGGCACACTCGACCTGCAGAGCGAAGGGTTCAAATCAGCAAAGTGTCTCAGAACAGTACATTAGCTCGCGGTCTAGCTTCAAACTTCGTACTGCTCGCGCTGCCGCTGAGAGGCCAGTACGGAGTCTGAAACTAGATCGCGAGATTGGGTCGTAAATTACCATTCTGCGATGTCGGTGTTGGGAGCACCGGTGACATCCTTAACGTCGACGTAGCAGGTGGCGTTGTAGTGGCCAGGCTTGTTGCGGCCGTCGTCGATGGTGCCGTCAGAAGTGCCCTGGGTGGTTGTGACGGTGTACGTGAGCGGGTTGCTGAAGAATCGTCAAGTCAGTACGGGCGCTCGATCAATCAATCGTGTGGCTGTGTAAGAGCTGATTGGCTTGGGGCTTACCATTCAGGGTAGAAGATGACCTCGCCACAGCCTTCGGGCGTGGTCTCATCGGCGCTGCGGTAGAAAAGGTCGTCACCGTAGCCGCCGCCTGGACAGAGGTAGAAGCTGCCGAACTGCTCCTTCTTCTTGGCATCCTTGTTTTCATAAGTCAGGTGGTAGGGCTTAGTGTCGCTGATGTAGATGCTAGTAGAGCCGGCGCCGCAATTGGCCATAACCACGGCGCGACGGCCGCTGGCATCCTTCTGGTTCTTCTGCGCGATCTTCATCTTGTATTGGCCGGCAGCCATCTCCGAAGGTGCGTACGGGCCGGTAGTAATGGCTCTTGGGTAGAAGTAGAGAGGGAAGGAGTATGGAGCTGCCGGGATTAGTAGAGCGTTCTGGCTGTTGCTTTCATGTTGGAGAGTACTTACCATGGGCGCTCAGAACGGCACGCTGGCTGCACTCTTCGTCGACTAGAGGGCCGGTGATGGGGCCTCCGCCACCAAGTTCGAGGGGAGCATTGTGCCAGAATTCGCGGCTGTTGTGATCGTAGCCGTAACCTTTGTACTCCTCCGTGACATTTGCGCGGAGGTTGAAGACAGGCCAACGAGCGGACTGGGCGGCTTGAGCGGCGATGGGCGCCAGGACGAGCAGAGCTGCGGTGTACATCCTGAACGAAGGTGTTGTGGTATTGGAAAGGTTGTGTCGGGTGTAAGTGGTGGCGAAGGTGTGTTCGTGGATGATGAGAACAACCACGTCCAGATAGTCAAGTGCAGCAGTATATATATCTATCTGTAAATAGGGCTACCCATACCAACGGTGAGGTCCGCGGGTAGTTATTTTGGTCTCTTGTCCCGCAATAGGACATCATGTGTGGATCCATGTCGTATCTCGTGCAGAGTGCGAATATTCTGAAGAGCATGATAGTAGGTGGAATACGAAGTCCAGCCTAAGGATGTAGCACAGATGCTAAGCAGTTATAGTGCTCAAGCCAGCCGTGTTGGTGGATAAGGTAGGCGAGATCTCAACGCTCTCGAGCTTTGTGTCGTCACGACTGGAGAATGTCAATTCGCTGACGTAAACTTCTGGGTGTAATAGTCGGAAGCGGCGTCCATCAGCCTCATGCTTGTCGACGTATAACGATCAAGGTTTTGCCTGTTGTCAGACTGCCAGTACAATGCTCGCCTATAGCACTGTTGTAAATAGGTAGGGCTCGCTGAGCACGGGCAAGGCCTAGCCGAAGGTGGAATTGCATTAAATTGCATTTCTGCACCGAAGGATCTAGCGTGAAGCCAATAATAGGTCGGACGGCAGTAAACCAGTCCATTCTGCAGGCAGCAGAGTCTCCAGGCTCGATCGCTTGATCATTAGAGCTGTCCCTCTTGAGTAGATTGTAGATTTTAAGGACTCAGGACGCTGTGTGATGCTGCGGACACGAAATCGACTTTTGGCCATTGGATGGGCACCTTGTTCAATACGTTCCTCGGAGATTGTCGTCTAGTGGATGCCCTGTCGGGTTGTAGACATGGAAGATGCATACAGAGAAGAGCGCCCCAAGTTCTCAACACATGGTTACACCTGGTGACGCAGCAAAACAGTATCGTCCGGCTTTCTCGGAATCCACGCATAGGGCCTAGCTTCAGCGGCCGTTTGCGTCGCGCTAGACTAATGGTCACGGAATGAGGATGGCATGCGGACTGTGTACGAGTAAAACGGATGATAGAAAGTACGCTGAAGACGAAAGAAGATCACACGATCACATCTCACCAAATAAACAAACAGAAAAAGGTTTCATATATATTCCCCCACATCTATTCCAAGATCCTACATCTACATACGAGCAACACAACGCACACCTCAGCACCCACCAAAAGGAGCACGAGTGCTACGCAACACCCATCTCAACAACACAATCATCCCTCGCGCTCACCTCATCTCCTCTCCACAAGCAAAAAGTGCAACGCCGCAAACCCGAGCACAAAAAACGCACCCGAAACAACTCCCAAACCCGCAACATCACGCCACAGCGCCAGCACATCAAAGCCGAAACTGCTCAAGATCGCACTGCCGGGGACTTCGATGTTGAGGCCGTACTTCTTGTCGACGAGAGACAGGTAGCGCACTTCGTTGACGATCAGGCCTTCGAAGCCGAAGTGGAAGATGGAGAGCTGTGAGAAGGAAAGGAACATGTTAGTCTCTTGTTGCTAGAATGAGGTAAGGGTATAGGAAAGTTGGATGGAGACGTACCGATTGCAACCACAGCAGACCCTTAGGGATGGTCTCGTGGTTGAGCAAGAAGCCGCCGAAGAGCAGGGAGAAGAGCATGACGAGCACGCCGAGCAAGTTGGCTACGCCCTGGTTGCGGACGACGATTCCGAGGAACAGGCAGATCATCGCCGCTGCCAGGTTGAAGAGCACGAGGAGGAGCATGAATTTGCCGAACTCGGGAGCGGTGGGCACCAGGCCTGTCATCGGGTACACGATGCAGCCCATGATGGCGGGCGGGAGGATGCGCAGCGGGACGATGTCGAAGACGACTTTGGCAAGGTAGTAAGCGAGTGGAGTGTAGTATCCCTTTGCGCGCTCGCGGACGAAGAGCAGGCGCTCTGGCGCGAAAGTGGTGAGGGAGGTTAGGGTGGAGAAGCCGAAGAGGGCGAGCAGGAAGAAGAAGAAGCCTAGACGGTTCTGGAAGCCCTTCAGGTCATCAGTCAGGCCGTAGAAGAGGAACCCGAGGAAGACGGCGAGCAGGATGGCAATGGCGTAGTGTGTCAACATTAGTTGTGGATTGCGGTAGAGGTTGCGCCAAGTGCGACGGGAGAGGATGAGGAATTGCGTGGGCAGCATTGGCTTGCGGTAGCCGCGAACTTTGCCAGAAGAGTTGCCATTGGGTGCGTGGAGAGGGTTGCCGTTAGAATCAGAGGCGTCCGAGATTGCGGCTTCGATGTCAGAGTGCAGTTCGGCCTTGACGTCAGATGCTTCGTAGGATGAGACGAGGACGTCAAGATTGGTGTTGTTGCTGCCAGCATCCGGAGGTAGATCAAGTCCATCTCCGTTGATGGAAGAACCCTGTGCGTTCTGCCTTGCCATCTTGACCCACTTGTTGTCCTTGTCCAGAATGCTGTCACCGTCGCTCCTCAAACTGGCGGGAGCGGCAGCGCGATCGGTGCTCTTTCGACTAAAAAGCTGTCTTTCCTGTTGTTGACGAATGCTTGACTTGCGCTTGTTCTTTGGTCGTCCTTCTTCGATACTGGGATTGCTGATGATGCTAGGAATACTCTTGACTGCCATGGTCGAGCTGGCGACTGTGGCCCTGCCATCGAGATCCTCACCGTAGGTGTGGCTGTCTTCGGGGATCGGGTTGTCAGGTCGGCTCGCGTGCATGGTCAGATCGACCAAGTAGTCAGCGATGTTGAAACCGGGAGGACAGGAGTAGCCGATGCTGTCAAAGTAGTTCTGGCATTTCGAGAAAGGTCCGCTGTAGACTGTGCGACCTTGAGCGAGCAAGACAAGCTGGTCAAACAGAGCAACAATGTTGGATCGAGGCTGGTGGATAGTGAACACGACGGTACGGTTGTAGGACTTGACGAGAGTGACCAGACATTCGATAACGTTGAAAGCGTTGTACGCATCGAGACCGGAAGTCGGTTCGTCCAGGAAAAGGATCGAAGGGCTGGTGACAAGCTCACACGCGATACCCACTCTGCGCTTCTCACCACCAGAGATGCCACGTCCGGAGCCTTCTTCAGAGCCGATGAGTTGGTGGCGGATGTGGTAGATGCCTAGCTGCTTCTCAACATCCTCAACCTTTTGTGCCTTGACAGCCCAGCTCATGTCCTTCGGGAGTCTAAGTAAAGCAGAATCCATGATAGTCTCGTGTACAGTGAGCGTGGGCAGCATGGTATCGTCCTGGTCGACAAATCCGATAGCGCTGCGGAAGTCATCGTCGCTGATCTTCTCGCCATTGACCCAGAAATCGCCAAGACCAGTACCACGCTTGTTCTTGCGAGCAAGCAAATCGAGGAAGGTCGTCTTGCCAGCTCCTGAGGCGCCCATGATTGCCATGAGCTCACCAGGGTGAACCGCACCGGAAATGTCAGACAGAATCTGCCTGCCCTTGAGGTGGTAAGAAACGTTCTCGAAGGCGAGTGATGCTGGCTTGTGGTCCGCAAGAAGCTTAGCGGCATCATCCTCTTCTTCCTCGCCAAGTTGAATGGGTCCATAGCGTCTTGCGTTGCGGCGTGCCAGGAAGAAAACAAGCAGAATGACAGCAACGACGAACAGTCCGCATCCAGCGATCACGCCTGCGATCAAAGGCGTGTTGATCTTCTTGACAGGGCGTTCATATCCAGGAACCTCAGTCTTGTACAGACACTCTCCACTGCCACAGTTGAGGGTAATTGATTCGTCGCCGAAGATGTTCTGAATCAAGCCATTCATAGCAGGCTCAGAGAAGGCAGAATGGGAGCCGCTGGCGGTGCTCACGGAGCTGAAGCTAGCTGGGCCCTTGATCTCCTGGTCCAAGAAATCGCCGATGTCAACACTTCCATCCTCTCCACAGAGGAAGCGATCCGCGATACAGGCGCACTTGATATCCTTGCACTTGTAGCTGGTCGAGTTCTTCGTATCCGTCGCTTCAGCGCTCCACTCGCAGTTCTCCAAACCACAGTAGAAGCTCTCCCTCTGATCGACCCAGAACTGGAAATTACACTCGTGTCTTTCAGCATTGCAACTGAATGTCGCCTGCGCTTTCTTATCCTTGAGCTGATCCAAAATCTTGCGGTTCGTGATGTCGCACATCTGGTAGTTCTCCTTCACGACCAGTCCCTCGCGATAGCAGACACCATCTTCTCCATTCGGCATCATAGCATTGCATGCGTTGTCCGCCTTGCAGACATTGCAGTTTATTCCCTCCCATCCTTCGTGGCATTCGCACTCTTTCCCTTCTCTTGGAAGCCTGTCCTTGCCTTCAGGGAGGGATCCACAGAGTGGCTGGCTGCAGTCCTCTCCACCAAAACCAGGAGGACATGAGCATTTGCCGCTGCTTTTGGTACAGTTGGCGAATTGAAGACACGTGAAGTCGTCAAGATTGCAGTTGAAACAAGGAGGGCAATCGGAAGGTCGGTCGCCATAGATGGAGAGATAGGGATCGGATGCAAAGAGGTTCTCCGTGCGAACGAAAGACTTCTGGGAGCTCAGGCTGATCTCTGCGAGAACTGAGGGTAATGAAAGCAGTGACGCGATCGCCACTGCTGTCGTTGTCCGCCACATGACGGTGTGTGTTGTCGGCGTAGGCACCAGGCCGCGAGGTGTTTGGGTTGGTGTGTTGGTGTTTGTGGTTACTGCATCAGGTCCGTAGGATGTGGTAGAGGAGAGTTCGATGGGACAGATATAGCACAACGATCGGCGGCGAACACGTGGAAGAGGGAGTGTAGCGAGAGGAAGAGGGATAGCGCATGGGTGACGATAAGGTGTTGGATGGCACTGCGCCTCATGCTATCTCCCGTCCCCGCCACCGCAACGAGTCCAAGCAAGCACTAAAACCTGGAGAGCCTCATCCAAAGGGCCAAAGCTCCCTGTCTTGTTCAAACGCCGAGGTCTAGTGAATAACGCAAGTTTGCGTACGCGAGGTGGATGGTGGTGCAAGCATGTCCCAAAGTGCTGCCTATATCTATTCGCTCAAGCGACTGTCGAATAAATATCGCAGTTCAGACCACGCTTATGCGTCGACAAAGTAAGGAAGGGTGTTCGACGTTCCAGTCCGATTCGACGCACAAGCGATGTCTCAAGTGTAAACTTATGCACCATAACGTCAACGGCCACGTGCTCGACTTCAGCCGTCTCGAGGCCGAGTATGAGGCCGTGTCTCCTTTGGGTACGCAGGTGCGGGTAGATGGACAATGGATTGGCCAATTGCTCGATTGTGACCTACAGTAAGGGAGCGACTCTATCGTACAGCTTATATCAATGTCTCAACGTGGCTCGTTGACGACATGCTCAGTGTTGTCGGAAGGGCGTGGCAACGGCGACTGTGGAGAACGGATGCCATACGTGGAGAAAGGTTTATGTCTCGAGTCATTGCCTACATGTACTTCATGCCATCCGACATATCCAGGTGTACACATTCCGATTGTTACTTCTTGAACCCCGCTGTACCTGTTCCTTCGCAGTCGATCTAGAATCACTCAACACATCATGGCGCCCATTCCACCATTCGCAGTAGAGCAGGTACGAAGCCTCATGGCCACCAGGCGGACGATGGTGCCCTCTTGGACATCGACTAACATCGACCCAGTGGATGGACGAATATGAGACCTCTGCCAAGTACAACCTGGCCGAGACATGCTGTGCAAGCATCTCCGTCGATGAGCTGCTCGCCCTCTCCGAAGACAAAACCGCCACTGTCGGCAAGCTCCTCGACTCCAGCAAGGTTCAAGGCTATGGCGAGATTCGTGGTTCTTCTGAGCTCCGCAACAACCTCAGCCGTCTATACTCCAGCAAAGTCGGCACGCCTCTTCCTGCCGAGAACATCCTGATCACGCCAGGTGCCATTGCCGCCAACCACTTGACCCTATACTCTCTTGTCGGGCCGGGAGATCATGTCATTTGCCATTACCCAACCTACCAGCAGCTCTACTCGATCCCTGAAAGCCTCGGTGCCGAAGTCTCACTATGGAAATCCAAGGCAGACAACAAATGGCTGCCCGACCTAGAAGACCTCAAAGCTCTCGTCAAACCAAACACAAAACTCATCATCATCAAGCACGTATCCGTCCCATTTCCCACCACATTCACATCACTAACAATCCTTCCAGCAACCCCCAAAACCCCACAGGCGCCATCCTCCCCAAAACCCTCATCCACGCCCTCACAGACTACGCCGAATCCAAATCCATCCCCATCCTCAGCGACGAAGTCTACCGGCCCCTCTTCCACTCAATCTCGCCCCTCGACGACGACTTCCCACCTTCACTCCTCTCAGCCGGCTACGCGAACACCATCGCCACCGGCTCTCTTAGCAAAGCTTACTCACTCGCGGGTCTCCGCGTCGGCTGGATCGCAAGCCGCAACCGCGAACTCATCGAGCAGATCGCTAAAGTCCGCGACTATACTACTATTTCTGTTAGTCAGCTTGATCAGAGCGTTGCGGCGTTTGCGCTGAGTCCTGATACGATTCATGCTCTGCTGGGCAGGAATATTGCTCTGGCGAAAGCCAATCTTGCGCTGCTTGAGCGGTTTATTATCAAGCATGACGAGTACTGCTCATGGGTTAAGCCAGTGGCTGGAACGACGGCTTTTGTCAAGTTTGAGCGGGATGGCAAGCTTGTGGATGCGGTGGCGCTATGTAAGAGTTTGCAAGCTTCGACGGGGGTGATGTTGTTGCCTGGCGATTGTTTAGGGGAGGAGTTCAAGGGGTATGTGAGGGTTGGTTATGTCAATCGCGAAGATGTGGTCAAGGAGGGCTTGGAGAAGTTGAGGTTGTGGATGAGGAAGGAGTTTGATGATGTTCCGCTGCTTGAATAAGAGGTATGGTATGAATGTCTTCATCTAATTCTGATTTGGATTGATAGTGTATAAGTCTGTTGGAAGCGGGCTCTCAACGGCTTTGTAAGTTGGTATTCGGCCACCCTGTCTTTCGTCAAAGTTGATCCGCCACGAATGTCCAAGAATCATTGATCGCACAAGTGCTTGTCCCACAGGTCTCCTCCTAAGCTCTATCTTCGTACACGCACACAGTACTCGCTTGATACCTCGACACCTACCCGCAACTCAATCCCGCCATCCCTCCACCCCCTCAGTCCCTCTCTCCCGGAGGACCATAGGGCCCATACCCAAAAAACCTAACGAACAGATCGTCCTCCTCCTCAACACGCCTCCTCTCGCCTTTCACACAGAACAGATGCACGCCTACACTATACCCTCCAAACTTCTCATAGTCCTTCCGACTAGAGCCGGCAACAGTAAAAGCCAACTTCCTCAACACCCCACCGCCACCATCCCGGTTCAGCCTGACAAACCCCTCCAACGCCTCCGCCAAATCCCCTAACCGAATCCCATCGCGCACTTCCAGCATCGAAGCCACGCCGCCTGGCGTAGCGGTATAAGTCGTCAGCGCGAGGTGTGTGATCGGCGGATTTGTAAGAAACTGCTTCCCAAGCTTGCGCAGGTTGCGAGTGTAGAACAGTCTATCTACCTGAAAGCAAGCCATGTAATGCTCTTGCGAAGTCCTCATCGGCCTACGACCACGCCGATACCGACCAAAAAGCGGATTGAAGATTATAGAGAGGCCTTCGGCGTACTCGGGGTAAGAGTAAGGCCAGTTGGGGGCGTTTGTGTGGGTTTTGGTTGGTTTTAGGTGGGAGCCGATGTTGCGGACTACGCTGTTCCAGGTTTTGCAGACGCGGAGGAGGGTGGTGTGGTGGGTTATTGGGACGGAAGAGAGGATTTTGTGGAGGGTTTCGTTGAGGTTGAGGGCTGCGGTGCGGGCTGGTGTTGGGTCGTGGGTGGTGTTTTGGGAGCTGAGGAGGATGATCTTAGGGGTAAGGGAGAAGCGGCGGAGGAGAGAGGGGAGTCTTTTCTTCTTTTTCTCTTTTGATGAGGACTCGGTTGACTCGTGCAGGCGCACGAAGCTGTCTTGTGTGTGCATGTTTGGAGTTATGCTGGTTTTGTTTGATGTTGATCTCGTGTGGCGGGTGTAGCGGGTCTGTTATAGGGTGGGTATTTGCGAACTCGTCGCGGATGGGATCAAATAATTGTCGCAGTCGGCAAGTGGTAATGATTGCACGAGTTTGGAAGAGAGATTTCTCGATAAACGGACGAAGTCAGTGAGTGTCATTCCATTATCAAGTTAAGTCATACGTGATAGGAATAAAGAGCGTGCACAGACGACCAACAGCGACGGACTCTGTCACTTTAGCGCGACAGCTTCATTGGATTTCTGAACATCCACATTCCTTCAAGTGGTATCCTATGTACGTCTCTCGAGTTTTAAGCCTCAAGACTTGCTACCGAGTCTATTGGAAGCAGCCTTCCCATGATCTGGTCTCCAATCGCTGTGACAGGCGTCAATGTTGATCAGCAACTCACACCCAAGATCCTTCTACTGCTGTAGTGCTTGTCTCAACTCCCATACGGGTACCTCCCAGCTTCGCGCGTACACCGACACGGTAATGCTCAATCGTTGATCGAGATCCAACCGTCCCCCAAGTTCTCCAACTCGTTGCTACTCAATCTTCTCCAGCCATCTAAGAACAGCATTTTGCCCCTTGATATCTTCTACGGGACTAACTCTCGCACAGATCAGATGGGCGCTCACGCGATGACCCTTGCACCCTTTGCTGCAAGGCCGGACGCCGGCATCCGGGCGCAGTTTGCGAAAGGCCTCATCGAGGTGGCAGAGACGTATCCCTTCCTTCACGTTCAGCAGCGAGATTGGCGAGATCCCACAGCTTTTGCCGCCATGCTTGGATGAAGAGCCAGCTGTCAGCGCCACTTGTGTGATCGGGGGTTGGGTAAGGCAACTCGCATCCGAGTCGGCGCAGATCGAAAGAGACGAAGTCGCAATTAACTCTGAACTCCACGTGGCACACTGCGTTGTCAGAACCTCTGCTCCAGAGCCTTTCGCGGACAGTGATTGCTAAGTTGAAGAAGATGGAATCGTCTTCCGAGTACTCCGGATAGGCATAGATGGCGTCGGTGTGAACGCGGATTGGGCTGACGCGGAACTTGATCGAGTTGATGTCGTGTCCAACAGCGTTCCACTTCTTGCAGACGCGGCGGACAATGCCAAGTTCGTGCGTAGATGTGCTCGAGAGGATTAGGTAGAGGAGTTCGTTGATCCAGAAAACTCTGGTGCGGGCTGGAATCGTGTCGTTGGGGTCGTATGTGGATGCGCGTGATGGTGGTTGGAACTTCGAGCGGTGCTTCTTCTTCTGCTTCGTCTTCTTCTCTTGCAACAGGTCGTAGAGACACACCTCTCCGTACATGTTTGGAGCTGGTAGCCGTGTTCGTTGTTGTGTGATGTGGTGACCTCCGATGATAGATGTATTGTATGGTTGCTTTGCCTTGGAGTTATCGTAGGTGGGAGGTGGAGATGGAAGTTGGAGGCGAAGAAAGCGCCGATACATGAATTGACGCGAACAAAGAAGTTAAATAACGGCATCAACGAGGTCAGTGACTGTCTTGCCTGAGAAGAGATGTCATAGGGCGAAAGTGCGAGCACAGAACGGATCACATCGATCAACAGTGACGGACCCGATTATTTTATTTTTGATACGACACCTGAATTGACTTTTGGCACAATCATTCACACCAGAGCCTTTCTTCTCGCCAAAATCCATTCCAACCCCCTCACCAGCCATCATACTCATACTTTCCGTCAAAGTATGTAAGTCATTCGTAGTTCCAATGAACAGTGCTCGTCCAGCCAAAGATTTCTTCACGCATGCGATCCTGCCTCTCACGAACGTCCTTGGCAGATCCGCTTCTGCTGCAAACAACACTGGCGGTAAAGACGTAGTCTTGGTAGCGGTGCTCGCGCGGAACATCGGCGGTAACGCAAGGGCGAAGCTTGTGAAATGCTTCTTCCATATCTCGCAAGCGAATTCCATCGTTCCTTGCTAGCGCTTCATGAGTGTCACCGTAGCGTATCGAGATGTGTGTAATTGGTGGATTGGTGAGGAATTGATGTCCGAACCGACACAGGACGGATGAGAAGAACTTGCCGTCGACTCGGAAGTTCATATCCCATCTGTGTAGCTCATAGTTCCATGCTTCGTACCTATTGCCACACTGGACGATGGGATTGATGTCGATGTGCACGTTGTCGGGGTACACAGGCGGTTTTTGGAAGATCCACGGAAGGTAGGTCTCGGTACAGACATAAGTGGGTTCGATGTAGTATCCGATCTTGAGTGCAACGCTGTTCCATGTCTTTGAAACTCGGAGCAAGTTGACGAAGTGTTCCATAGGTACGTCAGAGAGGATCTGGGTGAGAAGCTCGTTGATCCCGAAGACCGTGGACATGGCTGAACGCCTGTCGTTTTGGTGACTGAGCCTGGCAGGAGCGCTTGCAGAGCGTCGGGAGATCAGGAAGTGCTTCGTCTTCTTCAGCTCGATGGGTTGTTGCTTGTCGTAGAGACGTGCCTGTTCGCCCACATTGATGTTGTTCTTGGAGGACATGATGGTCTTGTATGATGTGGTGATCTCGTGTAGTTGATGTGAACAGCGGTAGGTGTTCTGGACGGTGGGGAAGAT
>Ga0265797_10006632_pt1 | contig 16236 bp, 12 predicted proteins | sample P2T30metagenome_FD_192433 | JGI IMG/M metagenome (GOLD analysis project Ga0265797, IMG submission 192433) | Plant litter microbial communities from East Loma Ridge, Irvine, California - P2 T30 | ecosystem: Environmental > Terrestrial > Plant litter > Unclassified | place: USA: California... | reverse complement strand
TGCTGTCGCGCGTCACCGGCCTGCTGCGCGAAAGCCTGTTCGCGCGCGCCTTTGGCGCCTCGGCCTATACCGACGCCTTCATCATCGCGTTCCGCCTGCCGAACCTGCTGCGGCGCCTGTTCGCCGAAGGCGCGTTCTCGCAAGCCTTCGTGCCGATCTTGTCGGAATATAAAACCCAGCATGGCGAGCAGGCCACCAAGACGCTGGTCGACCATGTCGCCACATCCCTGATCTGGGCCACGGTGCTCACCAGCCTGGTGGGCATCGTCGGCGCCCCGCTGCTGATCATGTTCCTGGCCGGCGACCTGCGCGACACGCCCGACGCCTACAATGCCTCGATCATCATGACCCAGATGATGTTCCCCTACATCGCCTGCATGTCCTTCGTGGCCCTGGCCGGCGGCATTCTCAATACCTGGCGCCAGTTCAAGGTGCCCGCGTTCACTCCCGTCCTGCTGAATCTGTGCTTCATCTTCGCCTCGCTGGTGCTGGTCAATTACCTCGAACAGCCGATCTATGCGATGGCGATCGCGGTCTGCGTCGGCGGACTGCTGCAGGTGGCGATCCAGATCCCGTCCCTGGTCAAGATCGGCATGCTGCCGCGCATTTCGATGAACCCGATGACCGGCCTGCGCGACGCCGGTGTGCGCCGCATGCTCAAGAAGATGGGCCCGGCCGTGTTCGCGGTGTCGGCCGCGCAAATCAGCCTGCTGATCAACACGGCGATCGCCGCCAGCCTGGCGGCGGGCGCCGTCTCGGCCCTGCAGTATGCCGACCGCCTGATGGAATTCCCGACCGCGATGCTGGGCGTGGCGCTCGGCACCATCCTGTTGCCGTCGCTGTCGAAAGCCAATAGCGAAGGCAATACCGCCGAATACACATCCCTGCTCAACTGGGGTTTGCGCCTGACCTTCCTGCTGGCGCTGCCGGCAGCGGTCGGCCTGGCGACGCTGGCCGAGCCGATGATCGCCACCCTCTTCCACTACGGTAAATTCGACGACGCGGCGCTGGCCAACTCGTCGATGCCCCTGATGGCCTACAGCGCCGGCCTGCTGGGCATCATTCTGGTCAAAATCCTCGCGCCGGCCTTCTATGCGCGCCAGGACGTCAGGACGCCGGTGCGCATCGCCATCATGGTGCTGTTCGCCACCCAGCTGATGAATGTGCTGTTCGTGTACGTGATGGACCTGGGTGTGGCCGGCCTGGCCCTGTCGATCGGCCTGGGCGCCTGCATCAACGCCACCTGCCTGTATATTGGCCTGCGCCGGCGTGGCATCTATACGCCGCAGCCGGGCTGGCTCGCGTTCTTCGTCAAGCTGGCCATCGCGGTCGGCGTGATGGGTGCGGCCACCTGGTTCAGCCAGGCCCAGTTCGACTGGGCCGCGATGAAAGCCACGCCGGCGCTGCGCATCGGCGTGCTGTTCGCCATCATCAGCGGCGCGGCGTTCGCCTATTTCGCGGTATTGGCGCTGCTGGGCTTCAGGCCGCGCGACTTCCGCCGTCGCGCGGTATAAGCATCACGACTTGTATTTGACGTTGCAGCCGTAGGGCCGCGTCGTCGCCTGAGCCACGGTCTCGCCCTTCACGACCGCCTGCATCGCGGTCTTGAACAGCGGGCTGGCTTTCTGCAGGTCTTCCACCTTGGCGGACGCGATGCTGTCGATGCCACCCGCATAGCGCAGCACGCCCTTGGCGTCGATCACATACATGTGCGGCGTGGTGCGCGCGTCATACGCCTTGCCGATCGTGCCTTGCGGGTCGAGCAGCACCGCGGTCGGGCTGGCGTTGCGGCTGGCGGTCAATTCGTCGGCCTTCTTGCCGTCCACATGCCCCTGCTCGCCCGGCGCCGACGAGATCACGCTGAGCCACACCACGCCCGCATCCCTGGCCTGCTTCTGCAGGTCCTGCATGTTTGCCTGGTAGTGTTTCTTCACGTAGGGGCAATCGTGGTTGGTCCATTCCAGCACCACGACCTTGCCCTTGAAGTCAGCCAGATTGTGCTGCTTGCCCTTGCTGTCGACCGCTGTGAAGGCAGGCGCTGCCTGGCCGATGGCGGGTGCGGCCATGGCGGGCAGCGCGGCGTACAATAGGGCGGCGGTCGAGATGGTGGTGCGCAGCATGGCGCGGCGTGAGAAGGCGTTCATGAAGTCTCCTTGGGTGAGTTACAGCGTAAACTTACTGCTCGAATGAATCGGTGACGATGGCCTGGGTCAGCACCGGCGGCAAGACCACCGGCGCCTTCCCGCTCGGGTAATACGCATAGAACGGCAAGCCATCGCGCCCGAACGATTGCAGGAAGGCGGTGATGGCGGGATCGCGGTTGGTCCAGTCGCCTTTCATGTAGACCACCTCGCGCTCCTGCATGGCCTGCTGCACGGCGGCGCTCGACAAGGTGGTGCGCTCGTTGACCAGGCAGGTGATGCACCAGGCGGCGGTCATGTTGACGAACACCGGCTTGCCCTCGGCGCGCAGGGCAGCCAGCCGTTCGGCGCTATACGGTTCGGCCGTCGATGCCTGGCTGGCGCTTGGTGCGGCGGACGGCTCGCTCGTGTGCAGGATGACCATCAGGCCGATCAATCCCGCCACGCCGGCCAGGGCGCCGCCGCGCGGCCACCATCGTTGCGTGCGAGCATGCTGGCCGAGGCCCACCAGCCAGCCGACCAGGCCGACCAGTACGCTGCCTGCAAGGGCAAGGCGCAAACCCGCCTCGCTGGCCTGCTGGGCCAGCACCCACAGCAGCCAGGCGGCCGTCGCGTACATTGGAAAGGCCATGGCCTGGCGCAGCGTGACCATCCACTGACCGGGCCGTGGCAGGCGCCGGGCGGCCTGCGGGAAGATCCCGAGCAGCAGGAATGGCAGCGCCAGGCCGAGGCCCATCATCGCGAACACGACCAGGCTCACATAGGCTGGCGCCACCAGCGCGGAGCCGATCGCCGCGCCCATGAACGGCGCGGTGCACGGTGTCGCCACGATCACGGCCAGCAGGCCGGTGAAGAAGCTGCCGGCGTGGCCTTTTTTCTGCGTCAGATCCTGGCCGGCGCCCGCCAGCGCGCCGCCGACCTCGAACACGCCAGACAGGTTCAGGCCGATCGCCAGCATCAGCCAGCAGATGGCAGTGACGAACAGCGGCGATTGAAATTGAAAACCCCAGCCGACGGCGCTGCCGCCGGCGCGCACGGCCAGCAAGGCCAGGGCCAGCGCCATGAACGCGGCCAGTACGCCGAGCGTATAGAACACGCCGGACATGCGCACGGCGCGCCGGTCTCCGCCCGCCATGCCGGCGACCGCCGTGGCCTTGATCGCCAGTACCGGGAACACGCACGGCATCAGGTTCAGGATCAAGCCGCCGAGGAAGGCGAACAAGGCCATCTGCCATAACGGCAGTCTTGCAGCCGGCGCGCTGGCGAGCGTCGCGGCCGGTGTCAGATCGAGTGCGAACCAGCGTTTCTGGCCACCGCCGTCGGTGATCATCAACAGGCCTGAGGACGGGCCGGGGGTGTAGCCCTGGCCTTTGGTGGTGCTCAAGGTCAGCTCGCCCTGCCCCACCGTCAGCGTCTGCTGCGCGACATGGTCGACGATGCCCCAGCTATCCGGGAAGTACAGGGCCGAGCGCACCGCTTGCCCGGCGATCCCCTCGCCCCTGACGACGATCTGCAGGGTGCTGTCGCTGGCGCTCACCGCCGCCTTCCACGGCGCCGCTTGCGGCTGGCGTGCGTCAAAGGTCTTGAACGCGGCGCGGATGGCGTCACCCGCCGGACGCGCACTGGCCTCGACCGGCAGGGTCAGCTGGAACTTGCCTTCTTCGGGGATGCATTCCTTTTCGCAGACGACCCAGTCGGCATTGGCGTCAACGCGCAGCTGGCTGCCCGGCTGCGCATCCTGCGGCACGCGCAGCGTCATCGGGAACACGATCTCGTTCTCGTAGCCGTAGCTCGCCACGGGACCGATGATGAAACGGTCAGGCCCTGGCCAGGCAATGGCGCCGACGCTCGCGCCGTCCGGCACGGTGAACGTGATATTGGGCGGCGAACCGGCGTCGCCGGGATTCTTCCAATAGGTATGCCAGTGCGGCGCCAGGCGCTGGCGCAGGCCGATGCGCAATTCCTGGCCGGGGCTGACGGCGGCGTATTCGCTCACCAGCGACGCCGTGGCGCGTGGGCTTTGCTGGACATTGCTTTCCAGCGCAAACGCCACGGCAGGCGCGAACAAGGCGAGCAGCAGCACAACCATCAGGTCGCGCCAGGATAGTCGGGCGGCGGCGCGTAAAGACATGGGCATGGGCTTGTCGGGTATCTGGCAGACGTCTGCAAAAGTACCACGTTGCTACATTCCCAAGCAACCGAATGCCGCCCCGACCCATCCACGCCGCAGGATGCAGGGATGACAGCGCCCAGACAAAAGCGCGCCGAAGCGCGCTCTTTCATGGGTGGATGAAAAGCGGATCAGGCGCCTGGCGTGCCCAGCTGGCAGCTGCCGGCGACACAGACTGCACCCGGATCAGGACGGTGGATGCAGATCGACATCTCGCCCGAGCTCTTGATCTGGGCCTGGCGCTCGGTCTTCGACCGCTCGGCCAGGGTGCGCAGCTGACGCTCGTCGGTTTGCACCGTCGAGTACGGCAGATAGTCCTGCGGCCCGCCGCAGGCCAGCGCGCCCACCGGCAGGGAGCGGCATTGGGCGTTGTCGCTGCAGGTCGGGCTACCGATCAGGCGTTTGATTTCCGAGACCGTCGCGCTCGGCTGCAGAGCGACGACCGGGGGCGCACTGTCGGCTGGCGCCTGCTTGGGTTCAGTGGTGCAGGCCGCGAGGCCGCATAAGAGGATAAGGAATAATTTTTTCATAACCTTATCTTCGCAACCACGCCGTATGTGGTCAAGCGAATCACTGTCACCAGATGTCGCGAATTGTGTCCAATATCTTTGTCGCGCCAGCGCCACGGTCAACGCGCGACAGCAAAAAATCGCGGCGATCTCCCGCTTTATTTCCGTGTGGATATATTTCGACTCTGGCGGCAAAAAGCGTCAACGTCGTTGAACTTGATTTCTACTGAGCAAAACTTGGACGTTCGCAAATGTAATAAATTGGACGCAGGAAAGATTTACTCACTACAATAGCTTCACTACTGACGAGCATCCCGAGTTCACAAATGACTTTCTTCCGCACCGCTACCGCCCTCGCCTTCACCCTGGTCCTGACCGCTTGCGGCGGCCAATACAATATCGACGCGCCAGTGCAGACGGCAGCGGCCACGACACGTGTCGACGCCGTGCAGGCCGTTGCAGCCGCTGCGCCAACACCAAGCGCCATCACCATCGCATCTGCCACGATGCCCGCTCCCGACTGCGCTGCCGAAGGCTGCGCCAGCCTGCGCATCATCGACGGCAATGCCGAAGCGTGGCGTATCGACGCCCAGCGCCGCGCAGCGTTCGACGCCGGCCTGCCGCAATCCTGATTGCTCCCAGCCGCAACGGCTGTTCAGTTTGACCGCCGCCGCACTTCACTGGACAGGCCGGTCAGCTGCAGACTGATCACCAGCGGGTCGTGGTCCGACGCCCGGTAGGCGTTCATGCGGTACGGATCCTGCGCCGTATCGTTCACATTGTAGTCGATGACCTCGGGCTCATCGGCATTGCTGTGCCACTCCACCACCCCGACCACCTGCGAGGCCAGCGAGCTGCTCGCCAGCGCATGGTCGAGGTAGCCTGACAGTCCGTCGAACACATACGAGTACGGCATGCCCTGCGGACGCACGAAGCGCTCGATCAGGTTGATCATGCCGGCCTGGCCGATCAGGTGATCGATCGGCGATTCGAAGGCATAGGCGTTGAGGTCACCGATCACCAGCACGTCCGGATCGCCAGCCGCCGCGGCGACCTGCGGAATGAAGTGGCTGGCGAGGCGCTTGGCCTGCTCGGTGCGAGTGCGGTCCCAGCAGCCTGCGCCATTGCCGGAGTCCGTATCGCCCGTACCGGCGCCGCTGCACCCGCCTTTCGATTTCAGGTGGTTCACGATCACCGAGAACGTGCCGCCGCCCCCGCTCACCCTGAACGTCTGCGCCATCGGCGGGCGGTTGTTGACTGCGTGATCGTCCGACAGCGCGCCGCCGGCCAGCGCCAGCCTGGCCGGCTTGTAGATCATCGTCACGCGGATCGCGTCGATGCCCGGCGCAGCTGGCTTCGGCACGACGGCATAGGTGCCGGCAGCGGTCGCGGCATTGAGCTGCTCAACCAGGTAGGCAACGGCGATGTCGCCATTGTTCTGGATCTCCATCAGGCCGACCACATCGGCGTCAAGCCGGGTCAGCGAGGCAACGATCTTGTCGCGCTGGCGCGCAAACTCTTCCATATTATCGGCGCCGCGGCATTCGCTCGCCGCGGTGCGGTTACCGACAGTGCAACCCTGGCCGCTGCGCCCCCAGGCGTCGCGGCCGTCAGTGAAGGTGGTAAAGAAATTCAGGACATTGGCGCTGGCCACCTTGATCCCGGCGGGCAGGGGCGGTGGCGGTGTACGCTCATTGCTGCGGGCAAACGTCGGGGCCACGGTCGGCTGCAGCTTGAAGCCGGCGCCGCCACCGCCCAGTGCGCCGTAGTCGATCACGCCCGTCAGGTCGTGCACGCTGTCGCCGACGCGCACGGTGCCGTCGTCAGACAGGTAAGGAATGGTGGGCGGCGCCACGAAGATGCCGTCATCCAGCACGATCTGGTTACTGGCGTGTTCCTGGGCCAGCGCGTGGGCTTGTGGCGAGCCGACTGGATAGCGGTTGGCCGGGTTTTCGCGCCGGCCATTGGCCAGGACCAGTTCACCGCGCTCGCCCAGGTAGCGGTTGCCGTTGACCGTCAGCGGCGTGGCGAAGCGCACCAGCATGCCCTCGACGCTGGCCAGGCCGGTGTTCGGCAATGCGATAGCGACAGGCAAAGGCAGCGCGGCGGCGCCCAGCGGCACGATGCTGCTTACGTCCTTGAGCTCGGTATAGGTGCGGCTGGCGCCGCTCGGGCGGTATTCTTCCACCAGGCCGGTCACGCGCACCAGCGTACCGACCGGCAGGCCGGTCGGGGCGCCATAGATATAGAGACCGTCCGAGGTGGCCGGGTCGCCGTCCCCACGCGCGTCCTGGATGAAGAAACCGGCGCCGACCCTGGCGCTGATCACGCCTCGGGTCGTCTGGACGGTCCCGGCCCAGGGGCTGGCCGAGTCCGCGCCCTGGATCGCCGGAATGCTCAGCTCACCTGGGACAGGGGCCACGCTGTCGCCGGTGGCGGCGCTTGCGGACGCAGCGCTGCCGGCCAGCAGGATGGCCAGCAGCGTGCGCCGCGGCAGGAAGGACGAAATCGTGGCGTGCGTCTCCATGGACAGGGGTCAGGAAGCCGGGACACGGCGCCGGCCGCGCGCGGCCCAGCCCAGCACGCCGAGGCCGCCGATCAGCATGGCGTAGTTGTGCGGCTCGGGCACCAGCGAGATGGCATACATTTCGAGCGCTTCGATGCGCCGGAACTGCCCGCCATACGTGCCGTCGATGATGCTGCGTCCTTCCAAATCGGGGTCGCCGTACGTGAGCTGCCACGAAATCGTCGTCGTGAGGCCGTCGTCGACGAACAGGTCGGGGCCGGCGCCGAAGGTGGGACCGTGGTCGGGCCAGTTATAGGTCTGGCGCGAGCCCTGACTGGGCAGGATGTGGTCGGTAAGCACCTGGCGGTAGACCGCCGGATCGGTGTAGTTGAAGATGAAGCCGGTGCGCTGCCAGTCGCGCTCGGTAACATGCCAACCATCGTTGGAGGACCAGCTTTGCGGGTTGTAGCCACCCACCAGCCAGCTGTCGCCGGCATCGTCGGCGATGCGCATCAGCGTGAAACTGCGGCCGCGGCCATCGACGGCGGCGTGGAAATCGCTTGCGCTGTCGCCAGGCTGGCGCGTGTAGAGATTGTCGAGGTAGAGAGGGCCTGCGCCGAGCCAGCGTTCGAGCTGGCCATGCAGGGTGCGGTCGAGCAGCGGCGCAGTATTCTGCGCCACTGCCGGACCTGCCGTGCCGAGGATGACGGCCAGGGCGGCCGTCGCAGCAATCGTTTTCATCATCGCTCCCTTGCAGGAATATGCAGGGATTGTATGTCACGAACGATAGCCATTCCACACGGTTGCGGGGTGCAATGGCCCGCGTGGAATGGTTGCTTCAGACAGCTCAGGCGCGCTTGTAGATGTCCTCGAAGCGCACGATGTCGTCCTCGCCCAGGTAGCTGCCGGACTGCACTTCGATGATGTGCAGTGGCAGTTTGCCCGGGTTCTCGAGCCGGTGGTTCATGCCGATCGGGATATAGGTCGATTCATTCTCGGACAGCAGGCTGACGGTGTCGCCGCAGGTCACGCGCGCGGTGCCCGACACCACGACCCAGTGCTCGGCGCGGTGATGGTGCATCTGCAGCGACAGCTTCTCGCCCGGCTTGACCGTGATGCGCTTGACCTGGAAACGGTCGCCCGCATCGATGCCTTCGTAGTGGCCCCAGGGACGGTACACGCGGGTGTGGTGCAGGTGCTCGGTGCGCTCTTTCGAGGCGAGGTGTTCGACCACCTGCTTGACGCGCTGCACCTTGCTCTTGCAGGTGACCAGCACCGCATCTTGCGTTTCGACGACGACGATGTCTTCCAGGCCCACGACCGCCACAATGCGGCTCTCGGCGCGCACCAGCGAATTCTTGACGCCGTCCAGGTAGACGTCGCCACGCTGGGCATTGCCGTTGGCGTCCTTGGCCTGGGTTTCCCACAGCGCCGACCAGGAACCGACATCGTTCCAGCCGATATCGGCCGGCACGACGGCGGCATCGCGGGTGTGTTCCATCACCGCGTAGTCGATCGAATCCGACGGGCACGCCGAGAATGCGGTCTCGTCCAGGCGGCAAAAATCGAGGTCGCGGTAGGCCGCGTGCATGGCCTGGTCGGCCGCGGTCGCGATCGCCGGTGCGTGCTGCTGCAGCTCGGTCAGGTAGCGCGCCGCGCTGAACATGAACATCCCGCTGTTCCAGTAATAGCTGCCCTCGGCCAGGAAACCTTCGGCAGTCGCCTGGTCCGGCTTCTCGACGAAGCGCGCGACCTTGTAGCAGTCGCCGCAGTCGGCGATCTGCTCGCCACGACGGATATAGCCGTAACCCGTCTCCGGATTCTTGGGCACGATGCCGAAGGTCACCAGGGCGCCCTGGCCCACCAGGCGGGTAGCGCGCCCGACCGCTTCACGGAAGGCCTCGCCGTTTTCGATGACGTGGTCGGCCGGCAGCACCAGCATGACGGCTTCCGGGTCGATCTGCTGCAGGTGATGGGCGGCCGCCGCCACCGCCGGGGCCGTATTGCGGCCGACCGGCTCAAGCAGGATACCGAGTGGCGTGATGCCCACTTCGCGCAACTGTTCGGCCACCATGAAGCGGTGGTCATTGCCGCACACGACGAGCGGCGCCATCACCTCCGGCCAGCCGGCCACGCGCAAGGCAGTTTCTTGCAGCATGGTCTTGTCTGCAACCAGCGGCAGCAGCTGCTTCGGCAAGACGGCCCGCGACAACGGCCACAGGCGGGTGCCGGCGCCGCCGGAGAGGATGACTGGGTAGATCTTCATGCGCTGACTTTCTCTTTCTCTAACACGTTGGTGTCCTGGTCCGCGATCTCCTGGCGCCGGGAACGGCGGCGATCGCGTGCGTTGAGCCACTCCTGCGAGGAATACTCGGAAGCGTGCTTCATTTCGCCTTTTCGGTCGACACTATATTCCTTAAAGACAATCATTTCATTCAATGTTACATCATGCAACACGCGGGTGTATTCGAACAGCACGCTGCGCACGATCTCGGCGCCTTCGCAGATGTGGCTGCCGTGGCCGATCCAGGTCGGGCCGACGATGCGGGCGCCGGCTTCCACTTTAACCCCGGAACCGATGTAGACGGGTCCCTCGATGGTGGTACCTTCCCAGTCGATGCTGGTGTTCAGGCCGACCCACACGCCCGGCTTGATCTGGATGCCCGGCACGTCCATGTGGTTGACTTCGCCGGTGATGACCGACTGCAGCACTTCCCAGTAGTCGCCCATGGTGCCGATGTCGAGCCAGTTGAACGGACGGCCCTGGGCATAGAACGGCAGGCCGCGCTCGGCCAGCAGCGGGAACAGCTCGGAGCCGATGTCGAACGGCACGCCCGACGGGATCAGGTCGATGACTTCGGGTTCGAAGATATAGATGCCGGTCGAGATGAAGTTGGACTTGGCTTCTTGCTCGCTTGGCTTCTCCTGGAATTCCAGGATGCGGCCCTGCTCGTCCGAGACCACCACGCCGTACGACGAGACTTTGTCCCATGGCACTTCTTTGGTGATGACGGTGGCCATCGCGCCCTTGCGGCGGTGTTCCAGCAGCGCCGCCTTGAGGTCGAGGTCGATCAGCGCATCGCCGCACAGCACCACGGTGGTGTCGTCGAAGAAGCCGCCGAATTCCTGGATTTTCTTCATGCCGCCGGCCGAGCCGATCGGCTCCGGCACGACTTCGCCGTCGTCCTTGGTATAGCCCTCGAACGAGTAGCCGATCTGGACGCCGAACTGCTCGCCTTCACCGAAGTATTCTTCGATTTTTTCGTGCAGCCAGCTGACATTGACCATGATTTCGGACACGCCGTGCTTCTTGAGGTGTTCGACCAGGTAGGCCATCACGGGTTTGCCCAGCAGCGGGATCATGGGTTTTGGCAGGTCATAGGTCAGTGGACGAACGCGCGTCCCTTTGCCTGCGGCGAGAATCATGGCTTTCATTAGACTATCCTTTGGCTTATTTGGCTGTGGTTTGGTAGCGCCATACATCAGCGCACATTTGAGCGACATCACGTTCGGCAGTCCAACCCAACTCTTCGCGAGCCAGGGCGGGATCGGCGTAGCACTTGGCTACGTCGCCGGGACGGCGGTCGACGATCTGGTAAGCCACTGGACGGCCGCTGGCTGCCTCGAAGGCACGCACCATTTCCAGTACGCTATTGCCTCGGCCAGTGCCGAGGTTGTAGGTGACGATGCCCGGGCCCTTGAGCAGGCGATCGAGCGTCTTGACGTGGCCGATCGCCAGGTCGACCACGTGGATGTAGTCGCGCAGGCCGGTGCCGTCCGGGGTGTCGTAGTCGCCGCCGAACACCGACAGCCGGTCGCGCTGGCCGTTGGCGACCTGGGCGATGTAGGGCACGAGATTGTTCGGGATGCCGCTCGGCTCTTCGCCGATCAGGCCGCTCTCGTGGGCGCCGACCGGGTTGAAATAGCGCAGCAGCGCGATGCGCCAGTCGGGCTCGGCCTTGGCCAGGTCGCGCAGGATCTCTTCGATCATCAGCTTGCTGCGGCCATAGGGATTGGTGGCCGACAGCGGGAAATCCTCACGGATCGGCACCGAGGCCGGGTCGCCATACACCGTCGCCGAGGACGAAAATACGAGCGACTTGCAGCCGAACTTGGCCATCGTTTCGAACAGCACCACGCTGCCCAGCACATTGTTGTCGTAGTAGCGCAGCGGCTGGGCCACTGATTCGCCAACCGCCTTCAGGCCGGCGAAATGGATCACCGCTTCGGGCTTGTGGTCGGCAAACACCGCCTCCAGTGCGGCGCGGTCGCGGATATCGGCTTCGACGAAGGCGAACGGACGGCCGGCGATGTGCTGCACGCGGTCCTGCACCGACAGTTGGGCGTTGGACAGGTTGTCGACTACCACGACCTCGTGGCCCGCCGCGAGGAGTTCGACGACGGTGTGCGAGCCGATATAGCCTACGCCGCCAGTAACCAGGATCTTCATGTCTTTCGCTCTCGAATAAATTGTTGATGACCATTCTGGAGGGCGCAGTCTCTGCCACGCCTCATTTCCCAGTACTACTGTGTCCCCTCGCCGCTTCCTTCATGACCAGCCAGATAAAGACCATGTCGTCGATAAAGTACCGGCGGAACATGCGGCGCGGCTCCTGCAAAAAGCGGTGGAACCATTCCAGCCCCGCCTTCTGCATCCACCGCGGCGCCCGCCGGATGCGCCCGACCGCGACATCGAAACTGCCGCCGACGCCCATCGCGAACGGGATCCGCATCTCGCCCTGGTACTGGTCGAGAAATCGTTCCTTCTTGGGCGACGAGATCGCCACGAACAGCAAGTCGGCGCGGCTGTCGCGGACCTGGCGCGCGACCTGCGCCTCCTCGGCCTCGCCGTTCCAGTAGCCGTCGCGCCACCCGGCCAGTTGTAGTTGCGGATAACGCCGCGCATACGTCGCGGCCACCTCGCGCACTACCTCGTCGCGCGCACCGAGCAGGAACACCCGCCAGCCCCGCTCGGCCGAGCGCGCCATCAGCGCCTCGAACAGATCGATCCCGGCGACCCGCTCCTTGAGCGGCTGGCCCAGCAGGCGCGACGCCCACACCACCGGCATGCCATCCACGTTCACCAGCGCGCAACTGTTGATGATCCGGCGCAGGGCGGGATCGCGGCTGGCCTTGACCAGCTTGTCGACATTGACCACCACATGCTGGTGCGGGAGGCCGGAACGGACGAAGCCCTCGATCTTGCCCAAAGTCTCTTGCATCGAAACGTTGTCGATTCTACAACCAAACAACGACACGTGCTCGTTCATCGCGTTTCGCGTGCGAGCACGCCGGCGATGCGCTCGGCGGCCCGCCCATCCCAGAGATATGGACGGCGGCCGCGCTTGCCTTCGCCGCGCAAGATCTTGCGCGTTTCGCACAGGATGCGGTCAGGATCGGTGCCGGCCAGCACATTCGATCCTTCGTCGACCGTGATCGGGCGTTCGGTGTTCTCGCGCAGCGTGATGCAGGGCACGCCCAATGCGGTTGTCTCTTCTTGCAGGCCGCCGCTGTCGGTGAGCACCACGGCAGCGTCTTTCCACACATCCAGGAACGGCATATAGGCTTGCGGCGCGGCCAGTTCGATGTCCGGGCCGAGGTCGATGCCCGATTGCGCCAGCCGGTCGCGGGTGCGCGGGTGCAGCGGAAAGATCAGCGGCAGGTCGCACGCGACTTGCCGGAGCGCGCCGGCAATCCGGGCCAGTGTGGCGGGCTGGTCGACATTGCCGGGGCGGTGCAGCGTGACCACGCCGTAGCGTCCTGCCCCATGGCGCGCCTTGAAGCCGCTGGGCTCGGGGGGCGCGCCCGCCAGCTTGTCGGCCTGAAACAGCACGTTATCGGCCATCACATGGCCGACGTGGTGCACGGCTGCAGCGGGCTTGCCCTCGCGCCGCAAGTGTTCCAGCGCGGCCGGCTCGGTGACAAAAAACCAGTCGCTGATGCTGTCGGTGACGAGGCGATTGATCTCTTCGGGCATCGACCTGTCGCCGCTGCGCAGGCCCGCCTCGACGTGGGCGACCGGGATCTGCAGCTTCTTGGCCACGATGGCGCAGGCCAGCGTGGAGTCGACGTCGCCCACCACCAGCACGGCGTCGGGCTTGTGCGCCGTGCACAGCTGCTCGAAGCCGAGCATGATCCGCGCGGTCTGCTCGGCATGGGTGCCACCGCCGCCGGTCATGCTCACGTCGGGCTGCGGGATGCCCAGCTCCTCGAAAAACACGGCGTTCATCTCGCGGTCGTAATGCTGGCCGGTATGGATGAGGCGGAACTCGAGCCGCCCCTCCCCTGGCGCTGGCGCCGCTGCCTGCTTCCTGAAGGCGCGCACGATCGGCGCGATCTTCATGAAGTTCGGGCGGGCTCCCGCAACAAGGTGGACCAGCATGGAATTGTTTCCCGAGATTAATTATTTGTCATCGATGAATGTCATTGTAAACCGGCATTCGATCGGGACGGCGGACGATACGTTCGTGATGCGCAGGACCTCACACGGTTCCTTCGTTTCATAGGTGGCGGAATACCAGCCCAGCGGTGGATTCTCGGCGCCGCGCACCAGTTCCAGGTGCAGGTCTTCGCCGCTGGCCTGCATCTGCAGCACGAAGCGCTTGCCGCGCACAGACAGGCCCTGGCTGGTCAGGCGCACGTCCAGGCCGGGGGCGAAGTGCCAGAAGGTCTCGACCTTGTGCGGCTTCTTGGCCGCGAACTCGTCGCGGACCGTCAGCGCGTTGCTGGCGCCGTCGAAGCGTACGCTGCGCACATGCAGTACCGGGTCCGGCAGGCGGCTATAACCGTCGTGCGAGCCGCGGAAGTCGAATTCGTGCGGCGAGGTTGGCATGCGTTCGATGCTCGAACGCGCCTTTTTGAGCCACATGAAGCGTCCGCCCGGCTCAGACTGGTCGAGGCCGTCGATCCGCACGGTGTTGTGGCTCGAGGTGCCGCGGAAATAGTCGCGCCATTTATCGTCTTGCCAATAGGAATAAGTGCCGGGATCGACCAGGCATTCTTCGCCGGCCACCGACAAGGTCAGCGCCAACGCATCGGCGTGGCCGTGGGCGGCAATGCCGAGGTAGCCCAATGGGCCGCAGTCGAGCATGCCCTTGATTTCGTCCTGCTCGCCGAAATGGTTGCCGAACAGCAGGTAGCCGCCGTCCGGAAACGACCAGCCGGTCTCGACCTCGTGGGGATCGCAGTCGGGCCGGCCGCCAGGAAGCGTATGCAGCAGCCAGCGTACGCCGGGATGGCTGTCGGCCTGGCCGCCGAACACAGTGTCGCCCAGCGCCAGCAATTGCGCCGCGCGGTCCAGGTCGTGGTTGCCGGAGCCGGCGTCGAGGCGGAACACACAGCCGTCGTCGGCGTCGCCCACCATCGGCAGGTTGCCGCCCACGTCGCGCACCGAGCGCAGGAAGCGCAGCGCGCGCTGCAGCACCGCCCAGTAGCTGCGCGAGAAAGGCTGGCCGCCGGCCTGGCCCATCAGGCCGGCAACGAACAGGAATTCGCTTGAGAACAGGTGGTAGCCGAAGGCTTGCTCGCGGTTGACGCCGTCGCGCGAGAATTGCAGCTGGGCCTCATCTTCGAGTTCGCGCTGCGCCTGGGCCGCCCAGTCTTTCGATTCCTTCCAGCACGGCCAGGTGACGGCGCCAACGTATAAACCAGACAGTTCGCCGATCAAGTGGTTGTTGGCCGACGAGTGGCGCGACAGGTGGCGCGCGATGGTGCGGCAATGGGCGTGGATACTGTCGAGCCAGTCGGCGCGCAGGCGCTGGCCGGCGTCGCCCTCGAACAGCGCACTGTTCTCGCCGCCAACCAGTTGCCAGATCAGGCTCCAGTTGATCAGGCGGATGCCCATTTCCATCGAGCTGGTCCAATTGGGGCCGGTGAGTGGCGGACACTGGTCGAGCCAGCTGCGCAGGTTCTGTTCCAGCGCGTGCAGCCAGTGCACCTCGCCCGTCAGGGTCCAGGCCTGGGCCAGCCGCACCAGGTGCAGGTGGCGGTTCAGTTCCCACAGATGCTTGATGTCCCCCACCAGCTCACGGTCGCCGATGTCGATGTCGCCGCGGTAGAGCAAGGGCGAGGTGACGCCGGTTTCAGGATCGCGGTTCCAGGCGGTGGGCACGCCGACGTCGAAGCGATGCTCGGCGAACAGCACCACCTGGCCGGCGCAGATGTGGTCGGCGTCCAGCAGCAGGGCCTCGGCTTCTGACGGCGCCAGATCCGGCGCGCCACGCACTCCCAGAGTGAGTGCACGCGGTAGCGGTGGCGGCGCGGCGCGCCCCGTGCTGCGGCGCGCCATGCGGATCGCAGCGGCCTGCCGCACCCGGTAGCCGACCTCGGCGACCGACATGCAGCGCAGCCGGTTGACCAGCCATCCCAAGCGTACTGTTGTGTTCATCGACTTTTCCTCATGTTTCCTAAGTACTCACCCGGAAATAAATGTGTTTTTGGCTTCCATAACCGGCGCGCTGCGGCGTTGGCTCGTGCTTGCAGTGCTCGCACTGCGGCGCGCTCGCCGCCTTGCACCACATCCGGTTCTGTTCGCCAAAATTCACATTTATTTCCGGTCGAGTACTCAGCGCAGTTCGCCGATAGGCTTCCCGCCCAATAATTCTGCATACAGTGCGCCCAGGCGGCCGCACACGATTTCAGTCGAGTAGTTTCTTTCAATACTGCCGAGTGCAGCGCACGCCAGCCGCAGGTGCAGCATCCGGTCTGTCAGAAGGCGGTCCAATGCCTCCTCCAATGCGTCAACACTGCCAGGCGGCACCAGCAATCCATCGATGCCGTCGATAACCGTTTCGGGGATGGCGCCAACCCGGCTCGCTACCACCGGGACCCCCGCCGCCATCGCTTCGAGCATCGCCATCGGCAAGCCTTCCGCATGCGAAGGCAGGCAGAACAGCCACGCGCGCGCCAATT
>Ga0265797_10006631_pt1 | contig 16236 bp, 13 predicted proteins | sample P2T30metagenome_FD_192433 | JGI IMG/M metagenome (GOLD analysis project Ga0265797, IMG submission 192433) | Plant litter microbial communities from East Loma Ridge, Irvine, California - P2 T30 | ecosystem: Environmental > Terrestrial > Plant litter > Unclassified | place: USA: California... | reverse complement strand
CTTGATACTGCCCACGCCGTCGAGTGTAAGGATTCCAGAGGCAAGTAGACCGCCGAAAGCACCTGCCAATGGCGCCATGACGATGTACAAAGACAGTCTGAAGGCGAGCTCGCTGCGGCGGTACCAACGGGACATGTAGTAGGCGATACCAGGGAGCATGCCTGCTTCGAAAATTCCTACCAACTGTTAGTACATATCTGCACGCGTTTTGGAGGAAATGTAATCCTACCGAGGAGGAAGCGCACAGCACAAACTTGAGAGAATGTGTGAACGAACGCGGTTCCGAGAGAGCAGATTCCAAAGGCCAAAGTCGTAGCTGGGAGGAACCAGCCTGGGCCGATCTTCTTGCACAAGATATTCAAGGGGATCTCGAAAATGATGTATGAGACATAGAACACACTGAGGACTGCGTTGTAGTCTGTGAGGTGGTCAGCGTTGGTTGTTCGTTTTCTGGGCGATCTTGAGGGCATACCGTAGCCTGTAAGTTTCAAGTCTTTCTCGAGGCCTGCGAGTCTCGCGTTGCCTTCACAGTGTCAGTTGCTTAGTCTAAATCTATGATGAAACAGTTATGCTCACCGATGTTCGCTCTGTCAATGAAGCAGAACTGAATAGTGGTCAGTAAGACTCTCCATATCACACGGGACGACGCTGATAAACGTGACGAACCAGGTATAGCAGTGCCACGGTAGGTACAATCATTAGATCAATCTTCAGCCTGAGCTTGCGCTCCGCTGCTTGATCGAATTGAAACAACGGTTGTCCATATCTGGCGACATGTTAATGAGGCTGACACTCGTTCTATGAGCTTTTGAACAACTCACTGGTCTGTCGCTACATTTCCACGGGCAGCAATAGCATGTGTATCATGTTCTGCATACTCCTTTTCGGAGATACCGTGCTTGCCACTGAGCTCAGCCATAGCGATCTTCGGGTGCCACGTTCACGGATTCCTGGTACACACGTGCAAGGTGAGACACGAAGGTTGAAGAGAATGAAGAAAACGCGAGAGTCCGGCGCGTGGTCAGTCGAAGTATATCAGTCGCGATACCTCCTAGCACCGCCGAACCGCGGTTCCCACTTCGGCCTCTCCCAAGACCTAAACATCGCTCTCCTATCGTGCGAGCCCTAGTCATCACTCTTCGCCTCCGCCTCCCCCAGACTGGCCCAGGGCGCCCAAGGCCCCAGAGCATCCACTTCCCCACGCAGCCACAGCATCGCCAAGTCGCGCTACTCCGGTCATTGGGAGTGCCACGTGCGTTCATTGGACACCGGGAACCGACGACAGAGCCCTAATGCCTCGAACATCCGAAGGATAACTCTGGCAGAGCTGTACGGCAGATGACATGGGGTAAATCTTCTGCCTTTGGCTTTTTGTTATCACTCATCTTGTCGACTTGATCTTTCGTAATCGTTCGAGCAAAGCGTTTGGATCAGTTGCCAGATATAGCAGCCGAAATGATGCTTCTTGGCCTGCACTAGGGGCGTTACGGCTAGACTATTGAGCGGAACTCTGGAGAAACCGTTCCTTGGGCTCCGTGCACATCGAAGTCGTCCCAATAGGAAGGAATAATACGGTTGGTAAGTGATGACCTATCATTTTGGTGAAAAGATCTCAACACAACTTCTGTCGATCCGATAAAGACTTCTCAAGAATGAAGGCAGAAACAACTCGACTAAATGGCGGAATGGTCGCCTTGATAATCTTGAACACCACGCATCGTCACTAAGGTATTTTGGTTAGGCTCCTCCCAACATGAAACGAACCTACATTAACAGCACAAAGCTACTAGGATGGCTATCACAACTTCGTCATGTCATCTGACAAACGAGCTCCGCCTTTCGTATAAGATAAGACTAGGTGATAGGACAACGATAGTTGAAATGCCACTCCTCAGGAGAGGTTGACTTATCTTTCATATTCCCCATCGAGACGCTAAACCCTTGAGCACTCGTACCGAACTCTTGGCAGGATATCGTTGAGCTTGTATACGACTTTCAGCAAGCTCGTTGTTTAAATATACGTTGCCCTGGCTATGTCAATGCTAATGATGATCGAAGCAGACTCCGATCTAAAGCTTTCAAACTCCACGTTTACACGCTATTCTTCGTGATCCCGACCATTACTCTGCTGCTTCTGCTTTTCCTGTTTTTCCTTCTCATGCTGTTCCTTCTCGCTCTCTGCGCTAGACTCGTGGTACACGGCTCGCCATCCACGGTCCAAGCCCAGCATTTTGCCATTGAGAACGCCAAGTATTGTCGCGAAGAACACGGCCAGCCAAAGCATCACGAGCAAGATGGTCAAAATCGTTGACCAGATCCAAAAAGCCTGCGAATTGAGGACAACGTTGCCGAGTTGAACCGCAGCATTGGTGAAGACCCCCTATGAAGGTTTGTTAGCAAATATAAGCAGGTTGGAACATCACATTGTCTATACGAACCCAAGGAAATATCAGCGACCAAACACTTAGCGTCTGGTCCCACTTCAACAAAGCTTTCGGATCAGCGACGATGTAATGCAAGATCGCAATACATGCATACGCCCACCAGAAGATCCCGTAACCCCAAGTGAGCAGCCCAAGAAGTTGACTGCTGGTCGCAATCGTCGACGCACCTGTCGCGCTGATGAAAGATGAGGTGTTGTACTGGGCAAAAGCACCTCGCTGGACGCAACTACCCAAGGTCTGCAGCGCAAAGCTTCCTTGGCCGAGTGGACCGCAGAGCATCATGAGCTGGTAGACTTGCTGCTTCATTGGGAACGCGCGGTCGAAGAATCGAGCCAGGATCACAGCGTCGATGATGACGGCCAATGGAAGCCCAATGCCGACGAAGAGATAGCTGACGATGATGACCGGAACCTGAAGGGAGGCGGAAATGGCACTGTAGCGACAGACAACACCACCTCCAGCTGCAATCGTGAGTGCCGCTATCGATGGTAGAAGAGCTCCAGGCGGTACTGACGAGATTCCGGGCCCGTCAACCTTAGTGAGGACGTAAGGAACAACGATGCAAGCTGCTGCAGCCATGACAACGTTAATCCACCACATCACATATGCAGCCATGCCCCAGCTTGGGCCCCATGAGGGAGTGAGCGTAAGAGCTATCATCTGGATGATAGTGGTAAAGGCGATACTGATACTGCAGAGACATGCTGTCTCCATAAAGTTGGAGGTGTATTGGCTCACGACATGGCGTGGAAACAAGGCCGCGCGCAAGAGATAGAGCAGTAAGAATCCGAGGAGTGTGATGATGGTGATGACCCAGAAGATGTTTGCGATAACTCCGAGCCCTTGGAATTGGTAGTGCAATTGATGCAATGTTATCGCTACTATGCCGCTGCCCTGTGGTATGAGGAACCATTGAGAGTTAAAAGACTGGAGGGCGATGCGAAGTGCACTAATGCGGTGCTCGTCGTGGTTCCCTTCGGTATCTGATGAATGTGCCATTTCTCCTGGTAAGGGTTGCCAATTGCTGGTAGTTCGAAGGATTAGGGCTAGCTATGTTGTGCATCTTGATGCTTATTATCATATAAAGGTCCTTGTATCAACATCTCCTTGATCCGTTTACGAGCCGGCGGCGGCACAAAGTATACGTCACGATTTCCCGGGAGACATCGATGATGTACTAGACTTAACCGTGGTAGCGGGAATGGTAACAAGTGGCAGAAAAAGGTTGATAAAGTATCAGAAAGACGGTTCAAGGGGATGGTCTCAGGTGTAGACGACTGGTGTATCGTCGTTGTGAGCGGCATGTTAATCGGAAGTTTGGGCATCGTACCTACCATCTCATGGATGGCAACTGGTAGCTTGCTGTGACTGCATTACGCAGTACCTCCCAGTGACACAGCTTTCCTGTAATACTCATATTTTGGTATCACGTTCTCGCTGGTGGTTGGTTTTGATCATAGTTGAAAATAACATCCAGGACAGACATGTAGTGAATTAGAAGGCGAACAACATTGAAGTCCAAGGTCATCGTTGATGGCAGAGCTGGGTAGTTAGGGTTCCTCACCCTAAGGTCCTTATCGATAGCACTTTCGCATCCCAGAACGAACATGTAGCAGAGCAGCTCGCGATCTATACATGTTTTCCACACACCTCCACCACCACCCCTCACAATGTCCAACGAAGACCTCAAACAGCACATAAACTCATCCCACGACTTCTACGAGCTCCTCGGCGTCTCCCCCACCGCCAGCGAATCCGAGCTGCGCAGCGCATACCGCAAAACCGCCCTCAAATACCACCCAGACAAAGTCGGCGCAAATGCCGAAGCGCTCGACAAATTCCACCTGCTGCAAGTCGCCTACGACGTGCTGAGCGATGCTGCCGTCAAAGAGCTCTACGACAATGCGCGGCGTGCGCGCGTCGAGAAGGCGCAGCGCACGTCTGCGTACGATGGCAGGCGCAAAGCGATGATTGATGAGTTGGAGGCGCGGGAGGCTGGGCATTTGAAGAGGAAGCGGGGTGAGTTAGACGAGGAGGAGAAGTTCCAGCGAGAACTGGCTAGGTTGGCTGCGGACGGTAAGAGGAGGAGAGAAGAGAGGACGGAAAAGCTGAGGCGCGAGGCGCAGGAGCTGGAAGCGGAAGAGAGGAAGAGGGAAGAGGAGCCACCAGTCACGCCAGCTGCTGTAAAGGCGCCGTTGGAGGAGACAGACCGCTCGATTACGTTGCGCTTCCGCAGAGACGACGCTACGGCGCATCTGGATCGCGAGAAGGTCGAGGAGTTATTCTCGCGTTTCGGCAAGATCGAACACACCCTGCTGCGAGACAAGAAGCGCAAAGTTGATGGCTCAAAGCACCGCGCGCTCTACTGCACTGGCCTGATAGTTTTCACCAGCATTGTTGGTGCACATGCCGCAGTATCCGATTTTGAGAAGCTCCGCAAAGAGGATGATCGCTATGCGCTGTTCGAAGAAGTTGGCTGGGTCGGCGGCAAAGAGCCAGAAGCAGTCCCGAAAGCGCCTCCACCCAGTCTGCCCACTACTGCCCCCAGCACGCCCGCGGGTAAAGTACCTTCTTTTGGATCATTCAAAGGCACTCCCAAATCGAGCGGAGCTTCTGGTAGCCCAAGCCTTGATGAGTTCACGATGATGAGGCTGAAGAACGCAGAAAAGCGGCGGCTGGAAGAGAAGATCAGACGGGAAGAAGCAGAGGCTGCGAAACAAGAGGAGAGTGCTGCTTGAGTTTGAGTGTTTATACTATGATACCCCAATATGCGTTGCTAGACCGTAATTGAGCGCCCGCGGCGCCGTCTGTCTCGATCAACTACGAGTGATATCGTTGTGCCACTGAGAGAGTTCGCGAGAAATCCGACTCTGTGCAGTGCCCGAGGTTCCGTGTATCATGCGACCTAGAGGGTGCTCGGTTGAGCGATAGTTGTAATGCAGAGGATCACAGCGCCTCCTCAGCCTTCAGTTTTCTTCTCTTGAACAGCATCACTCTCTGGCTCTGCCTTCTTTTCAACTTTGATTGCTCCACCCTCTTCCTCCTCTTCCAGCTTCCTCTTCTTGCTCACAAGCCGTCTATGCGCTCGACTCCGTGCGTGCGCTTCCCACTGCTTCTCCGTCACGCAAGTCACCCCACACAGGTCACACTGCCGTCTGATCCAGCTTTGTGGCGTCTTTGTAGCGTCCTGATCTTGCTTGACAGATAATTGCTCAGCTGCGGCTGCTGACAAGCCGAGCGGGTCTGGCATTGGAGTATCGGAGAGGAAAGCTTGTGTAATATCGGTAGCGGGTGACATGACGTTCTTTTGGAACTCGGGGATAGAGGTGCCATCAAGAAGGTAGAGGCTCCCGCCTGTATCTAACGATTCTTTCTGTGATGTCGAGGCTTGCGATTGTAGTGCGTGCAAAAGTTTGAGCCGTATCCAACGGGTCTGTCGTTTGGCATACTGGCGTGTGGCGATCTTCGTTCGCTCTATTGCCTCGTCTTTGAGGACTTGGAGGTCCGCTTCACTCGCTGTGCCACTTTGGAGTGCAGTGATGTAGGCCTTGAATTCTTTGAAGCCAATACTGACCCAGATCCCTCGACTCTCGTCAACTGGCTGGCCGGACCCGGACTGCTCGGTGGCATACTTGTGCAGTTGACGAACCTCATCCAGCAGTCCTTGACTAAGCATTTTGTCCACGCGATTGTCCAAGCGCGTCCTCAGAGTCTCGGTCTCAGCATGGATCCAGAAGAGTAGGGTTGGAAAGCGCAGATCTGACTCCTCGCTCGCCGATTCCGCGCCCGAAGCAGATGCTAGTCGCTGTTCAGCGTAGATGTCTGATGCTTTGCGGCCTGTTTGTAGGTATATTTCTATACTTCGCTGGATCTTGCGTCGATCGTTTGGATGCCAGCGTGCCGCCATGACAGGGTCAATCTCTTGTAGCTTTTCCAATAACTTCTCCGTAGGCTCTTTCAAGATCGGGTAAGTCTCCTCAAGGTTATCCGAAGGTCCTTGCTCTTCGTTCTTCTTCTCCTCGCCGCCATTCCCATCCTCTTCGGTTTCCGCCAGTCGGTCGCGGAAGAGCAAGCTCTGTGTGTAGTAGTGCGTACCGCCCACCAGGATTGGCAGCTTTCCTCTACTCCTGATCTCTTCGATGACACGCAAAGCGCGCTTTACAAAGGTCCCAACTACCCAAGTTGGCTCTCCGAAGTCGATGCATCCCAATAGGTGATGGGGGACGCCTTTGCGCTCCTCTACAGTGATCTTGTTGGTGATGATAGGCAGGCCCGAGTATAGTTGCATGGCATCGCCATTTATGACTTCACCATTGTAGCGAAGGGCTAGGGACACGGCTAGCTGGCTGCGGTGGTCAGTTTGGGAGGTGTAATAGTAGGCATGACTGTGAGATGTACATCTGACTTGCCGGTGCCCGTCGAGCCGACGATGGCGACTATGGGCTGTTTAGGCGGCATACTGCTGAAATGTCTCAACTTGTGCAGGGTGCGCAACATGAAGAGTGCGTATGTAATCTTCGTCGGCGCAAAGTCAAGAAATTATTAGGAGGTATTTGGAGAACGCGATGACATGTGATGATCGCCAGGGACGAATTCAGATGCATCTCCACAATTCGCGTCTCGTTTGGGCAGGTCTAGTTGACGACATTCCGCACAGTCATCGAAGCCCATTGATAGCACTACAAACTTAAAAACTATAAGAACGCAGTGCCCATACATTCAGAATCAATACTCCCACTCACGCAGACTCCCATCGCAAACATGGTCGCTCCCACTATCGCCACCAAGGACCTCACCTTCGCCTTCCCCGATGGCACTTCAGGCCTCGAGCATGTTACTCTTGACCTTCCCGCCGGTTCTCGAAACCTTTTGATCGGAGGTAAGAAAATGGAATCCTCACACACTATTTACACCCATGCTAAATCCCCAGAGCGAACGGTGCGGGCAAAACAACCCTCCTCCGCCTCCTGAGCGGCAAGCGCATGGCACCACCCGGCACAGTCGACGTCGGTGGCCGCGATCCTTTCACCACTGGTCTTGAAGGTGTAACCTATCTTGGACTGGAATGGGTGCTCAACCCAATCGTTCGTTCCGATATTGCGGTTCCGGAGCTGCTGAAGTCAGTGGGCGGCGACCACTACCCCGAGCGCCGCGACGAGCTGGTCAAAATCCTCGACGTCGATCTGAGCTGGCACTTGCACGCTGTCAGCGACGGCGAGAGAAGACGTGTGCAGCTCTGCATGGGCCTGCTTCGTCCTTGGACTGTCCTCCTACTGGACGAAATCACTGTCGACTTGGACCTCCTGTCTCGCCACAACTTCCTTTCTTTTCTGAAGAAAGAGACCGAGACTCGCGAATGCACAGTCGTCTATGCGACGCACATCCTCGACAACCTGGCGCAATGGCCAACACACCTTGTGCACATGGCGCTTGGCAAGGTGAAGAAGTGGGGACCAATGGACAGCTTTGAGGTCCCTAAGAACGATGGCGGCATTGAGGGAAATAGCCGTTTGGGACAGCTGGTGCTGGCCTGGCTGAGAGAGGACCTCGCGGAGAGAGGTCCCAGGAAGGGCCAAAGCGCCGAAGGCAAGACTTACCCCAACCTCGAGGGCAAGGGTGGCTACGGGCTGGAGCAGAAGAAGAAGTAAAGTCCGAGGGGCTGTAAGACTTTTGGCACGCGAGAAGGTTTGGCTGGTGGCGGCGTATGCTTGGTGGCATTTCCTTGATACACCACAAGGATTTTCAACATGATCTACGATAGCGCCCCTTTTGCAAGGCGTTCAACAGGTAGTTTGCAGGTACTGATTAGAGTTTTTTTACAAATGTACAATTCGTCGAGATGATCGATGGGATTCACACCTCGAATTCTTATGAGTGTCTTACCCTCGATGTTTTCCCGAAAGTGGCTGCAAAATAAGGAGGGTGGATTTGATGATGGCAGCACGCTGTGGCGATCGCTCATCAACATCCCGGACCAGTCACACAGGCAGAAAACAAAAGCCGCTGAGACATGTATTGTGAATGTATTGACTAGAGTACACATTATGAACACCTAGACAATTCGGCCGCTTGCTATCCATGCGACCAAGTGACTTTTGATGGTCCGATCTCGTCCCTATCCACTCAGCGAACACTCAACCAGCCATGAGATGTCACCTTACTAAAAAGTATTGATCGTCTCTCACCCAGATACTACCGAGAAGTTCTGTCAGCACTGAACATTCATGCTTTCCCGTTGGTGCTGCCGGAGGTGGCTTGCTGTAGCTTCTGCGCCAGCCACTCGTCGGCGTTCTTGAAGGTCGTCTTGGTGTCATTGTTGACAATGGCGCTATCTGCGGCTTGGATGCCGGCGTTGATCTGGGTAATGTCAGTCTAGTCCAATGTCGAACTCGGAATGTGTTGTGAACTTACCGCTCCCCACATGTTCCACGCCTTCTCGAGATCTCCAGGGATGTCGTAAGCGTGGTTGAACCACCTGGTGATGTCTGAGCGCTTGCCAGCTTCATTCGACAATTCGTCCAAGAAGCTCTTCACGACAAGACTCAGGCCAAGGTCAGGTTCCTCAACGAAGGGCAGCTCGGCACCCAAGGTCGTGTAATCCGTCGGGCCCAACTGGCGGGACACAACACCAGAAGCTGCCATGCTCAGAGCGTGAACCTCCACAAGATCGCGCAGACTGCCGCGTACCACAGATGTCATCTGGTGGTAGCCGAGCAAGTGTCTCGACAGGGGACCAGTGAAGCCAATCTCCTTGTGATGGAAAGTGCCAAGGCATGCGATCCTGCTGACCAGCAGAGTGTATGACTTGTCGGTCTCTGTGCCACGCATTGGTGCGCCCAGGTACTTGTCCGAGGGGAACATCTGGCTTGTGCTGAGTACATCAAGTTTGTGTAGCTCGAATGCCATGAAGATAGCCTCCTCGACTTCCTTGGCTCCCGCCTTTGCGATGTAGCCACTCTTCTGAGCGTGGTCAAACGCCGCCTTCAGTGCCTTGCCCCATGCAGAGAGAGTGTGGTCGTTGTTAATGTAGCCGCGATCCTCCAAGAAGCGTAGCACAGTGTTACCGATGAGCTCCTGGGGTTGGCGCAATTCTTGCGTTGCGACTTCGTTCTTCTTTTCGGTGATCGTCTCTTTGGCGCTTGACTCCTCAGACAGCAAAGTGACGGCGAAGAGGAGAGGGCTCTTCCTGGCACTCAGACCAAGCTCAGACGTCTTGTCAAGAGTTACGCTCTTGACGCGCCAGCGGTTGGCAGCATCTGTGGGGGCGGAGGCATCAGGTACATTGAGAGACTGCTTGTTGTTCTCGTTGAACCACGAGACCAGTTCGACATCCTTCTTTTGGTAGTAGCGATGAAGCATAGTGTTGATGAGTGCCATGGTCCTTGTGCGAAGGGGCGCCAGCTTTTGTGTCACGAGCTGCTGGTATGCCGATGACGATCCACCGTCAAGTGGAGGGATCTCGAAGACCTCGGCACGGGTTCTCCAGTTCAGCACTCGTGGGCCCACCAAGCCTCTGGACATGTAGTAGTAGATCTCATCCGGAAGTCGCTGTCCGATCACGTCGTGCATGTCGGAGGCTGCAGAGTCGTTCCTAGTGAGGGTAATTTCACCACCGGCAGTCAAGATCACGTTGTGCTTAACAGCAGTTCTTGCTTTCTTAAAGAGCTCCCTGAACTCCTTGTTGAGCGAATCGTAGGCAGCGAAGCCAATGGTACCCGAGCGCCCGACGATCTCTCTGGCGCCTTGGATGTAGTTGGGAGCAGACTCGAGCTCGGCTGGAGGAGCAAGTATAGTCAAGCCAGAGATGAGCGAGAAATCGATGAACTGATCCTCGTTCATGCCGAGCTTAGAGAAGCACTTCGCCCTGTCAACCCATGTGAAGCTCTGACTCTCCCAGTCGAACGAGACAACCACGACGCTGGCGCCGAACAGCAGGCATGACATAGAGCCAACGATAGCATCGCCGAAGTTCTGCTGATCGAGAGACACAACTTGAGCTGCAGCAGAGTATGGAGCGGTCTGTGTTCGTACACCCTGACGGGCCAGGTAAGACTGCAACCATCTGAGAATGTGGTAGATGCGATAAGTGCCTGCGTTGTATCAGTCGAGCGAACTCCATACATGCTTCACGACATTTACGTACAAGATTTGCCGAACTCCGCCACTGCTTCGTCCGCTCTGCTCTGGCTGTAAAGACTCCAAGCCTCGTCTAGGCTGCGCGCGGCAAGTCTACTGTCGCGCGCGATAGTTGCGCGGTCCTTGCAAGCAAGATCGAGACCGTTGAAGATGAAAGTTGGGGTGATGTTGGCCTCCTTAAAGTTGGAGATGTAGGTGTCAACATGTTTTCTGAGCGCAAAAGGGAGACCGCCAAGTGCAGGTAGCAGAGGCTCGCGAGAGGTTTGTGAGGTGAGGATGGTCTCAAGGAAATCCTCTGCGTCGATGGTGAGGCGCTTGTCCTTGAGTTGGTCGATGGATCCGCTAGTGGTCAGGCTCTCGCTGGTAGCCCAGTCCCTGAAAGCCTGAGCGCGTGAGGCCATTACGCTGGCTGGTGAGAGAGAGTGACTGTAAGAACGCGCAAACAATGCTGGGCCGTGATGCGCGTATAGAGCTTTTCACAATTTAGATTGGAAGTGGCCAAAAAGCCGAGTGTTGGTAAAGATGTCGAGCTCGTGAGGTGGCTCGAGTGGAAGCCATGCTTGGACCCTGAATCGTTGCAACAAGCTTCCACTAGCGTCCTCGGATGCGGGCGCCTCAGGCATAAGGTATTTGCAAAGTCACGTGCTGAAGGCGTCTTGAGGTCAGATTCTCTTTCATTGCTATGTACTCAATAACATGCTAAGGGACGTCGGAGTCGCTCAAACCGTCAGACGACCAAGAGAACTGTTCGCCAAAGCCCAAGCATAAGCTGCCTCTGCCCTCCTCGCTCGACGGGCTGCAAGCGCCACCAACTTACTCAATCAAATTACTTCTGCCATCTTCCTTCTCAAGACTGCTCCACCTACTTTCCACTACCCTTCCATCTTTGATGACTGCGAGCAAGTGCTTTTCGGGCTTGCACAACACCTCAATGTCTTCCAGCGGATTCGCGTTCAAGATAATGAGATCAGCAAAGTATCCATCCTTGATTCTGCCTATTTGCTCTTCGTGGCGCAGCATCCTTGCTGCATTGATAGTAGCAGATTGTAAGATTTTCAACGGAGACTGCCCAGCTTGGTGAAGCAGTCTGAAACCGTCGTTCTGCTTGGTCTGGAGAGGTCCAAGGAGATCGGTTCCGTAGCACATGGTGACGCCGGCCTCGTCGGCGACCTTTATACTTTGCAAGCCGGCTTCGAGGACTTGCAAATTCTTCGCCGCGATAGATGGTGGCAAGAAGGAGCCAAAGTCTTTCGAGGCCATTGCTTCGTATGTGACAAGTGTAGGCGTAAGGTACGCTCCCTTCACAGCCATGAGCTTTGCCGTAGATTCGTCAAGCAAGTTGCCGTGCTCAATTCCCATAACGCCGTTGGTGACGGCATTGCGAATGGCGGCTGGAGTATATGCGTGCGCCGTAACGAATGTGTCTGCATCTTTCGCCACACTGCAAAAGGCCTGGATCTCTGCGGGTGTGTATTGTATATTTGCAAGTCGATCCGTCGGTGACACGACGCCGCCCGAAGCCATGATCTTGATGAAGTCTGCTCCTTGCCGGAGTTCCTCGCGAGCAGCTTGCAGACATTGCTCCACACCGTCTGCGATACGACCGAGTCCACGCACATTTCCGCCGCAGCATTGGTACTCAGCATCCTTCGAGCTGCGAAGATCTCCGTGGCCACCTGTCTGACTAATGCCATGACCGGCTGTGATTAGCCTAGGTCCAGGAATAAGACCCTCGGCAAGAGCTTCTTTGATTGCCAGTCCTGCACCGCCACAGTCTCGCACCGTCGTGAAACCTCTTCGTAACATTTGATTTGCCAGATACGGTTGCCGTAGTAGTGAGGTGTCCGAGTCTTGACTCATGGTGTCCTTGAGACCGTCCTCGCCGGGAGGAGTCGCGAGATGCACGTGGCAATCGATCAGACCGGGCATGACGAACTTGCCCTTCAGGTTGATGGTCAGCTCATCGCCTTGAGTCCATTTCATGGTTTCGTCTCCCGGAGGTGGCCCTTGCGAAAGTTTCGAGAGTCGGTGGATGCGGCCATTTAGCAGATCAATCGTGCAGTGCTGATACACTTGTCCGTCCTTGACGTCGATGATGCTTGCATCAACAAGGCGATATCTTCTTCTGGGCGCTGTAGTCCACGGCTTCGTCGCCTGGGCTTGCGCCATTTTTGTTGCGCTTTTTTTGGTCGATGTTTTGTGGTGAAGGGGGACCTTGAGAGCATTCGGCAAACAGATGGACCGAACTTTTGAATTCTGTCGTCAACGCAAACCCCAGGCTTCAGCAAGCAGGCGCCAGTCATGCCACTTTGCTCAACACTCGTGTTCATCTTCTTCAAAATACTTAAGGTACTAACTAGAGCATTAAATTCAAGTATATCCAGTCGCTATTTGTCAATTCGAACTCGCCGGAGACTTTTGCTCGAATAGGATTGGCATATGGTCACTCAGCGCAAATGGATGCGGAGAAGGTCTCTCACGGCGGTCAGTATCAACGTATATACGACCGCTGACTTATTTCTCGCTTCCCGATAGAAGCTTTGGATACTGTACAGCCCTCTCTTTCGCCAAGGTTACGTCTCGTACAAAAGAGTTGCTCGCCCAGAAACTGCCCTCAAAGCTCATGTCGTACCAGTAATTCACCGCGCACGCGAATCCTTCTTTCCCGCTAGTCTGTTTGACCTTATGATACCACATCGCAGGCAGATATAGCATATCGCCTTCCTGCAGTGTGACTGTCACCGGCCTTGACAGGTGAGAGTATTCTGAGCATCGCAACTCAGGCTCCTCGGGATCCCATACTGCCACAGGCACAGCATCTTGCCCTTCTTGCAGCTCAATTGCGAGAGCGTCATCGTTTGTGTTAGAGGTCGAGGGTGCGTACCGGCAGTGTGGCAGCTTCTGCTCGTTGACACATGGCGTCTCGATCGGAGGCAGGAGAACGAAATGCTTCTGTCCGATGATCTGCACGTATACGTTCTCGTAGTTGTCTCTGTGCATCGCAGTCACAGAGCGCTCATTGCCTAGCCAGAAGTTGATGGCGTCGGCGGACTGCTCGAGCGCAATGCGTGCCCACGAGATATTCGGTGGGACGTCTGAGAAGAGGGTGTGGTACTCTTCGCGCAGGTTGTCGTTTTCTGCACCACTGTCAGTAAGACATATATGCACACTAGCGATAGAACGTACGGGTTTGCGCATATTTCACGTTTCGCACTTCCGGAGGCGATGGGACAGGCAATGCACAATCTTCTTGCACGTAGCGCATGAAATCAACAAATTTCTCCTGTGTTTGATGCGGTTCGACGAACAGCAGAGAGCCATTATCTTGCTCCACAATCCCGTCTGCGTTCCTTGTATTGCATAAGCCAGTATCCAGACCATATTCGAGCTTGACGATTGCACCTGACCTACCCGTATGGAGTTACAGCGACCTGAACGTCTGCGTCTTTCATGACATCTGCCAGGTACGCAGCATCCCACTTCTCGAATGCTTCCCAAGACTTTGCGCCACCACGGACGACGAAAGGTCGATTTTTGGCCACATATCGCATGAACTCCAAAGCCGACGGTTCTTCATGGAGTTCATCGACCACGGTGGCGTTGAGCTCGTGGTAGGTGGTGATCAGGTCTGCAAGAGGGTCCTGGTCTGGCATTCTGTAATGGCTAGTAGGAAGACTGACACCTTACTGAACAATGTAGCTCCACTGGAGTCGAATACCAAAGAACACAGGTTGCGGCGAACAAGAAATGGCAACGGCAGCAGGAAGGAAGCAAGCGGAGATTGTGTGAAGCGGAGAATCGAATCTCTCACGCTTGACGATTCCTTCACCTTTCCTCCTAACTCAGGTCACTGCCGTTTAACATGTTCAACCAAACTTCGCAAGGATGCGTGAAGACTTATCGCGCAGCCAGACCAGACATCTGTATATGTACGATTGCGCATGCAGCTTTCCTTCAACGCGGAAGAATTATGTGCCGATCTCTAGTGTGCCGCTGAAGACGTCAACATGTGGCGAAGTCGCCTTGGTCTTCTTTGCCGAGCACAGGTTTGGCATACTCAGATACGCCACAGCGCATATTTGATATTCACATTATGTTTGAGCTTATAACTCTGATTCCCTAACAGAACAAGTGTGGCACGCGACGCCAACAGTCATTTTTAAGTCGCCTGCCGCTGTTAGCACAGCGCCGTCGTATCTTTCCAGAAGATGCTTGGATGGTCTTTACCAGCAATCGTGGTCCTACTCGTTCTCTATGCGCCTAGAATATACGCCGATACTATACGAGGTGTCAACCTCGGAGGGTGGCTTCTGGTAGAAGAATGGTATGTGGCAAGATTTGGACGACTCTAATTACTGTCCATGCTGACAACACAGGATCACTCCTTCGCTGTTCCACGACACGAACGCCGAAGATGAATGGAATCTGTGCAATGATTTGGGTAAAGATCAATGTCTGAAGAGACTAGACAAGCACTGGAGGTGAGCATGTTTTTCTGAAACTTTCCACGAACAAGACATCTCACATGGATTGCAGCACATTCATCAACCGGGATGACTTCGAGGACATGAAGACAGCAGGTCTCAACGCAATACGCATCCCGCTTGGCTACTGGGCCGTCGACCTCAGAGAGGACGAGCCTTACGTCGCCGGACAGTACCCCTACCTTATCCAAGCCGTACATTGGGCTCAAGAAGTAGGCTTTCAGGTTATGATCGATCTCCACGGCGCCCCTGGATCTCAGAACGGACAAGACAACAGCGGCCTGATTGGTCCCGTGCTATTTGCCAGTAACACCTCCAATACAGACCGAAGCCTGGATGTCCTTCGCAACCTTACCGAGGAGTTTTCGCAAAGCGTGTACGGAGGTGTCGTTACATCCATCGAGCTCTTGAACGAGCCCAGGCTAGACGACGACGACTTCACCATGCCACGCCTCAAGGATTTCTACGCCGATGGTGCAGAAGTAGTTACTCGTGCCGACCCCAACAACATCAACGTAGCAATCCACGGCAAGTCCTTCCCCTTCTACCCTTCGAGGGAATCAATCCACTAACACTCCAAAGACGCCTTCTGGGGCCCCTCCTACTGGTCCACCTACAATCCCTTCCCCAACACCTCATCCATATCCACCAGCCTAATCCTCGATACCCACCAATACTACGCCTTTCCCCCCTTCGCCAACCTTTCCCGCCCGGCGATCCTTGCCCACATCTGCGAAATCTCCCACCTCGTCAAAAACTCCTCCATCCACCACCCCATCGTCGTCGGCGAATTCAGCCTCGAAACAAATTCCTCCCCCGACTCCGAAGACGACGGCGGCGAGCGGCGAGCCCACGCCGGACCATCGCAAGCGCAGAGAACGTGGTATCGATTGCTGTTCGAAGCGCAAGCAGTGGCGTATTCTCCGAGCTTGTCTGCTAGCGCTGCGTCCGAAGAGCCGATTCTGGGGTGGTATTACTGGACGTGGAAGACGGAGTGGGAGATTGATACGTGGAGTTACCGGAGGGGTTGGAGGGATGGGTGGATTCCGAGGGATGTTGGGAATCGGTCGACGTTTGCGTTTCCGGTGCGGGAGGATGGGTGTGTGGATGAGGAGTTTGGGTGGGAGGCGCCGGCGAAGGTGGGCGCTGCGGCATACGATAGAACATTCCAA
>Ga0265797_10006628_pt1 | contig 16242 bp, 13 predicted proteins | sample P2T30metagenome_FD_192433 | JGI IMG/M metagenome (GOLD analysis project Ga0265797, IMG submission 192433) | Plant litter microbial communities from East Loma Ridge, Irvine, California - P2 T30 | ecosystem: Environmental > Terrestrial > Plant litter > Unclassified | place: USA: California... | reverse complement strand
TTGCAGCGGTGGGCTGGTGTCTTTTGAGTCTGTGGTGACGGCTTTGGTTGTGTTTGCGCTTCCTTGGGCGGCGCCGGACATTGTGGGTGGATGTTTTGTTGAGCCTTGGGTTGAGGTGGGGTCCGTTGGTTTTGTGAGAGTGTTGTAATGTTTTGTAGAGTTGAGTTTGTTTGGTGATTTGAGCTGGTGGCAGTGATGATGATGATGCGGCGAGAGCGGCGAGCTTGAGGTCACTATTGGCGTCAGGCAGGCGCGACTCAAGCAGCCATCTTGGCGGGCTGGCCCGGGACCTCAGACAACACCTTGCATTCGCCGCATCAGAAGTAAATGGCACATACCTGACACGACGAGACACTACAATCTACTTTCTGGTCACTAGAAATCGTTGTCGGGACTCTTATGCATCTGCCGCAGAAACATTGAAGTCCGTAGGCCAACTTGGAACTTCTCCCTGGCTATGGCTTGATCATCATTCTACGCGAAGCGTGTAATTTACGAACAACAGAAGAATGAGTGCTACGCTTCTGGCGAACGAGCTCTCAACTCTGATCTCTGAAGCAAAACGGAAACAATCTGACCTTCGCCATGCCGCCGAAAAGTCACTTCAGGAAATCAAATCACTCTCAGTGACCTCGGAACAGCAACTTGCTGCTGATTTGAGCCGTCGGCCGGACTTTGTCGAACCATTTCTGTTAGCATGTGCTACACGAACGCCGAAACTTGCGGGGATCGGTGTGACATGCCTCCAGCGTCTGGTTGTCTCCCAAGGACTTGCGAAAAGTCGACTTGGAGAAGCTGTTGAAGCATTCCATGCATGCACCGATCTTGGCTTCGACATCCAACTCAAGGTCCTGCAGGCGCTTCCGTCGTTGGTGCAGAACTACTCCGATGACCTGAAAGGAGATCTGTTGAGTGGCACCCTTCAGGTATGCTCTTCGCTGCAAGCAGCCAAAGTTCAGACTGTCAGCGGAGTCGCCGCTGCAACTTTGCAATCACTTGTCACGACTGTCTTCGAGAGGGTCGCTGCAGAAGACTTGAGATCCCAGGAGATTTCGCCCGTTGCGGAGATTCCTGGCCAAGATGGTCCAATTCCTATTCGACCAGCAGCATATGATGCTTACAGGATCTTCCGGGACTTAGTCCTTGCGGTGGAAGATCGCAAAGCCAAATTCGTTGACCTTACGTCTTTGTCGAGAGAAGCTAGTCTGGAACTGGTCTTCTCCTGCATAGACGCCAACCCGAGTCTGATCAGCAAGCATGCCGAATTCAGCAGCATCGTACGTGCAAACGTTATGCCTTTTGTTACACAGGCTTTATCCGAGAAGCCCAGCTTCCCTGTGACTTTGCGTTGTGTGCGCGTGGTCAATCTCATCTTAACGCGACACTTCACGGAGTTCACAGAGGAGAGCGAGATCGTATTGGGACTCCTCACCCACGGGCTCGAAGCGGATTCATCACAAACTTGGAAGCGCAGTCTCTACTTGGAAGTACTGCGAAATTTCTTCGACGACTCAAATCTTGTGATTACAGCCACCATGGCGTTTGATGCTGCAAACGGCGGCAAACCAGTGATACAGAACATCATGTCAGCTTTTGTTCGTCTTTCAACGGAGAAACCAGCCATCATTGGCCTTGGCCAGCAATCAACTATACCAATTGGCCCCACCTCAACAAGAGATCAGGTCTCCGAGCAAGTAGCAATGGAAGCTGCCGGAGGTATGGCGGGTGTCATCAGCTCAGCTTTCGGTGTGGCAGAATCCAGCGTTCCAGGCATCAGTTCGGAGTGGAGTATTCCACGTACTGCTTGCATCGACCAACTGGACAAAAGCGAACCCCCAACTCTCCCTGAGACCTATGCGTACAGCCTGGTGCTGGAATGCTTGAATAGTCTGTCGGACAATCTCGCCAAGGTGGTATTGCCATACACCGTCCAACATGAAAGGTCCAAGAACAAGGGTGCCAGACAAAATCGACTGAACCAAAACGGCGAATCTCAGCAGAATCGCTCTGAGCGATCACAATCCTTCCGCAAGCGGGCTGTACCATTAAACCCGCTAGACATCGAAGGCCCCTCACAGGCAAGGATCAAGGCAGTCGCCAGCTTGATAGAATCCTGTTGGCCAGCTGTGCTTGCGACTTCGTCTACGTTCCTGAATGCAGCGCTTGACGACCACTACTATCGCAGTTTGATCAAGGCATATCAGCGTTTTGCTCAAGTCGCAGGCCTGCTTAGATTGAGCACGCCTCGTGATGCTCTAATGACTACCCTTGGTAAAGCCGCCGTGCCACCTCAAGTTCTCAGCGCATCGACTGCTGAACCTATGCGATCTCCTAGCATCGAAAGTCCGCGTGTGTTCTCTAATCCGAGGCATTTGCTCAGCGTCGATAGCTTTGTGAGCCAGAATTCGGCAACATCAACGGAGAGAGATCGCCGTTCTTCAGTCGATGACAGACCAACTTTGACGATTCGGAATCTGCTCTGCCTCAGAGCACTGTTGAACCTCGCTATTGCTCTGGGCCCTACACTTGGACCCGCCTTTCGGCTGGTCATCGATGTTCTCAAGCAAGCGGATATGGTCTTGAGTGCAGCAACACCACATCAAGCTTTTCGTCAGGGAACTGGTTCATACCCTACAGACAACGATTCACCATCTGCGCTGCATGCCTTCAGTTCCGAAGTCGCGGCTGTAGAGGCTGCTGCGTCTAGACTTCTGGAAAGCACAGCAGACTACCCAAACGACGCCTTTGTCAACATAGTCGAGACATTTTGTCGTCTGTTGCGTGGCAGGATGCCTACAGCAGTGATGTCGCCTAAGCCCGAAGATTTCTCTCCGCCGTCACCGCCAACATTCCAACGCAGGAAGATCTCTGGTCTTCCGGGTCTAAGTACTCTAGCTGAGATGCAAGCTCGCGACTACCAATTCATTCTGCCTAAGTTGGGTAGCCTTGCCGCGCTGAATGTATCGCGATTCGTGACAAATCAACCTGAAGAGAGTGGTTGGGATCTCATCGTCGAGGAGACCATGAAGGTTGCCGTCGCCAGCAGTAGTCCCGCACTCGCGCGTAGAGCGGCTACTGATCTTCTTTGCAAGCTTTGCGCGGCGTGTCTTGCCGAAGTCGCGGAAGAAGAGACCGAGCTGAGGGCAACAATCCAGCGTCGTGTCCTCACAATCCTACCACGAATAGTTGAAGGCATATATGCTGAAGACGGCGAGCTTACTAGTGCAGATATCGAGGTGCAGGTACAAGTTCTCGATGCCGTGAAGAATATTCTGGAGCGTTCTGGCGAATCACTTGTGGCTGGTTGGAACAGGGTGCTCGTGCTCATCAGCAGTGTATTCGACAGCGAGAATGCCTTCACAATCGCGGATCAACATGGTGCCACAAATATCGACTGGTCACAAGTCTCGCATGAGTTCATGGCGACACGACTGGGCCGCGAAGCCTTCACAGCAGTGCAATTGATCTGTTCGGACTTCCTCAGTCTCTTCCCAATAGATGTTGTACCTGCTCTCATCGAGCTTTTGCATCGCTTCATGGGTCAGAGAGATGACCTCAATCTGAGTCTGACTACCATAACGATGACATGGAACATATCTGACACCCTGTTCGATGACGAACATTCGTCAGCACTCGAGGAGATGAATATCTGCACCACTGACCTAACACAAATAGAGACGAAACTCCAAGAGAGCGTTAATGGCAGCCGTGCTGCGCAGTGGCTGCTAGTCCTTGTGAGGCTACGGGACATCGTCAGATCTGGTCAGAAAGAAGCTCGAAAGGCTGCATTCCAGATTGTTTGCAGCATTTGCAAGAACCATGGGGCTCAGCTTTCTCCAGGCTCTTGGAATGTGCTCCTGCACACTGTCGTAGTTGGTATACTTTGCGACAATGCTGCTGCGGTCTCGAGCAACGCAGACAAGCCGGCTTCCGAAGATAATGTTCAGACGGCTCAGGAGATGACTGAAATTATCCTCGAGGGCACATCGGCAGTTCTTGCACAGCACGCAAGGGCCATTGAGAACATCGCGGAGCTACCGCAGCTGTGGGATTTGTTCACGAACACACTCGAGATTCTTCTCAGCAACGGCAACTACTCAACAAGCGCAGCGATATACAAAAGCTTGACAACAATTCTGGCGACAGTCGATGTGCCACTTCAAAAATGGCAGCAACCTGTGCAGCGAACGTTCGTGCTGTGGTCCAGCAAGATCCCTCCCGTGCCTCAACAGCATAACACGAAGCAAGACAACCAGGCTGCTTTCGCTGCGTACGCAGACCTGGCGAGCGATCTGTATCGTCTTATGAGCCAAGAGCTCACAGAACAGCAGGCAGCCACCATAATCGACAATCTCTTTGCTTGCGTCCGGGAGTCGAAAGCATCATACTACGGCGCCGACATTCACGCCATGAGCCCTCTTCAGGATAAAGTGTTGAACGTCTTGCAAATCTTGCGAACAGACATTCCTGGCTCTAAGCCTCGCCTTGTTACAACCACAGCTGCGGCGATCTTGCTGCATACAGAGACTGCGAATCAAGACAGTAAGTCTGGCCGACCTTCGTACATTGCGCTCGCGGGAGAATCCATCGACTGGCTACAGCGTCTCATTACAACTCACGCTCAGGACCCGGAGCTTTGCGGTACCGATGCAATCCGGAAAGCTGTTGAGAGCCTGCAAGTTGTCATCTCACGGAAATATTGTACCAAGCAAGACTACAAGGGTATGATGATTTGGCGCCGCGCGACCGCAGCGGCTGTCACAGTAGCTCAGCCCGTGCTGGAAAAGACACTGTCATCAGCAGTTTCCAAGGCTACGTCAACCGCGCTATGGACAGAATTCGTACGAATCTCAGGTGCGATAGTGACTGCTAACGATTTATCTACATTTAGAGATGTTCAGCGCATCTACGAAGACCAAATTTCCGACATCGCCGCCTACGAATCCTTGCGACAGATCTTGGTGCCTCGCCTCGGCAGCAGCGAGCTTCCAGACAGCGTGCGCGAAACTTTTGCGCAGTCGCTGTTTGAAGCATCCATAATTCACCAAATCGAGAAGTGCGAACTCCCAGCGTCCGGCAAGGCAGTTCTGGAGAGCATCGGCACGATTCGCAGAGGGAGAATGAATGTTCCATTCTCGCAGCGAGAGCAGATGAGCTACGTTTGCTTCAAAGAGCTTGTCGCGCTCAGCAGCGAGCAACCCGATTCGAGTCCAGAGCAGAAACGCATAGCCCAAGCCGTTGCTCCGTTGTTGGTTCTTCGCCTCGCCATTCCTATCAGAGCGTACATAGCCGACCAACCACTCCGAGGCCGCGCGCCACAACCACTTTCAGAACTGGAAGAGCTCCTCTTCTGCTTTGAGCAAATCGAGAAGCTAAGACTTTACCCGGGTGCTCTCCCACAAGCCAAGATTGCTGGTGCTGGAGGCGAGAAGGCACACTTGTCATATCTTTACCCGCTGTTGGCGAAGGCGATCAAGACGGCAGGTGACCGTTGGTCCGGCGCCGAGGAGGTGTTAGAACCGCTTCAAGAGACGCTGGAGCGACTGGCTGTATTTTAGAGGCAAGTCAACGAGATCCGTAGGCAACACTGTATCAATCCGCATAGTTCCACGTCATGACCTCACTTCCGTGCTTCAGAATCGTGTATCCTTTGCCATGGAAAGAGGCGCCACTGAGCGCGAACCAGGCGTCGCCAGCGGCAGCTGACGAAGACGAAGCTTTCATGGCAGCAAGTAGAACCTTGAGCACAAAAGCACTGGGCGCAAAACCACGCCATTGATAGCTCACGAGGTCAACAGGCAGTGTATCCTCAACAGGGCGGTAGCGGCACAAGAAAGGATCCATGCGGTCGCCCTTTTGCACGCGCGGCGAATGCGACATAGTCAGGCTCAGCCACTCGAGGAGCTCGGCTGCTTCCTCGCGTGCGTCTTCTTCGTCAGCGTCTGCTGAAAGACGAAGAATGGGGCACAAAACTTGCTGAATTGGCTCGGGCGAAGGCTCCAGCACTTTGATGGCTGGCGCGTGGGCAGCGAGCGCGCCTTGTACTTCGCCGTTAACGGAAAGAGGTGAGCGTATGTCGTAGAAGAGCCAGGCGAGGGAGGCATCGAGGACGTTTTTGAATGCCCACTGCAGGCGTTCAAAGGCTTTGTGGCCAGGTAGCATGGATGGGAGGCGGAGGTTGGTTTCGATAACTAGTTTCGATATTAGCGAGTTCACTTGGAGTCGTCTGAAAGCTTATGTCAAAAGGACCAAAAAGACAGACTTACCAAATCTTGCCTTGACATGCTTCTTCCCTTCGCCTCCCACAGCCCGGCCTTCGAGGCCCAGCTTTTCGTATGTGGGCTTGTCGACCTCAATGCGCAGCACGCCATCGGAAAGCGAGAAGACGTTGTCGGTCCCGGAGCGGCCTTCTGACAGCATTACAACATTGCCGACTTTGATGTACGAGTTGAAAAATTCGCCCGAGATGAGATCCAATGGTTTCATGAAAACTCGAGCATAGCTAAGGGTGCCGTCGCCCGAAGACGAGATTTTGTCCTGGAAGGCTTGCTGTGTTGACGAGGCGGGAAGGAGAAGGGAGAGCTATTCGTTGGCGTTAGACCGCCGGTAATCATCATAGAAGAAGGAGAACGCCATTAGACATACATTGTGGCTATATTGTTGGTCCAAGACTGTTCTGAAAGGCTCTTTTTTGGTCGGTGGGTGCGCGTTGTCTATGTAAGAAGGCTGTGGGGCGTGCGTGAAATAGCACTTTGGCTTTGGACCATTTTGCTGTCCGATATCGAGCACCATTGTCTGTTTACGCTCACTGTGTTATTCGTGGTGTGCACGAAGGTTCTCATCTCGTTCTGGCTTCGTTCTTGCTTCGTTCCGTGACGAAGCTGTTGATGCCTGAGGCATTTTCGTCTCAAGCACTGTGGCATAGCCATTCATTGAATTCTCAACGACTCTTCTCCATCATACTACAGTCACATTCCACCATCGAGTTACTATCGCCCGCTTTCCAGCCCAATACATGTACAGGTGTCAACTCATGCTTCAAGTTACATGTACAGTACATGTACAAGCATCGACTCGACGACAAGGGTTAGTGCTCGGGGTTATTTCAAGGTCGTACGAACGGAACGCATGCATGTGTACATGTAAATAAATCTGCATCAGGTGTACATGTTCACCTCATGGCACTGCTGCAAGAAGCCTGGATCAGACATTAAATGGACATGAGCCCGACAGTATCTCCATGGGCTCTTCGGTGGCACAACGCTCATGCACACAGTACAGATACAACTTGCTGCTGCGCCACAACAACAGCCCTACATTGTGACACAACCGAAGTCAATTTCGACTTCATCACGTTCTTCATGATATTCATTGATGTTTGGTTGAAGATGACTGGTCAAAGGCTTGTGACCTGTAAGGAGTTTAATTTGTCAGTCTCCAACATGGAACGAGCGACTATCATCGAAGGCATGTTCCTTAACAAGACGATGACACGCCCTCGGCTTAGACTTGAAACGGATCTGCCTTACGATTTACTCCTCAAAGTCCTCCGCGATACTGAGCACATTAAGCGAGCTCGATAAGCGCGCCAGCACGTGAGGATTTTATTCTCCGCGGCCCTCTCCACCAAAGCGCGGCAGATTGGAGATCTGAACGTCAGCCTGCGTGCAGGAAACCTGTTTCCTACACAAGGCCGCCCAGGCGCACCGCCACAAGCCAAGAAGGCAGTGATAGATCATTCCCAACATGGGCTGTCCACGGCTGATCACTCCGGCGACGACAGTCCAGATCCTTGCTCTATAGTGATCACCGCCACACCTCGCAACGACAATTACAAGGATTAGCATGGTCATAGCCACACCTGCAGCCACTTCCTCCATCTTCAGTGGCTGACACGGCCGCTCGACCCGTCTTTCCTTGTGTTGCCCTGCATCGCGTACCTGGAGGCGGTCGCTTGGAGTCTTGCTGTCATGCCTATCGACCACTCACGGGCGAGCAGACGCCACATCGCCAATGACCTGCCACCGCCTTTGCAGGGAGCTTCACCACCTGCTTCTACGTCGGGTCGGTAGGGCTTGCCTTGGGATGTATAGCCGAAAGATGTTCTCATGTCTTTGCTGTGCTTTTTGTCGAAAGAGAGTGAAGATCGTCGTCTCTTTTGCACAGCCTATGACCTAGAGGAATCTGAGGTGCCGTGTGCCTATTGCTTGATGGAATACCTCAACGTGGCTCCCTACTTTGCCGCACACACGTCCATTGTTTGACTGAGACAACTTCGATACCATCAAACACCACAACTCACAACGACAGCACACTCTTGACGCCTTGGACTCTCTCAAATATATCCTACTCATACAACAGAGTCTAGAGTTGTTGAATTTACGCACCATCTTTGTCTGGCAAGACTGTCCTCGACAGTGGCCATGGCGAGACGCCGAAGCAAACAGCAGCTGGCGGCATACCTGGTACTACTCGCAAGCGGATCATCGTTCGGTAGCGCCCAAGAGCAGACGACTGGTATCAGCATAACACCTACATCCGCATCTGCCAACACTGAGGCCAGTCCAACGCAACCTGCTTCCTCAACAACTGATGTGCCTCTGGCACTCTGGAGCATCGCGAATTCATTGTTGTCAAGCTACTACCCGTCAACAACGATAACGAATGTTGCATCACTCACCTGGCCAAGTGTGATAGTCATCGAATCATCAACATACACAAGAACCCCAGCAAGCACATCACCAACTACAACGCCCACGACACTAGTCACTGTGCCGGTGTCAAGCCACGATGTGAACCGACCCTTGGCAACAGACACGAGTAGTGCGAGCGACCCGGAGCCTCCAGCAGATGCAAACGAATCTAATGGTCTTCCCAAAGACCGCACGCTGGGAATTGCGCTGGGCGTTGTTTTCGGTGTACTCGCGGTCGCAGTGATGATATTTGCACTGTGTTGCGTGGACAGGCGACAGAAGAAATATGGCGGTAGCGGCATTTTCCCAAGCAGGAAACGACGCCCCACGTCGCCCACCGACAGCGAGGTTGGCGCATGGCGCGCTAGGCATCCTCATATGAGTTTGGTCTCGACGGTTGCTCCGCCCATGACACAGGTGAACAACCGGCCGCCTCGCGAGTGGGTAGATCGCTACAATCGCCTGGCAGACCAGCAAACGCCGCCTGTTCACATGCACCCAGCGTTCGCGCATCAACATTCGGACAGCACGGGTGCAACATCGGAAAGCAATCCGTTCTTTACACCAATGGCCCGATCGACAGAAAACACCGGTCTCCAAGAAACCACTGGTCTTCAAACCGAGCAGCACGATTACCACCCCGGCTACCCCAAAACCGGCTTCAACGCAGATGTAGTCCCATACACGCCCTATAGACCAGACGCAAGACGCTCGCACAGCTCATACAGGCGATCAATCAGCTCGAATCGCAGTCTCGAAGACCGCAACTCCCGACCGCCCACACCTTTCTCGCCCATGATGATGCTGCAAGCTTCGTCGCCACCTCAAGCCACCAATCCTTTTGTCTCAGACTACGACGAAGACGCAGCACAGAGACAGCGATTGACACAGCAAGAACCCGAAATGTACGAAGGCAACGACATCGTGAGCCCAATGCAGCCTCCATCGAGAAGCCCGGCGCGGCGGCACAGTCCTCTGGTGCACTACCCCAGCTGGTCGGAAGTGAGCGAGTTCGATTTCACTGGAGAGGCTGATCTGGGAGATCGGAGCGTGCGAGCGCAGCGTAGTAGAAGTTCGGGTGGAGATGGCTATAGGCGGGATCGGGAAAGTGTGGTGGGAAGGACGGAGCTTGCTTGAGAATTCTACTGCCCTGGGAGGAGCGAATCGCGCTGGATCGCGATGCGCCTCTTTTTTTCTTTTGTATTTCCTGACGAGCGAATGGCGTTACGACTGTATAGAATCATGGCGATGACTAAGCTCCGCTAGATATGAGCAGATATACAATTCATGTCCTCACTTCAGCCCGTGCGCTTTTCGGGTTGCACGTGCGGAAAGCTTAAATGGACCAGTCCATCCTACTGGAGGTAGAGATTACAGCTTATGATTTGTGCACATACAAATGCGATATTACAAACTACAATCATATGGAATGCAGGATACCAAGGATGGTTGTATGATGATCTGGACACGACTCCGACGAGTGATCAGGAATCTGGACGCTTCGCCGGTATACATAGAGATCGAGCACCACGCGCACGCACAAGCCTCCCAGGCATCATCGTCAACTCTATTGCTCTATTGCTGTCTTACCAGTCCCAGCGAATACCATGCTCGCTTACCTAATTCACAGCCAATCATTGGAACAACCAACATACCGCACGGCCACATCCCCACCTACTGTCCTCACATAGAAGCGACAAGCACCCAACAGAGATTTTCCATCGACCGTCACCAATATGTATCAAGATGTTCTCTTCCCTGTGGAAATCCCTCTTCATCTTCCCATCCAAAATACACAATCATGCTCCCGTACTTTCCCAGCAGAATCGATCTGAACAACATAATCCACACCAGGCCAGCACTGCCAGCAACAACATCAGCAACACCAGCAACACCAGCAACCATGCTCGCCCGTCGCACCTACTCCTCCGGCTGCATCCGCCAGCGCGCAGACAGCCACCAGAGCTCCAACACCCGACCCACCGCCGCCACCCACCAGACCAACAACAACAACCTCAATCCCTCTCGCCGTTCCAACACCCTCCGCTCCAACCCAATCGTCATCTCGCGGAACCTGACAATCTACCCAACCCCCGGCTCGCCCCCTCCCTACACATGGGACACCGACACCCTCGTCGACGACGAGTTCACAGTCCCAATTCCGGGCCCAAGCAACTACAGCGATCTCGCGCCGCAGCACATCAGCGATATCAACGCCCGCGGACGAATGACTTGGCTCAGACTCCACCCGCGCGCACAGCTCGCGCCGATCGTGTATGGTAATGGCCGCTGGGTTTTGCAGCCGAGACTCAGGACGTCGGGTCACAACGTCAACATTAACCGCAGCGGCAACAATGGGTCGATCGCGCAGCAGGCTCTCGCGGGGATTCTGCTTAGACAACCACCCGCCATCATCACCACCGCCACCACCGCGGACCTAGCCGAGCGTCCCGACGACGATGAGCAGAGACCTCGTACCGAAGACGAGCAAATCGCTTTCGTGCAGCGGTTCCTAGTAGAAATGGGCTACTCGTACGCTCGGCAGCGGACGCTGCAGTACGAAGAGTTGAACGCCTTGGAGCAGCATCGTCTTGCGCTGCGGATTATGGCGGAAGTGGCGACGGCGACTGGTGGTGGGGTTGGAGAAAGGCGCGATGAGAGGCGCTTGACGTTGCCTGAGGAAGAGGAGGAGGTGGGTGATGAGGATGGGAGGTGTTGTACGAGGAGGGAGTATGAGAGGGGGGTTGCGTGTGAGATGTGTATGTTGTGGGGTGGGGAGATTTGGAGGATTTGAGGAGTGGGATCGAGGGTTTGTTGGTGGTTTTTTATGTGGTTAGCGAGGGCTTTTGTTTTTGATGGGGTGCGAGGTCTCGCGAGGATGGTGTTGATGGGCGGATCTGTTGAGATGGAGAATACGGACTGCTGTTTTTGTTTCGATGTTTGCGAATGCTGGGCCACAAGCCCGCTGTAATCGACGACAACTGTAATGTAATGTGTTAACTTTAAATGATTTTACATCTCTGGTTTTCTCTTCTTGCTTCTCTTTCAAATGCCATTGTTCTCGTCTACTCGTGCGATCATCATGCTTCCTTCTCGTGTTGCCACAAGCCTTTGTAACGCCTTTCCCATGCAACCTTTCCCTCCGAATGCCGCGATGATCCCGTCTACACTCTTCCAGCTCTTCCAGCCTGGATGATCTCACCGGTGTGCTTATCATCTGCCCTCAAAACAGGCCATCCAAGCCCATCCGCCTTCGCCAGAGTGAGCTCAAGCTTAGTGCCCATGATCTTGAATGCGCTCTTCTCTGGGTCGATAGCTCCGAACAGCGGCACATCAGTGCGGTATCTCTTCTTATCCGTAGTACGCAAATCCAGCTCAATCGTATTCGCATCCTTGAACTCCACCTTACTAATCTCCTTGTCGATCTTCTTCAAGTACAGACTGGCAATAACCGTCGTAGCAGTCTGGTAGAAGTCGTTCCTTACTTCTGACAGCGCCTCCTCGGTCTGCTCGTCCTTCTTCTTGCCCACGAAGCAGTGCTTCGCCTTGGTCGTGCAGCCGGCGATGCGCATGAACTCGTCAAACTCGAGCACGCGGCGCTTGCAGCATGTCCAGCCTTTGCTTCCTTCGTGGAAGAGGGCTTGGCCGGGGTGGTGGGTACATTGCTCTTCGCTCCTGTTCTGGCCGGCTTTGTAGACGCTGCCGCAGCCTTTGCGCTTGCAGGTTGTGTTATCGGGGACGGCGGCGTCTTCGGCGTCGCTTTCGTCCTCGGGTGGTGCGGGAGTGCTTGTGGCAGAGGCACGAGGCGGCTGGGCTGCTATGGGTTGGCGAGAGACGGGAGGTGGAAGGTTGGCAGTGTCTTCGGCTTTCTTGGTCTCTTGGGCTTTGATTTTGGCTTCGACTTCGGCGTCGCTGATCTTCTGCTCGGTGGGCGGGGGAGTGTCGTCGACGGTGGTGTGCTTGCCCTCTGTGCAGGGTGTGATGGTCAGGAATTCATCGAAGGTCAGGACACGCGGTTTGCAGCAGCGGTAGCCCTTTTGGCCTTCGTGGAAGACGGGGACGCCAGCTGTTGGTGTGTCAGTGGGACTTATTGTGGTGCGCTTTTTTGAAGTGGATGGAGTTTAGACGGACGGTGGTAGTTGCATTGCTCTTCGGGATCGGAGAAGGTCTTGCCGCAGCCGCGGTGCACACACTTTGAAGCCATGGCGAAGTGTTTGTAGTCGGTATTGCTCTTGGTATTGCTCTTCTTCGGTGTTTGGTCGCATTCGATCAACTGATGGCGGGGACAAATCTGACAGCACAAACTACGTCAGCAGGGCGGTGTCGAGCGGCAGAACGCGTGAGAGAGGCGTCTCCTTGAGATTGATGGAATATTGTAGAAAGAGCATTATCCTCGCCACACAACCGCCTATCAAGATGAGAGCATCAGCCATTCTCCGTCAGCAATGGAGTCTTCGAATGACATTGTTCATCCGCCAGAACTGCTCACTCTGCACTGACGCGAAAGATGTCATGTCCAAGGTGTGGGATCGCAGGCCATTCGAGTATACCGAGATCGACGTGATGGCCCCGGGCCAAACGAAGTGGAAGAACTTATATGAGTTCGACACGCCTGTGGTAAGACTCTTGTATACCTATCTCATCGGCTCAGAAATACTAACCTCACGTAGGTGCACGTCGACAAAGTACGCGAGAACAGCCAGCACTTCGAGACAACGCACCAGGCCGGCAAGCTGATGCACCGCTTCACCGAGAAGCAGCTCGAGAAGCTCATGGACGACGAGATCATGAAGGAGCCAGATTCCTACGGCCATTGATCGTGTGTGGCAATCCAGCTCCATCATGGTCTTTTTCTCTCCAATCGCCCATTCGGGCCACAACGCTCCACATCTCGGCCATCGTCTGTCCGATGTGAGGGGTCCTTGGTTAACTTATGCGGGGCCATGATGGATACATAAACACATCCTACCATTGATCCACCGGATCCTCTCTTACTTACAGCTCACATCTAACGCAACATGCAAGCCGCCAACCGCCTCCAAAAAGCCCTCAAGAAAGGCGGCGCCACGTTCGGCGCCTGGCAAATGCTGCCCGGCACCAACCTCAGCCGCGCCATCTGCCGCTCCTCACCAAATGTCGACTGGGTCCTCATTGACCAAGAACACGGCAACATCTCCGATGACTCCATGCACGAGCTCGTCGCCTCCGTCGCCGCATGCGGAGTCTCACCCATCGTTCGCGTGCCCGACGGCCAGCACTGGATGATCAAGCGCGCTCTCGATGCCGGCGCCCACGGCATTCTCGTGCCTCTCCTCGAAACCGTCGAAGACGCAAAGAACATTGTGCGCTACTCCAAGTTCCCGCCTACCGGCAACAGAGGCTTTGGCAGCCCGTTTAGCATGGAGAAGTTCGTCGAGCAGAGCGCGCACGGCGGCTCGGTGAAAGAGCTGTCCAGTATCGAGTACCTACAACAAGCCAACGAGAACATTGTGATCGCTGTGCAGATCGAGACAAAGGCCGCGCTGCAGAACGTGCGGGAGATTGCCGCTGTGCCTGGTATTGATGTGCTCTTCGTCGGACCTTTCGACTTGGGAAATAACATCGGCCACCCGATCATCGCCAGCGAACGCGATCCGGAGCTCGTGGAGGCGATTACATCAGTCAACAAGGCTGCGGAGGAGGCAGGCAAGAGGAGTGGAATCTACTGCAACAGCGGCGAGGAGGCGAGGAAGTATGCGGATCAGGGCTTCCACATGGTTAGTGCAATGACGGATATGGTTGCTGTGCCGAAGGCTTTTGGCCAAGCTTTTGAGGCTGCAAAGGGGAGTTATGTGCATGCTGGTGTGCAAGGGATCAAGGCGGGTGTTGAGAAGATGACTGGGCCGTATGGAAAGTAGGCAAGTAGTGACGAATTGACGATATTAAAGCTACTGCTGTCGGTTGTGTACGCTAATGTAGAGAATGTGTTGCGTGTTTCGCTTTATCTGCGCGACGTGATCATCGCTCATTGGGCTGCAGTGTAAGTGACTGTCATCCGCGGCTTTGCACGCTCACGCTCACTACAATGCTGAAATGCACGCACCAGCACAACACATGTGCAACTCTTAACCACCTCGAACACGTCCTAGTATTTCTTACTCGCGTCCAAGGGATTGAGATTAATTTTCCGCATATGTTAAGATCGCGGCGTAAACGATCTAAAAGATTCGATTCTTCGTGGGTGGAGTACCACTGGCGAAGACATTTCCTGACTTCACTTCTCAATTTAGAGTTTGGAAGGACATTGCACCTTGCCTTATTGAGCGACGTTTGTGCTCACGTGCGCCAAGGCCCAACGCGAAATGCGACCTATTATTGTCGCTGCTCATACGATCTCGCAGAGTTCCGCCTTCGCTTTGCCCATCGACTCATACTAACCAATCGCTTCAAAAGCACGCGGACGCCAACGTACCTACAGCCACAACAACTCGTTCTCTGAAATTACAGCCCGGTATTCAATCAAACAAGCTGTGGTTGCGACAGGTACGCACGCAGATATTAACGACATGTCTGCCTTGGAGCTCGATAAGTTCAAGAAGCGGTATCATCAGCTTGGACGCAGGGAAGAAGCTCACAGGGTAAAGCTTCTCCTTTCTCCTACGACTTGAATACGATAGCTGACCGAGGCCTCTTAGGGCAAACACAAGTTCTTGAAAGCGAGGTCGCGCCGCTCGGGGATCGCGCTCACGTCGACGCAAGAAATACTGCTCAAGCAAACAGAGGCTCGCGAAAGATCTAGAGAACTCCTCTACCGAACCGCTTTGCAACACTCTGGGAATGGCCATCGGCAAAGCCAGGACTTGCCGGGATGGTGGATGTGGCTCGAACGTCTCGAGAGGGAGCTGTCGGATCAGAAGGTACATCTCTGTCACTGATGCCAAAAGATGTCATTTTACTAAGATCGATTAGATGTTCCTGGACCGTAACCACAAGAAATATATCCGCGATGATGCAGAACGAGACAGACGGTGGATGGCATGGCAAGCTGAGCTTGATGCCCGACAACGCCAGAGCATGGAAGCAATGGAACTCGTCCTCAAGTTCAACGCCAGCAAGTTTGCCAACAGCCGTTCATTACAGGAGAATTGCCTAAAGCGCATCTCAAGTCCCTCCTTCCCTCCAGAGCTGCGAGTCCTAGTCGGCGAGGCTACAGTGAGATCCCAACTGCCTTACTGGCGCACCGACGAGTCCACTTCTCTCGAACAAGTGACGGAAAAGGTCTTCCAAGAGTGGCCAAAGACCTTGGGAAACGACGAACGGAGCTCGTTACAGCAGATATCGGCTCGTGCAATGCTCACTCACAGCCTCATCATCTTACCCTCGATCTTCACCTTGCAATGCACCCTCGAGACACCACCGGAGATTCGGAAGAGCGAACACCTCATTCGTCACCTGGCGCTTGACTTGTTTACTCAAACTCGCGACGGTACCTACAACAGAGAGCTCAACAGGGCCTCTCAAGGCATGGCATCACTGAAACTACTTTTCCCGAATCTCGAGTCCTGCGTTG
>Ga0265797_10006627_pt1 | contig 16247 bp, 13 predicted proteins | sample P2T30metagenome_FD_192433 | JGI IMG/M metagenome (GOLD analysis project Ga0265797, IMG submission 192433) | Plant litter microbial communities from East Loma Ridge, Irvine, California - P2 T30 | ecosystem: Environmental > Terrestrial > Plant litter > Unclassified | place: USA: California... | reverse complement strand
ACGCCCTGAAAACCAGCCAGGCGGCCTGGAATATCGTGGTTATGCACCAGCCCATCTACACCTGCGCGCGCCCGGAAGACACCGAAGAACTCAAGGCCGCCTGGAAGCCGCTGCTCGATCGCTACCAGGTCGACCTGGTGCTGCAAGGCCACGATCACTGCTACAGCCGCCTGACCCACGAGGCCGGCCGCGAAGCGACTGCCAAGGCTCAGCAGAGCAACCAGCCCATCGGCCCGGTGTACCTGGTATCGGTCACGGGCTCGAAGATGTACGGCCTCAATGACCGCGCCCGCACACAGCCCGACCGCACGGCCGAAGACACCCAGCTGTTCCAGACTATCGCGGTCGAGCAGAGCCGCCTGAGCGTGCGCGTGTACACCGCCGATGACCGGCTCTACGACGCCTTCGATATCCAGCGTGATGCCAGCGGCAACAAGTACCTGCACGAGCCCCGTCTGGCCAGGCAGGCAGAGCGCGTATGCCAGGGCGACACCGGCCCGGATGGCCTGCCCTGCACTGCCAAAGACAAGTAAACGTCATCGTTCTGAGACATTCGCCAGGCAAGCTCTGCACGTTCGACGCAGCCGCGAAGCCTGGCAGGAGCCCTTATGAAATCGATGTTGAAAATGCACGGCCTCACCCTCGCCGGGCTGTTTCTGGCAGCCAACGGCGGCGTGATGATTTATCTGGCCGCTGGCACGATCAAATACTGGGCTGACATCAACTGGATGGACGTCATCGGCGAGGGCGGAACGTGCCTGATCCTGTGCGTCTGGCTGGTCATGCTACTGCGTGGTCGGCCCGCCGGGCGAGTCACCCGCCTGCTGTCGCTGGGCCTGTGCTTCACGGCGTTTTCGATGTGGATGGACATGCTCGACGAGTTCATTCGTCTGCCGCCCGAGGCGATCTGGGACAACTGGCTGGAAACCGCGCCGATGCCGGTTGGCATGTTGCTGCTGACGCTGGGCATGTATCACCTGCAACAGGAACAACGCGCCATCAATGCGCAGATGAGCAAGCGCGAACAACTGTTCCGCGAGCATCGACTTTTCGACACGTTGATTCCTCTCGCAGGCGCCCAATACCTGCGCCAACACTTGCGGCAGGCGCTGGAGCAAGCCGAAACCGAACAGCGGCCACTGTCGCTGATCGCCATCGACCTGGACGATTTCAGCCAGATCAACCAGCGCTACGGCCAGGCGGAGGGTGACCAGGTGCTGCAGGTCATGGCCCAGCTGCTGCTGTTCAACCTGCGCCAACAGGACATGCTCTGCCGCTTGGCTGGCGACCGTTTCGTCGCCGTGCTGCCGGACACGGGCGAGAGCCAGGCCAGCGTGATGGCCGAGGACATGCGCCAGAGCATCGCCAGCCTGGCGCACCGCACCCAGCGCTATGGCGAACGTCTGCACCTACAAGCCACAACGGCAACCATCATGGCGCTGGACGAAGATGAAGCCCAGGTACTGAAACGCCTGAATACCGCCCTGGCACTGGCCAAGCCGCGCCTGGCTCGCAGCGCATGAACGGCCAGCCGCTACACGGCGCCTATGATGCGGATAATCGCTTCATCGCCGCCCACCACCTGCCCGCGGTGCTGATCGACCTGGCACGTTCGCGCGGCATCGACACTCATCATCTGTTGCGCGGCTGCGAGCTGTTCTATGAAGACATCGTCACTGGCGGTGCGCTGATCAGCCCGCAGCAATTCCTGCGCCTGATCGACAATGCCAGGCGCCTGCTCAGCGCACCGGACACCAGCTTTCTGTTCGGTCAGCGTCTGTGGCCCGGCCACTATGGCCCCGGCAGCCAGCTGCTGGAACAGGCCGATAACCTACAGCAGGCCCTGGAGCGCCTCGGCGAGTACCGCGCGCTGCTGTCCCCCTTGCTGACACCGGTGATGCATCTCGATGATCGTTACCTGCACCTCTATTGGCGCGACAGCTGCGGCGCCAGCGAGCAGAGCACCTTTCTGCTCGAGGCAAGCATGACCGCCGTGGTCGCACTCGCTCGCCGCCAGCAGAACGAACGCCTGCCGTGGCGCTTCCAGTTCGCCTATGCGGAACCGGCTTATGTCGAGCAGTACTGGGTGCACCTGGGCGACGCTCTGACGTTCGACCGCCCCTCCACGGTGATGAGCGTGCCTCGCGAATACCTGCTGCGCCCCTGGCCGCAGGCAGGCTCAACCGGTGCGCTGGTGGCGCGGCAAAGCTGCAGCGCGCAATTGCATGCGTGGGGCTGGCAGGCCAGCTTCCTCGACCACCTGCATGCATACCTGAGCCAGCACATTCGCCACCCGCTGAGCCTGGAACGGGTCGCGGCCGCCTTCGAGACCAGCCCGGCCTCGTTCAAACGCCGCCTGGGCAAACACGGCACGCATTTTCAGGAACAGCTCGACCTGACCCGCCGCGACCTCGCGCTCTATCTTTATCAGGTCAAGGGTTACAGCAACGAAGAAGTCGCCCAGCACCTGGGCTTCAGTGACATCACCAATCTACGCCGCTCGTTCAAACGCTGGACCGGCCGCGTGCCCAGCGATCTCGGCGGGTTGCTGTACGGTTGAGTTACTGCGCAGCTTCTGATCGGTGCCGCCGCAACCTGCGGTGGAGCCAAGCAAGCCAGCGAGTCAGCGGCGCCACGCGCCACGCTGCGCAACCGTGAACACACCGATGACGTTTCACCTACTTTCCAGGTCGATACAACGCAATGAGCAGGCGGCTAACCGTGATTCAGCTGTGCCTTGAGGCGGTCGCGGAAGCTCTGGATCAGCGGCTCACGGGAGCGACCGCGACGCAGGGCCAGGGTGAACGGGGCTTGATAGCCGAAAGTGGCCGGCAGCAACACCTTCAGGCGTTTCTGATCCACCCAGTGCTGCGCGTGGTGTTCCGGTAGATAGCCGATGTAGGCGCCGGACAGCACCAGAATCAGTTGCGCCTCCATCGACTCCACCGTCGCAGCGCTGTGTTTGAATCCGTGCCGGGCCAGTTCGGCCTGGCTCCAGTAACCACGCCCTACCATGCGTTGCTGAGTAATCACTTCGGCCGGTATCCGCCGCTGTGAATAAAGCGGATGCCGGTCGCTGCAGTACAGCCAATGCTGCTCACGATAAAGCGCCTGATAGAGCAGGCCATTGGTTCGCACCGAGAAGGCGCCAATGGCCAGATCGAGACGATTCTCCAGAACCCCTAGTTGCAGCTCGGCTGGGCTAAGCACCGCCAGGTGCAGATGCACGGCAGGGTGTTCCTCGCTGTAGGCACCGATCACCTCGGCCAGCGGCAGGGCCGGGTCGCTGACTGTCGAGTCCAGCACACCGAGGTTCAGGGTGCCGCGCAGTTCGCCCTTGAGCGCTGCCGAATACCGCTCGAACCCGTCCAGCTCGGCCATCAGTCGCAGCGTTTCCTGGTGGAACAGTTCACCCTTGCTGGTCAGGCTGAAACCGCCCCGCCCCCGGTGACAGAGGACGATGCCAAGCAGCGCTTCCAGCTGGCTCATGTACGTGCTGATCGCCGACGTGGAAAGGTTCAGCTCCTGCTGGGCAGCCGCGAACCCCTGATTGCGTACCACACAGGCGAATATGCGCAACAGCTTGAGATCGGGCAATGCGGACGACATAAGGTGACTCCAGCGGGTTCATCAGCGGCAGAGTCTACCTTCGATAGTTTAGAAATCTCTGAACTGATTATTTGTCCGCAGGGATTTGTCGCATTTCATTCGCTGAACAGAATCGCCTCACGACAACCACAAGAAACAGTGAGGCCCACCGTGGACAACACCCTCCACCAGCCTTTGGGCGGTAATGAGATGCCCCGCTTCGGCGGCATTGCCACCATGCTACGTCTGCCCCATGTGCAGACACCCGACGCGCTCAGCAAACTCGACGCCGCCTTTATCGGCATTCCTCTCGACATCGGCACGTCGCTGCGTTCCGGCACACGCTTCGGGCCGCGGCAGATACGCGCCGAATCAGTGATGATCCGTCCTTACAACATGGCCACTGGTGCCGCGCCCTTCGATTCCCTCAACGTGGCCGACATCGGCGACGTGGCGATCAACACCTTCAACCTGCTCGACGCCGTGCGCATCATCGAAGCGCATTACGACAGCGTGCTCGAACACGGCATCATCCCGCTGACCCTCGGCGGCGATCACACCCTGACCCTGCCGATCCTGCGTGCCATGCACAAGAAGTACGGCAAGGTCGGCCTGGTGCATGTCGATGCGCATGCCGACGTCAACGATCACATGTTTGGCGAGAAGATCGCACATGGCACCACCTTCCGCAGGGCTCAGGAGGAAGGTCTGCTCGACAGCGAACGTGTGGTGCAGATCGGCCTACGCGCCCAGGGCTACACCGCCGACGACTTCAACTGGAGCCGTCGCCAGGGCTTTCGCGTGGTGCAGGCCGAAGAGTGCTGGCATAAATCCCTCGCCCCGCTGATGGAAGAGGTTCGCGCCAAGGTCGACGGCGGTCCGGTGTATCTGTCCTTCGATATCGATGGCATCGACCCGGCCTGGGCGCCGGGCACCGGCACTCCGGAAGTCGGCGGCCTGACCACTATCCAGGCGCTGGAGATCATCCGCGGCTGCCATGGGCTGGACCTGATCGGCTGCGACCTGGTCGAGGTGTCGCCGCCTTATGACACTACGGGCAATACGGCACTGCTTGGCGCAAACCTGCTTTACGAAATGCTCTGCGTGCTGCCCGGCGTGCAGCGCCGCTGACCCCATGGGCGCCTGCGCGCCCTGCCAGCCGACCACAACAATAAAAGGTAACGTCATGAACCCCGATGACACCATGGCCGGCCAGCGCGCCGAGCCGCCTCACGCAACCACCTACAACATGCGTCAGTTGCTGATTTTCCTGATTCCCTCGCTGGTGGGTGTGCTGCTGTTCCTCACCCCGATTATCTATGAGGACAAGGTCACCATTGGCCTGGGTCTGCTTGCAGATGGACTGAAAGCCGCCACTGCAAACTATCTGCCCCTCACCGCGGTTGTATTGCTGGGTGGCTCGGCGCTAATCGGCCTGCTTGCCAGCCTGCTCAAGCCTTCCTGGCTGACCTCGCGCCCGGCGCTGAACGAGCTTTTCAACTTACCCCCTCTGTGGCTGGTGTTGCGCGTGCTGGGGGCGCTGTTCGCCGCCATGACGTTCTTTGAGTTCGGCCCCGGCTGGATCAATAGCGCGACCACGGGTGGTGTGGTGCTCAACGACCTCGCACCGGTGCTGATCACCTTCTTTCTGGTGGCAGGTCTTGTGCTGCCGTTACTCACCGACTACGGCTTGATGGAGTTCATCGGCACCCTGGTGCGCAACCTGTTCCGCAAGGTTTTCGGCTTGCCCGGACGCTCGGCCATCGATGCCATCGCCTCCTGGCTTGGCTCCGGCACGGTGGGCGTTCTGATCACTGCGCAGCAATATCAGAAGGGTTTCTACAGCGCGCGGGAAGCGGCGGTGATCGCCACCAATTTCTCCATCGCCTCGATCGCATTCAGCCTGTTGATCACCAACTTCATGAAGCTCGACCATCTGTTCGTGCCCTTCTACCTCACCGTGGTAGTCGCCGGCCTGGCCGCCGCCATTATCACCCCGCGCATCCCGCCACTGTCCTGGAAAAAGGACGACTACTTGGCCGGCGTCGGCAAACAGATCCAGGAAGAAGTGCCGCAAGGCATATCGCTGATGCGCTGGGGCTTGCAACAGGCAGTGCAACGGGCCAACAGCAACCCATCGCCGGCGCAGATGCTGCGGGTTGGCGTGCACAACGTGCTGGATATCTGGCTGGGCTTACTGCCGCTGGTGATGGCCATCGGTACCCTGTCGTTGGCTATCGCCGAATACACCCCGGTGTTCAACTGGCTGTCCTACCCACTGGTGCCGCTGCTCGAGCTGTTGCAGTTACCGGAAGCCGCCAAGGCAGCGCCGGCAATCCTTGTGGGTTTCGCCGATATGTTCCTGCCTGCGGTGCTGGGCAAGGGCATCGACAGCGAGCTGACTCGTTTTGTAGTGGCCTGCATATCACTGACCCAGCTGATCTATATGTCCGAAGTCGGCGTACTGATCATCAAAGCCAAGCTGCCGCTGAACATTCTGGAACTGTTCGCGATCTTCATCATTCGCACCCTGATCACCCTGCCGATCATTGCGCTGATGGCGCACTGGATCTTCGGCTGACCTCGCTAACAGGACCCATCCATGACCACTTGTGGTGAATTTCTCGTCAAACAGCTCCAGGCCTGGGGCGTCGACACCGTGTTCGGCATTCCTGGCGTACACACCGTGGAGCTGTACCGCGGCTTGCCAGGCAGCGGTATCCGCCATATCACACCGCGCCATGAGCAAGGTGCCGGCTTTATGGCCGACGGCTATGCGCGGGTGTCGGGCAAACCCGGTGTGTGCTTCATCATTACCGGCCCGGGCATGACCAATATCCTGACAGCCATGGGCCAGGCCTACGCGGATTCGATCCCGATGCTGGTGATCTCCAGCGTCAACGAGCGCGAGCGCCTGGGCCTGGGCAAGGGCTACCTGCACGAATTGCCGAACCAGCGCGTGATGACCGCAGGCGTGACCGCCTTCAGTCACACCCTGATGAGTGTCGAAGAGCTGCCCGGCGTACTGGCCCGTGCCTTTGCCGTATTCGAGGGCGAGCGGCCGCGACCCGTGCATATCGAACTGCCTCTGGACATTATCACCGCCGATGCCACGCACATGGCGCTGGCGCCACGGCCACTGATTAAACGCCCCGCACCCGACCGCAGCCTGATCCGCGAAGCCGTCACGCGCCTGAAAAACGCCCGTCGCCCATTGTTACTGCTTGGCGGAGGCTGCGTCACTGCTCAAGCCGAGGCCCGCGCCCTGGCCGCTGCGCTGGACGCGCCCACCGCGCTGACCATCAACGCCAAAGGCTTGCTGCCGCCAGGCCACCCGCTGCTGCTGGGCAGCAACCAGTCGTTGCCGCCGGTGCGGCAACTTGCCTTGGACGCCGACGTGGTGCTGGCCATCGGCACCGAACTGGGCGAAACCGATTACGACGTGGTATTCGACGGCCAGTTCAAGCTTGGCGGGGCGCTGATTCGTATCGACATCGACCCGCAACAGTTGCAGCGCAACTTCACCCCGGCTCTGGCCATCCAGGGTGATGCGCGCTTAGCGATGCGCATGCTGATGGCCGGCTTGAACGCCGCTGAGGCCAGCGCCAGCAGCCCCGGCGCCCAGCGCACCGCGGCGGTGCAGGCACAACTGGCCGAAGACTTCGCCGGCTGGGCGCACTATCGCCAGCTGTTCGACACGCTGCTAGAGGCGCTGCCAGACGCGCGTTTTGTCGGCGACTCGACCCAGACCGTGTACAGCGGCAACCACCTGGTTGAGCTGGACGGCGCAAGGCGCTGGTTCAATGCCTCCACCGGCTACGGCACCCTGGGCTACGGCCTGCCGGCGGCCATTGGCGCCAAGCTGGCCGAGCCACAGCGCCCGGTAATCAGCTTGATGGGCGACGGCGGCCTGCAGTTCACCCTAACGGAGCTGGCCAGTGCGGTAGAAGCTGGGGTCGGTATCATCGTGCTGCTGTGGAACAACGCCGGGTACGGAGAAATCAAGCGCTACATGGAAAGTCGTGACATCACGCCGCTGGGCGTGGACATCTACACACCGGACTTTTTGACCATCGCCCGGGGCTTCGGCTGCCTGGCCGAGCGCGCCCGTGACCACGCGCACCTGCAAGCCCTGCTGCGCGAGGCTCCGGATGATCGCCCACTGCTGATCGAACTCGCCGAAGCGCCGCCCTTCGCCCCCTGAAACCATGCGCCCGCTGTGCAGCTTCGTACTGACAGGGGGGAACTTGGCGTGGGCCGCAGCTACTTACGCGGTTTAGCCCGCGCCGTCGGTTCGGCGATCAGCGGGTCGTCGGGCCAGTAGTGTTTCGGGTATCGCCCCTTCAAATCCTTTTTCACCTCGGCATAGGTGGTGCGCCAGAAATTAGCCAGGTCCTGGGTCACCTGCACCGGCCGACGGGCTGGCGACAGCAGGTGCAATAAGACCTGCTGCCGGCCATTGGCGATGCGCGGTGTCTCGGCCAGGCCGAACAGCTCCTGCAGGCGCACCGCCAACACGGGTGGGTGCTCGCTGTAATCCAGACTGATACGCGAACCGGAGGGCACCGGCAGGCTGCGCGGTGCCCACTCGTCGAGGCGCTGTGGCAGCGGCCAGAGCAGCAGGGTTTGCAGCATCGATGGCAGGTCGAGGTTGCCGAAATGGCTCAGCCGCGTGACCTTGCCCAAGTAGGGCGCCAGCCAGGTATCCAGGCTGGCCAGCAGTGCCGCATCCGAGACATCCGGCCATTCGCTCTTGCCTTGTTGCATATCCAAGCCACGCAGCAACATCACCCGCGCCTGCCACTGGCGCAGCTCGGCCGTCCATGGCAACAACGCCAGCCCCTTGCGCCGCACCAGATTGACCAGTGCAGCAACCCGCGCCTCGGTGCTCAAGCCCGCCAGCGCCTCGCTGGACACCACCAGGTCGCCCACCTTGCGCTGCCGCTCGGCACGCAGCACGCCCTCGCGCTCATCCCATTCGAGCAGGTCCTGGCTGGTCACCTGTTCAGCCAACACGGAATCGAACAGCGCCGGGTCCAAGTCAGCGGCCAGGTAGATGCGCTCCTCGCGCTGGCCCTGACGGCTGCCCAGGTCGGCGACCACCAGCCAGGCGTGCTTCATCAGCGCATCGGCTTCGTTGAACAGCGCCGCACGGCCATTGGCCAGGCGATATTCGGCGCCGCCATCTCGCCGCTGCCGAGCGATACGATCTGGATAGGCGAACGCCAGCAGCGCACCTAGCCAACGGCTGTGCTCCGGATCGTTGACTGCCTCGCTAGCCGGCACACGGCGCAGGTAGCCCTGAAACTGCCGCGCCAGTTGCCGGGCTCGTTGCACGCCCCCCTGAGCGCCCCTCGCGGCTCGGCTCTCCCCGGAAAGCAAGGCCAGACGGCTGTGCAAGTCCGCACCGGCGCCGCGCAAGATATCGCGCTCGCCCAACAGCGCTGCCAGGTTGCAGGCCAACTCGCCCAGGCCAAGGGCCTGCCCGCGCAATAGCAGGTGGGCGATACGCGGATGCGCCGGCAGCTCGGCCATGGCCTGGCCGTGCGCGGTGAGCACACCCCGCGCGTCGAGTGCGCCGAGGCGCTGCAGCAGGTCGCGGGCCTGGGCATAAGCGGCAGCAGGCGGTGGGTCGAGCCACACCAGTTCCTCGACCTCGACGCCCCAGCGCGCCAGCTGCAGCGCAAGCCCCGCCAAGTCGGCCTGAAGAATCTCCGCCGAGGAATAGGCGGGCAACTGCTCATGCTGCGCCTGCGACCACAACCGGTAGCACGCGCCCGGCTGCAGGCGCCCGGCACGGCCGGCACGCTGCGTGGCCGATGCACGGGAAATGCGCTGGGTATCCAGGCGGGTCATGCCGCTGCCCGGATCGAAACGCGGCACCCGCGCCAGACCAGCATCGATCACCACGCGCACGCCGTCGATGGTCAGGCTGGTCTCGGCAATATTGGTAGCCAGCACCACTTTGCGCAGGCCCGCCGGTGCCGGCTCGATGGCCGCGCGTTGGGCCGAGAGCTCCAGCTCACCGTGCAACGGGCAGACGCGCACATCGGATCGGCCTACCAGCGCCTCACCCAATTGCTCGGCCACCCGGCGAATCTCTGCCTGGCCTGGCAAAAACACCAACAGGCTGCCCGGCTCATCGGCCAGCGCCTGCAACACCGTTTGCAATACCTTCGGTTCTAGCCACTCGCCCGCCTGCCAAGGCGCGCCCCAACGGGTCTCCACCGGGAACATGCGCCCTTCGCTGCGCAGCACCGGCGCACCATCAAGCAGCCCGGCCAAACGTTCACCTTCCAGCGTCGCCGACATCAACAACACCTTGAGCGGCGCCTCGCCACTCTCAGCGCCGCGGAACATCGCTCGGCCATTGAGGGTCAGCGCCAGGGCCAGATCGGCGTCGAGGCTGCGCTCATGAAATTCGTCGAAGATGACCAGGCCTACACCTTCCAGCGCGGGGTCATCCTGCAGGCGCCGGGCGAGGATGCCCTCGGTGACCACCTCGATACGCGTGCGCGGGCCGACCTTGCTGTCCAGGCGGATGCGATACCCCACCGTCTCGCCAACTGCCTCGCCCAACTCGCTGGCCAGCCGCTCGGCCGCGGCGCGCGCGGCCAGCCGGCGAGGTTCGAGCATGATGATGCGCTGCCCGGCCAGCCACGGCTGGTCGAGCACCGCCAGCGGCACGCGAGTGGTCTTGCCGGCACCGGGCGGCGCTTCGAGCACCACTTCATGGCGGCTGGCCAACGCGCGACACAGATCAGGCAACAGGTAATCGATCGGCAGGGTATTCATCAAGGCTCCATCATCGGCCGGCGATTATACGGCGAACCGTCTCTCGGCTTCGCCGGTCAGATGGCATCGAACGCTGCGTATTCGCAGCGCCACAGCAGCTTTGCAATCCACGCCTTGCTATAGTGGCGTCCACTTTTTCTGGAGGTGCTCGATGCGCACGAAATCCCGCGTTATCGGCGGCGTTCTCGCCGTCACATTGGTCACTCAGCTCACTGCCTGCGGCACCATCTTCTACCCTGATCGCCGCGGTCAGATCGAAGGCCGTGTCGACCCGCTGATCGTCGGCCTCAACGCCATCGGCATTCTGTTCTATGTCATCCCCGGCCTGATCGCGTTCGGCGTCGACTTCGCCACGGGTGCGATCTACCTGCCAGGCGGCCTCAGCGCGCAGGTCAACCCCGACTCCCTGCAGGACGTGGTCGGCGCCGACGGCAAGGTCGACACCGCCAAACTCAAGGCGCTGATCGAAACCCAGACCGGCCACAGCCTGCCGCTCGACGATCCGCGCCTGATCCAACACAGCGGCAGCAGCGAGCAACTGGCAGCCTACGGCCTGCGTCCAGCAGCCTGAGAACAGGCCGACGCCCAGCTACGCGTCGGCCCGCTGCGTTATCAACGGCTCGTAAAGTTCTTCTTCAGCGGTAAGGTCGCCCTGTGCCCTGCGCCGCTTTCTTGCCTGTTTTTGCGGGGCCGCCCAGGCCTCGCAGACCTTCAATTCGCGTTCTGCATACTTTTCGACAGCCGCACATGGATAACCCATGACCCTCAATCGCCAGCACGCCCGCCTGATGCGCCAAGCCACCGCCGCCGCACTCTGCGTGGCGCTGACCCTGGTGCTGTGCAAGGCAATCGCCTGGTGGGCCAGCGGTTCGGTAAGCCTGCTCGCTGGCCTGACCGACTCGCTGCTCGACAGCGCCGCCTCACTGCTCAACCTGATCGCCGTGAACATCGCTCTGCGGCCTGCCGATGACGATCACCGTTACGGCCACGGCAAAGCTGAAGCCCTCGCCGGGCTGGGCCAGGCGCTGTTTATCGGCGCCAGTGCAATACTCGTCGCGGTACAAGGCTTTGATCGTTTGCGCCATCCTGAACCGCTCAACGCGCAGGCGCTGGGTATCGCGGTCATGCTGTTGTCCATGATCCTCACCGTCGCGCTGCTGCTGTTTCAGCGCCACGTGGTGCGTCAGACCGGCTCCACCGCCATCCACGCCGACTCACTCCACTACCGCTCCGATCTGCTGCTTAACGGCGGCATTCTTCTCGCCCTGCTCCTTGCCTACTTTGGCTGGCAACAGGGCGATGCGCTGTTTGCCATCGCAATCGCCGGCTACATCCTGTGGAGCGCGTTCAGCATCGCCCGGCAGTCGGTTGGCGTGCTGATGGACCAGGAGCTCGCTCCCGAAGTCAGCACGCGCATGGCCGAGCTGGCCTGCACCGTGCCGGGAGTACTCGGCATTCACGACCTGCGCACACGCCTGTCTGGCACCCGCTGGTTCGTGCAACTGCATATCGACCTGCCGGGCAACCTCAGCCTCACCGAGGCCCATGCGCTGTGCGAACGCGTGGAGGACGCCATTCGCGGCGAATTCGACCAGGCCGAGGTGCTTGTGCATGCAGATCCAGCGGATAGTCCTGCACCAAGTTGATGCAGGCGATGCGCCAGCAGAAAAACACTGAACCGCCGTTGCGTAAGGCCAGTCAGGTTCTGTAAGCCCAAATGATTTGGGTGGGTCGCTCCCGGCTCTCCTCACCCTCAACCAGGGCGGCACCGGGAACCTATTCGTGATGAGAGGATTACCACATGAAGCGCGTATCCATGTTCGTCATTGCCGCCGTACTGGCCGCACCAGCCTTCGCAGCCGATGACCTGTGCACCGTCAACCTGCAGAAACTCGACAACCGCGTGGCGACTGAAACCACCATCGCCGATCCGCTGAAAAGTCAGGTTGAAGAAGCCAAACAGCAAGCCCTGCAGGCCCAAGCTGCCGGCGACCTCAAAACCTGCGGCACCCATGCCGAGCGCGCCCTGCAACTGCTCGACGCCCCAGGCGACGATGGCAGCGGCACCACTCGCTAAGGCGCACGCCTGCTGATCCGCGCAGTGCACGCCTTGGTCGACTCTCCAGCGGCTTTGGCGTACACTACGTGTCTAGCAAGTTTCGGGGCCGATTAGGATTCGACGCCGGTAGCGAAGCTCGAGGTGCATGCCGACTTGGTAACAGAAGTCGTAAATCCACTGTTGCAACTTTCTATAGTTGCCAATGACGAAAACTACGAGGGCTACGCTCTCGCTGCGTAAGCGGCGCGACTAGTCCTTCTGGTAGCTTCGGCTCCAGCGATCACTAGGGGATGCCTGTAAACCCGAAGTGATTGTCATGCAGAACAGGATCGCCGCGTAGTACGTTGTGGACGAAGCGGCTAAAACTCACACAACTCGTCCAAAGCACCCTGCCCGTCGGGCGGCTGAGGATTAACTTAATAGACACGGCTAAGCATGTAGTACCGACAGTGGAGAACTGGCGGACGGGGGTTCAAATCCCCCCGGCTCCACCAAATCGAAACACCCTAAGCCCCTGATTATCCTAGTGATTTTCGGTGGCTTTTGGTTTCTGGCGTTTGTCAGTATCCCGAAAGTGTCACAGTAAGGCCAGGGTCACCAATAGTCTGGCTTCACGATGGCCGGCTTCCTGACAAGAGGAACCTTCACCGGCAGCTGACAAACCGACAGCTCGTCATCAGTGATGTATGTGCGCAACCAGTCCACATGTTTCTTCAGCGAACCTGGGGGATTGCGTACAAGCTCTTTGTCTTCTAAGCGGTGAGGTAGAATCACGCCTAACCGAATATTCGGAAAGTCTTGGCGAATTGCAGCCAGGGCAGGTCCAAGGTCGGTGTCGCCTGAAACAAGCACGATTTGCTCAATTTTGAGCTGATCGGAACGACATGCAGTGTCGGTACATTCCCCAAGGCGATGTTGACGTCCGTCTCTTTCTCCTCAAGCCGCCAGATTGCTACCTGATTCCTGCGAGAGGCTTCCGGCCCTTCCATGTAACGAGGTGCGTAACCCCTTGCAAGGCGGTGACGACCCTGGGTTACGGAAACACCCTTGGCCTGCAAAGCCCTAATGTAACGGTGCTGTGCATCATTAGAAGCCTGACCACGAGTGGCAAGCCGGGCAATGACGGGAGACGTAAAATAGTCTACGGACACCGTCGCAGATGCTGGATCCTGGATGTGGAGAACGGCGCAGCCAGCTTGATCGATGTGCTCAACGCCGACGAGACGCTGTTGCAAGCCTCGGATGCCAGGGCAAATGCCGAGACCGAGTCGGCCCGCGCAGCGATTGCCGCGTTCCGGGCTCTGGCGGCGGCTGGCAACCTGAGCATCGATCAGTCGCCGAGCGCTGATACCTAGTGTTAGCGCCCGCTTAACTTGGCGGCTCACCTGGTTAAACAGCGGCCGTCAGAAAGCTGCAACGGGCTAAGTAAACCGGTTGATTCCGAACTTATGCCGCGGGGCCCTTGGACTGGAACAGCTCAGTCAATGCTTCGCCTCGCAGATGGGCTAGTTGTGCACAACGGCGGTCACGCGGGCGTACCAGCAGCACGGCCAGTTCACGCTGCAGGCGGCTCGGCGTGCCACCGAGAATCAGCACACGGTCGCTGAGGTAGAAGGCTTCGTCGAGGTCGTGGGTAACCAGAAGTACGGCGACCTCGTAGCGTGCCGCCAGGTCCACCACCAGATCCTGCAGTTTCATGCGGGTGAAGGCGTCCACCGCACTGAAGGGTTCGTCGAGCAACAGCACTTGCGGTTTTCCGTACAGGGCGCGGGCGATGGCTACTCGCTGGGCCTGGCCGCCAGAAAGGTGCTTGGGCAGCGCAGCGCCGCGCCCTTGCAGGCCAACGTCGCGCAGCAACTGTTCCACCCATGAGCCGTCAGCCCCCCGGCCATCAGCGAAACCCACGTTCTGCGCCACACTGAGCCAGGGCATCAGCCTGGGCTCCTGAAACACCACACCGCGGCCACCGGCGAACGTGAGCAGCGGGTCGAGTTGCAGCCCACCGTGGTAGTCCTGATCCAGCCCGGCGGCGATGCGCAGCAAAGTGCTCTTGCCGCAGCCGGAGGGGCCAAGCAGGCCCACCACTTCCCCCGCAGCCAGGCTCAGGCTGACGTCTTCGAGCACGCGCACGGCGGCAAAAGCCTTGTGGATATTCTGCAGTTTCAATAGCGCACTCATGCTCCGTCCTCCCCACCTTGGTAGCTGTCGCGCCAGCGCAAGGCACGGGTTTCCCACGCTTTGAGCAGGCTGTCGCTGAGCTTGCCGAGTAGCGCCAGCAGCAGAATAGCGGCGATCACCAAATCGGGACGCGAAGTTTCCCGGCCATCACTGAGCAGGTAACCGAGGCCACGCGTGGCGGCAATCAGTTCGGCTGCGACGAGGAACATCCAACTCAGGCTGAGCGCGCCCCGCAGGCCGGTGAACAGGTTCGGCAGCGCGGCGGGCAGAAGGATGCGGCGCACCAGCGCCAGCGGCGATAGGCCATAGAGCCGGCCCACTTCCACCAGCTTGCGATCGATGTTGCGAATACCGGAGAGCAGCGCCAGGTACACCGGGAAGAACGCGCCGAGGGCGATCAGCACGATCTTTGGCGTTTCGTCGATACCCAGCCAGAGCAGCAGCAACGGTACCCAAGCCAGGCTGGGGATGGCTCGCAATGCCTGGAAAGTCGGCTCTAGATAGGCCTCAGCGCGACGACTGAGCCCCACCCAGGTGCCGATTACGAGAGCCAGCACGGCACCGATGGTAAAGCCGGCGCCCACCCGTGCCAGGCTGGCGCTGAGGTGGCGCCACAGCTCGCCGCTCTGCGCCAGCCCGTAGAGCGTTTGCGCCACTTGGCTCGGCGCGGGCATCTGGTGCGCGGGCAAAACGCCGCTGCGCACCAACGTTTCCAGCAGGGCCAGGAGCAGGAGGGGCACTACCCAACCGCGCAGGTCGGTCAGCATCGGCCGCCAGCCTGGGAGCCGTTCAGCCCAGCGAACGATGACAAGGTTGAGCGCACTCATCGATCAGTTCCTCGCCTTCGCAACGGCAGGGCCGATCACCTGGGCGGCCAATTGCGGCTGGATAAGTTGGTCGACTACCTGAGCCACGTCGGTGCCCGGACGTACCAGTTGCTCGTCGAGCAGGATAGGCGCGGCGGCCTTCAGCGCCTTGATGTGCTCGGCGCCAGGCTGCGGATTGCTGAAGTCGGTGCGCGACAGTTGCAGTTTGGCCACTTCCAGCGGCAGCTTGGCTTCGTCGGCGAGCAATTGGGCCAGGGCATCGGGGTTGGCGATGGCCCACTGGCGCGCCTGCTCATAGGCAGCGATCACCTGCTTGATCAGCTCGGGCTGCTGCCTGGCGAACGTTTCGGTGACGCTGAGTACGCTGTAGCTGTTGAAGTCGCGGTTGCGGTACAGCAGGCGCGAACCGGCTTGCAGCTCACTGGACGCCATTAGCGGGTCGAGCCCGGCCCAGGCCTGCACGTCGCCGCGCTCCAGGGCGACGCGGCCGTCGGGGTGTTGCAGGTGGACGATTTCCACGTCGTTTTTATCCAACCCGGCCTTTTGCAGGCTTTGCAGAAGGAACAGGAACGGGTCGGTTCCCTTGGTGGCGGCGACCTTCTTGCCCTTTAGGTCGGCCAGCGACTGGATAGGCGAGTCCTTGGGCACCACCAGTGCCGTCCACTCCGGGCGGCTGGCAACGTAAACGGTGTTGATCGGCGCGCCGTTGGCGCGGCTGAGCACGGCAGCGAGGCCAGCAGTGGACGCGAAATCGGTGCTGCCACCATTGAGGTATTCCAGCGAGCGATTGCTGCCCTGGC
>Ga0265797_10006625_pt1 | contig 16249 bp, 11 predicted proteins | sample P2T30metagenome_FD_192433 | JGI IMG/M metagenome (GOLD analysis project Ga0265797, IMG submission 192433) | Plant litter microbial communities from East Loma Ridge, Irvine, California - P2 T30 | ecosystem: Environmental > Terrestrial > Plant litter > Unclassified | place: USA: California... | reverse complement strand
AATCGCACTACATCAAGAACACGCGCTCGAAGGCGGCGCAGACGGCCGGTTCGCTGAATGCGCGCCACCGCCTGTGCCTGTCCGGCACGCCGCTGGAAAACCACCTGGGCGAATTGTGGTCACAGTTCCACTTCCTGCTGCCGGGCCTGCTGGGTGACGAAAAGACCTTCAACAGCCAGTTCCGCCACCCGATCGAACGCCAGGACGACCCGGTGCGGCGCGCGCTGCTGAACCGCCGCATCAAGCCCTTCCTGCTGCGCCGGACCAAGGAAAACGTGGCCAAGGAACTGCCGGAAAAGACGGAGATGATCCGCCGCATCGAACTCTCGGGCGCCCAGCGCGACCTGTACGAGACGGTGCGCCTGGCGATGGACAAGAAGGTGCGCGAGGAAATCGACCGCAAGGGCGTGGCGCGCAGCCAGATCGTGATCCTGGAAGCGCTCTTGAAACTGCGCCAGGTCTGCTGCGACCCGCGTTTGGTGAAAGCCATGCCGGCCAAGAAGAACACCGCCGCCGTGTCGGCCAAGCTGACGGACCTGATGCAGATGGTCGACGACCTGCTGGGCGAAGGCCGCAAGATCCTGGTGTTCTCGCAGTTCACCAGCATGCTCGCCCTGATCGAGGAAGAACTGGACGCGCGGAATATTCCGTACGCCATCCTCACCGGCGAGACACGCGACCGTTCGGCGCAAGTCGCCGCCTTCCAGCAGGGCGCGGTGCCGATCTTCCTGATCAGCCTGAAGGCCGGCGGCGTCGGCCTGAACCTGACCGCGGCCGACACCGTGATCCACTACGACCCGTGGTGGAACCCGGCGGCCGAGAACCAGGCCACCGACCGTGCCTGGCGTATCGGGCAGGACAAGCCGGTGTTCGTGTATAAACTGATCGCCAAGGGCACGCTGGAAGAAAAGATCCAGCTGCTGCAGCAAAAGAAGTCGGAGCTGGCGCAGTCGATCCTGGCCGAAGGCGAATCGCAGAAGATGGCGCTGACCCAGGAAGACCTGCAGGCGATCTTTGCACCGCTGGAAGACTGACGCGCCGCGCTTTCATTGGAAGCACAACAAAAGGCAAGCCTCCGGGCTTGCCTTTTTATTTATGCATACGTCGTAGAAGCAACGTCCCAGAGCGATTGCCTATGCAACCGGCAAGCCCGGCACTATACTCGTCAAGTTCTTGTTTGCAATCAAACCTACCAGGAAGGCGTCCATGACCCGCAGTGCTCCCGTCCCCGATCCTGGCCAGGCGGCGCTGGCCACGGCGGAAGCCTTCCGCACCATCGCCGAACTGGGCGGCGACCTCGCCTTCATCCTCGATTGCGCATCCAATACCCTGGCTTACCTGAGTCCCGGCGCCGAGGCCATGTTGGGTTACGGCGCAAAAGATATTGAACAACAGCTGAAAGCAGGCGATGATGGGCCTCTCGCCGTCTTGTGCGCCGGTTTGCCCGAGCGCCTGCGCCGTTTCGCGGCGGGTGAGGGCGCGCGCCTGCGCGTGGTGCGCGAGTTCGACGTGCGCCGGCCGGACGCCAGGATCGCACCGGTGGAGGTGATCTCGACCCTGCTGCTGGATGCCGATGGCCAGGCGCGTTCGCTGGCCGGACTGGTGCGCGACCTGTCGGCGCGGCGCGCGCGCGCGCTCGAGCAGAAGCGCTTCGCCAGCATGCTGAACCATGAATTCCGCACGCCGCTGTCGACGATCGATGGCGCGATCCAGCGGCTGGAAGCGACCGGCGTGAACGCCGACGAGCCGACGCGCCAGCGCTACCGCAAGATCGCCGGCGCCACCGACCGCCTGATCGCGATGCTCGACGATTACCTGTCGCCCGAGCGGATGGCGGAACTGGGGCGCGCGTGCCAGTCGAACGCGGTGGCGCCGCGGCTGCTGCTGGAGGAAATCGTGGCCCAGGCACGCGTGGCCGGGCGTCCGGTCCGCTTCGAGGCGGACGCCTTGCCGCCGGCGCTGCGCGGCGAGCCGGCCGGCCTGCGCCTGGCGCTCAAGCTGATGCTGGAGAATGCGCTGCGCTTTTCCCCGGCCGGCAGTGCGCTGCACGTGAGCGGCCGGCAGAGTGGCGGCGGCATCGAATTCGCGCTGCGCGATGAAGGGCCGGGGGTGCCGGCGGCGGATGCCGGGCGCATCTTCGAAAAGGGGTATCGCGGCGCCAACGCGGCCGGTTTGCCGGGCAAGGGGCTCGGCTTGTACATGGCGCAGTCGGTGGTGGAAGTGCATGGCGGCACGATCGGCGTGCTGACGCCGCCAAGTGGCGGTGCCGAATTCCGGTTGTGGTTGCCGGCACAGGATGCCCCGGCAAAAGGTCTTGCCTCAAGCGGGACCAGCAGTGATAATCGGGCGGGCAACTAGGGTAGCCTCCCGACAATAGAATGCGGTTCGGGAAAACGAAACGATGGAAACATGGCCAACCCATGACGCAAATACTGATTGTTGAAGACAATGGCGAATATGCCGGCGACATGGCCGACTTCCTCAAGGAACTGGGCCATGAGGTGACGATCGCCACCACCGCCGGCGACATGTGGGCGGCACTGACGCGTACGCCCGCGGCCGTGGTGGTGCTCGACCTCGGCCTGCCTGACGAAGACGGCTTCAATGTCATCCCGCGCATGCGCCAGCTGTATCCGGAGATCGGCCTGCTGGTGCTGACCGGCCGGGTTGCCTTCGACAGCCGCATCCTCGGCTTGCGCCTGGGCGCGGACCACTATCTCACCAAGCCGATCAAGTTCCCGGAACTGGCCGCCCACATCGAGGCGCTGGACCGCCGTGTGCGGCCGAGCGAGCCGGCCCCGGTCCCGACCAAGTGGACGCTGCGCGTGTCCGCGCGCCAGCTCGAGCTGATGGGCAAGGTGATCGACTTGACCGAGAAAGAGTGCAACTTCCTGCACTTGCTGACCATCAACACCCGGCCGGTGCCGCGCCAGGTGATCGTGGCCGGCATGGGCGGCGACGACCCGGACGCCAGCCGTCGTGTCGATATGCTGGTGTACCGTTTGCGCAAGAAGGCGCGCACCGGCCTGGGCCAGGACCTGCCGCTGCGCAGCGCCTATGGCGAAGGCTACAGCCTGTCGGCCGGCTTCACGCTGGCCTGAGCGAGCAAGCCAGCGGGCAGCGTGACTGTCCTTGGCCGGACGCCGATTCCGGCTATATTAAAGTCCATCACGCCAGGCGAGATTAGTCATGCAGCTCATTTGCCCCTGGGAAGAAGTCGCCAGTTTCCGGGATACCGTCGAATTCCGCAGCTTCGAGCGCTGGATGACCGGCCAGGTCAGCGCCGGCATGGCGCGCCAGGTACCGGTCGGCCAGCCCTACCTGCCCGATCCCCTCCACGTCGAAGTCTGGTACCTGCACGTCAGGAGCCGCGAAGTGTGGCGCCTGGTGTGGCCGGCGCCACCGTTTGCCGGGGTGTTCGTACGGGTGGTGTCAACCGGGCACAGGTAACCGGCGATGCATGCCGCCATCTCATCAATTGGGGACAAGGTAGCCTCATGGAAACGAAAGTTTCGGATTAAATGGGGACAGGGCATTCCAGCTGCGCTAGAATACCGGAATCCCGCACCCAGCCAACGATCATGGCCCGCCAGCCCCGCCTCATCATTCCGAACCAGCCGCATCACCTGATCCAGCGCGGCAACGACAACATCACCATCTTCCGCGACGACGAGGATTACCGGAAATTCCTCGGCTGGCTGAAGGAGAGCGCGAAGTTCTACCACGTCGCCGTCCACGCCTGGATGCTGCTGCCGGACCAGCTGCAGCTGCTGGCGACGCCGTCAGACGAGCATGGGCTGGCGCTGATGATGCAGAAGGTCGGGCGCCTTTACGTGCCCTGGTTCAATGCCAAACACGGCCGCTCCGGCACCCTGTTCGGCGGGCGCTTCCGCACCGCAGTGATCGATCCGGCCCAGTATTTCCTGGCCTGCATGCGCTACATCGAACTGCACCCGCTGCGCGTGCAGCAGGCGCAGGCGCCGCAGGATTATCCGTGGTCGAGCTATGCGCATCACGCCGGCATCCATGCCGACACCCTGATCACCGACCACGTCAAGTATTGGGAACTGGGCAATACGCCATTCCAGCGCGAGGCGGCATACATCCAGTTGGTACAGCAAGGCTTGTCGCCCGAGGAACTGGCGACGATCGACCAGGCGGTGCTGAAAGGGGCGGCGCTGGGGTCGCATGCGTTCAAGGCGGCACTGGAGAAGAAGACCCAGCGCCAGATCCTGCCAGCCAAGCGCGGACGGCCGTTCAAGGCCAAGCCAACGGACGCCTGAGCACCGGACTCAAAAGGCAAACGGTATGCGCACCATCAAGCCGATGTCGGGCGCATCCGGGGTGAGCCCGGCGCCGACCGACACATTCACGGTACGGTGCGGGTCGAGGCGGTAGGAAAACCCCGCCATGAGCGTACCGAGCTGCGTGCGCAGCGAACCCGGCAGCGTTTGATCGTTTTGCCGTGCCCGAGTAATCGAAATATGATCATAACCGACGCTGACGGTGACCTTGTCATTCAGCGCAAATCCGACGCCGACATTGAATCCGAACGAATCGGGCGGCGTGATATCGCCCAGGAATTCGCTTTCCCCATTCACTATTTTCCGGCTCAGGTTATTACGCTTGAAATTATGCATGTAACTGAATGTGCCGAAAAACGTGACCGGCGTGGACGGCATGAACCAGGCCAGATTCGGTTCCAGCGCATAAAATCCGGAACCGGTCGGTAAATCCAGCTGGAGACCGGTGCCGGCCGCGCCCGGGCCGGTACATCGCGTGACGCAATCGGTCGTCACTTCGAAGGGATCGCGCCCGGTCCTCGATTTGAAACGCAAGCCGGCGACGAAATACGGCCTGTTCAAGCCGCCTTCATTCAGTTGATAGCGCGCCGCCAGCTCGGCATCGCCGATGGTCTTGCCGCTGGCGTCGAACACCCGGTCGGCGGCGGCACCGTTGACGATCTCCCGGCTGGCCATCGCATCGCTTCGATACACGTAAGGCACCCGCACTTCGACTTCGAAACGGTTCGTCACGCCATATCTGGCGGTCAGGCTGGCGGTTGTGCTGTTCCTCCTGGCTTCGCGCACGTCGACACGCGGCGTGAACAGGGTCGCTATCAGCGCATAACCTGCGATGCCGATCCTGTCGCTGGACGAATAGGCGTACTGGAGAGTCGGTTCCAGCACATAGGTGCCGTGCGGCGTCAGGACCCCGGGTTGCTCGAACAAGGGCGCCACCTTGGGCGGACGGCTGCCGCTGCCAGGCACCGTATCGGGACCGGGGCCGGCATCGTCCATCGCCCTGGCTTGCAGCGCAGGCGCGAGCAGGGTGAGGATGCCGCTGATGGCGAAAAACATGGTGTGATGTCGCATACGGCCGAATCTCTCGATAAAAAAGTTTTGGCTATTAATAAGAGCTTATAAACAATTGAATTTATTCCATTCCGGTGGAAACGCATCAAGCCGGATGGATAAGGCCGAGCTTGAGCCAGCCGGAAATTTGATATCTGATCGTTCGCAATAGCGAATAAGATATTTATAGGGAGCTTTTTTGAGGCGCGATTCGACGCGGCATATTGAGGCGTCACATCCGTGATGTGCGTGCACGCTTGAGCTGAATGCGGGGTGGTGCTAGCGTGAATCCCAGCGACATTTTGCGGAATGCCTGGCAATGACTAGCCTATCTTCAATTGGAATGAAGAAATCCAATGCCACTGGCCGCACAGTCAGGGATATCGTCGAACATTATCCCGAACAAATCAGTGAAGTGTGGTGCCGCAAAGTCTTGCGCCAGCTGCTGCAATTGCTTGAACGCCAGTACGCGATGCAATTGCCGCACCGGGTCATCACACCGGATACCGTCTTCATCCACGACAACGGCAACCTCCAGCTGCTGCCCTCGCTGATCGGCGACCCCATGCCCGAGATCGCCGACGACCTGACGGCGCTGGCCCGGATCGTCCACTACGCGATCACGCAGGAAGTCATGCCCACCGGCCCCTTGCGCGGCCGCGCGCCCGAGGGTTTCAGCGATTCCCTCATCAATGCGATCGACCGCTGCATGGCGGCCGATCCGGCCAGGCGTCCGCGCACGATCGGCGAGCTGCGCGAGCTGCTCGGGATCGTCCCGTTCCGCCACACGCGCCTGACCAGGCAGCAGGCGCATGCCGTGCAGGCCGCGCCGGCACCGCCGCTTGCGCCCCAGGTGCCGCGGCGGGATGCCGCACCGGACAGGCGGGCGGCCAGGCGGCATTGGGCCTGGCGCGGTGCCGGCGTGGCCATCCTGCTCGGGGCGGGACTGGCCGTGTTCGCCAACCTGCGCCAGGCGCCGACCCTCGACCGGCTCGCGCCGGCGCTGCCCGGGCCGCGCGATGCGCCGCGCTCGGACTCGCGGCCGGCGGCGGCGCCTCCCGTGCCCCCTGCCGCACCGGCGACCGTGTACATGGAAAACGAGAATACGCCAGCGCCAGCGCCGGCCCCCAGGACGGCAGCCCGCAAGTCCGCTGGCCGGGCACCCGTGGCGGCGCCGGATCCGGCACCCTCGCGCAAGCCCGTCCGCGAGATGCCGGCGCCGCCTGTAGCGCCGGCAGTGGCAGCGGCAGCGGCACCGGCAGCCGATACCGGCGCCGTGCTCACCCTGCGCATCCAGCCCTGGGGCAGGGTGTATGTGGATGGCGTCGAACGCGGCATCAGTCCACCGGTCAAACGGCTGGCACTGGCGCCGGGCCGGCACCTGGTGCTGGTGGCCAATCCCGGTTCGCGGGACCGCGTACTGGAAGTCGATACCGCCGGCGGCGACCGCCAGCTCGCGGTCGATTTCGAGAGCGGACGGTGAGCGCCATGCGCCGCTACTCCATCCTGCTGTCGCTGGCCATGCTGGCCGCGTGTGCCGGCGTGCAAGACCGTCCCGGACACGCCCTCCCGCCCGGCCACGAAGCCATGCGCCAGGCGGCAAGCGCACTGCTCGACGGCATCCGCCTGTATGACAACGGCAATTTCAAGGGCGCGATCGACGTACTGGACGGGCCTGAGCTGCAAGCGGCACCGGATGCGATGCGGGTCGAAGCCCTGAAATACACCGCGTTCAGCTATTGCGTCCTGGAAGACTACGCCCGATGCCGCCACGCCTTCGGCCTGGCGCTGGACCTCGATCCCGATTTCGCATTGCGTACCAGCGAACGCGGCCATCCCATGTGGAGCCCCGTGTTCGATGCGGCCAAGGCAGCCAGCGAACAGCATCGCGCGCAAGCCTCGACCGACCGCGAACGCGAACGCTGGCGCGGCATCGACCTGTGGCGCGCCCGATAGCGGTGTGCCGTCCGCACCGCGTGGCGGCATTTCGTCGCGGCCGGCGGCGATCCATCGCTTGCCGCTGGCGGGCGTTGCTGCCGCTGGTACACTTGCCAGCATGCAAACTAAAACGACCCTGCGCCTGGCCTGGCGCTCGCTCTGGGAACTGCGGCGCACGCACAGCGTGCCCACCGGCGTGCGCCTGCTGGCGGCTTCCCTGCTGGCGGTCGCGCTGGCGCTGGGCCTGATGTCGACCGTCGCCGTGTTCGGCCACGTCGACCGGCCCAACTGGTGGATGGCGTCGCTGCTGCCGAACATCGGCATTTGCCTGTGCATCGTCCACACGCTGCTCGGCACGCTGCGCCTGGCCGAGCGCCTGCTGCCGCCGGCACTGGTCGAGCGCATGTCGGACGTGCGCGACATCCGCGCCGGCATGGCGCTCAGCGCGCTGGCGCTGTTCGGCATCATCCTGGGCATGACGATCGGCTTCACCATCGTGCCGATCCTGGTCGGCTTCAACGTGTGGGGCATGTTCGCATCGCTGCCGGCGGCGCTGACCAAGTTCGCCGTGTTCCTGCTGTTCGTGATGGCCGCCAACTGGGCCTGGTGGCGTTCGCGCCTGCGCGAGCAGCAGTTGCGGCAGGACGCCCTTGACGCGCGCCTGCGCCTGCTGCAGGGCCAGATCGAACCGCACTTGCTGTTCAATACCCTGGCCAATGTGCAAAGCCTGATGGATTACGATCCGCCGCGCGCCAAGCGCATGCTGGAGACCTTTTCCGCCTACCTGCGCGCCGGCATGACGCAAATGCGCGAGACCGACAGCACGCTGGGCGCGGAACTCGAGATGACGCGCACCTACCTGGCGCTGTACCAGATCCGCATGGAGGAACGCCTGCAATTCCGCATCGAGGCGGGCGAGGCCGCCCTGGCGGCGCGCATGCCGGCCCTGATGCTGCAGCCGCTGGTCGAAAACGCCATCCACTATGGCCTGGAGCCGAAGCTCGACGGTGGCAGCGTGCTGGTCAGCGCGCAGGTCGAAGACGGCCGGCTGCGGGTGCGCGTGGCCGACGACGGCATGGGCCTGGCGGCGCCGAGCCGGCGCCTGCGTCCCGGCGCCGGCATGGCCGTGGCCAACCTGCGCGCGCGCCTGCAGACCCAGTTCGGCACGGGTGCCAGCTTGAGTCTGGAGGCGGCCGACCCGGGCACGCGGGCCGTGCTCGACCTGCCTTACCGGGCCGGCGCCGGGGCGGTGGCCGGGGCGGGGTCATGACCCGGGCCCTGATTGCGGACGACGAGCCGCACCTGGCGCATTACCTGCGCGACCAGCTGCTGGCCTTGTGGCCGGACCTGGACGTGGTGCACATCGCGCGCAATGGCGTCGAGGCGGCGGCGCGCATCGCCGAACTGGAGCCGGACCTGGCCTTCCTCGACATCCAGATGCCGGGCCTGAACGGCCTCGAAGTGGCGCAAGGCATCGAGGGGCCGACCCGCGTGGTGTTCGTGACCGCCTTCGACGAGTACGCGCTGCAAGCCTTCGAGCATGCCGCACTCGACTACGTCCTGAAGCCGGTGGCGGCGGAGCGGCTGGCGCGTACCGTGGCGCGCCTGCGCGCGGCCCCGGCCGGTGTCGCGTCCGATGCCGCCATGGCCGAGGCCTTGCGGCGCCTGATGGCGCAGCCGGGGCACACGGCCCGGACTCCGCTGCGCTACATCCGCGCCGGCCAGGGCGAGCGCACCCACCACCTGGACGTGGCCGAGGTGCTGTTCTTCCAGTCGGACGACAAGTACACGGTCGTGACGGGCGCGCGCGGCGAATACCTGATCCGCACCACGATCGCCGACCTGCTGGCCCAGCTCGACCCGGCGCAGTTCTGGCAGGTGCACCGTTCGACCATCGTCAACCTGGCCTGGCTGGACGGCACCCGGCGCGACGACGCCAGCCGCCTGTTCTTGCGCCTGCGCGGCCACGACGCCGAGCTGCCGGTGAGCCGCGCCTTCGTCCACCTGTTCAAGGCCATGTAAGCCTGTCGCTTGCCGTCCGTCGCGCCTGGCGTCGATCCGTCGCACGGCGGCTGCGCCGGCCTGTCCGTGTTGCGATGCTGGCGTCTCCACCCATCACACAGGAGCGCCGCCATGCCCACATTTGTCCTGCAATCCATCCTCACCCTGTTGCTCGCCCTGGGCACGGCCCATGCCGCGTCGCCCGCTGCCGTGGTCGACAATATCGGCGGGCAGCGCATCGAATCGCTGACGATCCGCCACCCGGATGCGAAAGCCGTGGTCGTGCTGGAAGCCGGCTCGCGCGGCACCATCGCCAGCTGGGGCACGGTGCCCGTCGCCGTCGCGCGCGACGCCACCTTGTTCGCCTGGAACCGGCCCGGCTACGGCAACAGCGCGCAAGCCGCGACGCCGCGCGACGGCCGCACCATCGTCGAGGAACTGCGCCGCGTGCTGCGCCACAAGGGTTTGCAGCCGCCCTACGTGCTGGTCGGGCATTCGCTGGGCGGCCTGTACATGCAGTTGTTCGCGCGCGCCTATCCGGATGAGGTGAGGGGGCTGGTGCTGGTCGATGCGCTGTATCCACGCACGGTCAAGAAGAGTGCCGACTTCCCGCTGGCGACCCGGATCGCGGCGCGGCTGGTGTTGTCGCGCAGCGCCTGGGCCGAGATCGAAGGGATCGACGAGACCGGCGAAGCGGTGCTGGCGCTGGGCGGCATCGACGACAAGCCGATCGTCCGGCTGGTCAATGTACCGCAGGGCGGCACCGCGATTCCGGTCGACTTCGGCGCCTTCCGGATGGACGCGGCAACCCGGGACTTCGTGCGCGGCTTGTATCCGCATGCGAAAACGGTGGTGGTGGATGCCAGCCACCAGATGCAGCTGACCCACCCGGAAGTGGTCGTGAAGGCGGTACAGGACGTACTGAAAACGGCCGGCTTGACCATGTCCCCACTTAATTTTTGAGCGATCAGACTTTAATTTAATTTTACTCCGACCCTATTTATTGTTATTGATGTTTACCCGGCTCTGCTCTATTCTCGTTTTTCGATATTCATAAAATGCTGTGGAGCCCTTCATGATTGCCCAAGGTTTGTACGATCCCGCCAATGAGCACGACGCCTGTGGCGTCGGTTTCATCGCCCATATCAAGGGCAACAAGAGCCATTCGATTATTGAACAGGGTTTGCTGATCCTGAAAAACCTGGACCACCGCGGTGCGGTCGGTGCCGACCCGCTGATGGGTGACGGCGCCGGCATCCTGATCCAGATCCCGGACCAGTACTACCGCGACGAGATGGCCAAGCAGGGCGTCGAACTGCCGCCGCCCGGCGAATACGGCGTCGGCATGATCTTCCTGCCGAAGGAACACGCTTCGCGCATCGCCTGCGAACAGGAAATCGAGCGCGCCGTGCGCGCCGAGGGCCAGGTCGTGCTGGGCTGGCGCAACGTGCCGGTCGACGACGCCATGCCGATGTCGCCCACCGTGCGCGCCAAGGAACCCGTGATCCGCCAGATCTTCATCGGCCGCGGCCCGGACGTGATGGTGACCGACGCGCTCGAGCGCAAGCTGTACGTGATCCGCAAGTCGTCCGGCCACGCGATCCAGGCCCTGAAGCTCATGCACGGCAAGGAATTCTTCGTGCCGTCGATGTCGGCGCGCACCGTTGTATATAAAGGCCTGCTGCTGGCCGACCAGGTCGGCGTCTATTACAAGGACCTGCAGGATCCGCGCTGCGTGTCGGCACTGTCGCTGGTGCACCAGCGCTTCTCGACCAACACCTTCCCGGAATGGCCGCTGGCCCACCCCTACCGCCTGATCGCGCACAACGGCGAGATCAACACCGTCAAGGGCAACTTCAACTGGACCCGCGCCCGTGAGGGCGTCATGAAGTCGGCCGTGCTGGGCGACGACCTGCAGAAACTGTTCCCGCTGATCTACGAAGGCCAGTCGGACACCGCCTGCTTCGACAACGCGCTCGAGCTGCTCCTGATGGCCGGCTACCCGATCGCCCAGGCGATGATGATGATGATCCCGGAAGCCTGGGAAAACCACGCGACGATGGACGAGAACCGCCGCGCCTTCTACGAATACCACGCCGCCATGATGGAACCGTGGGACGGCCCGGCCGCCATGGCCTTCACCGACGGCCGCCACATCGGCGGTACGCTGGACCGCAACGGCCTGCGTCCGGCGCGCTACGTCGTCACCGACGACGACCTGGTCGTGATGGCCTCGGAATCCGGCGTGCTGCCGATCCCGGAATCGCGCATCGTGAAAAAATGGCGCCTGCAGCCGGGTAAAATGTTCCTGATCGACCTGGAAGCCGGCCGCATCATCGACGACAAGGAATTGAAGGACACCTATTCGAACGCCAAGCCCTATAAGGCCTGGATCAAGTCGGTGCGCATCAAGCTCAACGAAATCAAGCTGTCGGAATCGCAGCTGGCCCAGGGCCGCGTCAAGGATGCACAGGGCGAAAAGGCGCCCGTGTCCCTGCTGGACCGCCAGCAAGCTTTCGGCTACACCCAGGAAGACTTGAAATTCCTGATGTCGCCGATGGCCGTGCTGGGCGAGGAAGCCACGGGTTCGATGGGCAACGACTCGCCCCTCGCCGTGATGTCGAACAAGCTCAAACCTTTGTACAGTTACTTCAAACAATTGTTTGCGCAAGTGACCAACCCGCCGATCGACCCGATCCGCGAAGCGATGGTGATGTCGCTGGTCTCCTTCATCGGCCCGAAGCCGAACCTGCTGGACACCAACAACGTCAACCCGCCGATGCGTTTGGAGGTGTCGCAGCCGGTGATCGGCTTCGACGACATGGCGCGCCTGCGCAACATCAGCCTGCACACCGGCGGCAAGTTCAAGTCGTATGAGTTGAACATCTGCTATCCCGTAGCCTGGGGCAAGGAAGGCATCGAAGCGAGCCTGGCCTCGCTGTGCGCGGAAGCCGTCGACGCCGTCAAATCCGGCCACAACATCCTGGTCGTCTCGGACCGCAACCTGAATGCCGACCAGGTCGCGATTCCGGCCCTGCTCGCCACCTCCGCTGTCCACCAGCACCTGGTGATGCGCGGCCTGCGTGCCTCGACCGGCCTAGTGGTCGAAACCGGCTCCGCCCGCGAAACCCACCACTTCGCGCTGCTGGCGGGCTATGGCGCGGAAGCCGTTCACCCCTACCTGGCGCTGGAAACGCTGGCCGAGCTGGCGCACACGCTGCCGCACGAAATCGCCGTCGACAAGGTGCACTACAACTACACCAAGGCGATCGGCAAGGGCCTCATGAAGGTGATGTCGAAGATGGGCATCTCGACCTACATGTCCTACTGCGGCGCCCAGATCTTCGAAGCCGTCGGCCTGAACAAGTCGCTGGTCGACAAGTACTTCAAGGGGACGTCCTCGACCGTGGAAGGCATCGGCCTGTTCGAAGTGGCGGAAGAAGCGCTGCGCCTGCACGCGCTGGCCTTCGGCAACGACCCGGTGCTGGCCCATTCGCTGGACGTCGGCGGCGAATACGCCTTCCGCGTGCGCGGCGAAGACCACCTGTGGACGCCGGACGCCATTGCGAAGCTGCAGCACTCGACCCGCGCCAACAACTTCAGCACCTATAAAGAGTACGCCCAGATCATCAACGACCAGAGCCGCCGCCACCTGACGCTGCGCGGACTGATGGAGTTCAAGATCGACCCGGCCAAGGCGATCCCGCTGGAGGAAGTCGAGCCGGCCAAGGAAATCGTCAAGCGTTTTGCCACCGGCGCGATGTCGCTCGGCTCGATCTCGACCGAGGCGCACGCCACGCTGGCCGTCGCCATGAACCGCATCGGCGGCAAGAGCAACACCGGCGAGGGCGGCGAGGATCCGCGCCGCTACATGGGCGAATTCAAGGGCATCAAGATCGCCAAGGGCGAGAGTCTGGCCTCGATCCTGGGTTCGGACCGCGTGGTCGCCGACATCCCGCTGATGGAAGGCGATTCGCTGCGCTCGAAGATCAAGCAGGTGGCGTCGGGCCGCTTCGGCGTCTCGGCCGAGTATCTGTCGTCGGCCGACCAGATCCAGATCAAGATGGCGCAGGGCGCCAAGCCGGGTGAGGGCGGCCAGCTGCCGGGCCACAAGGTGACCGAATACATCGCGTCGCTGCGCGTGTCGGTGCCGGGCGTCGGCCTCATTTCTCCGCCGCCGCACCACGACATCTATTCGATCGAGGACCTGGCCCAGCTGATCCACGACCTCAAGAACGTGAACCCGAACGCCTCGATCTCGGTGAAACTGGTGTCGGAAGTCGGTATCGGTACCGTCGCCGCGGGCGTCTCCAAGGCCAAGGCCGACCACGTGGTCGTCGCCGGCCATGACGGCGGCACCGGCGCCTCGCCGCTGTCGTCGGTGAAGCACGCCGGTACGCCGTGGGAGCTGGGTCTCGCAGAGACGCAGCAAACATTGGTCCTGAACGGCCTGCGCAGCCGCATCCGCGTCCAGGCCGACGGCCAGATGCGTACCGGCCGCGACGTCGTCATCGCCGCGCTGCTGGGCGCCGACGAGATCGGTTTCGCGACCGCGCCGCTGGTGGTCGAGGGCTGCATCATGATGCGCAAGTGCCACCTGAACACCTGCCCGGTGGGCGTGGCGACGCAAGATCCGGTCCTGCGCGCCAAGTTCCAGGGCAAGCCGGAACACGTGGTGAATTACTTCTTCTTCGTTGCCGAGGAAGCGCGCCAGATCATGGCCCAGCTGGGCATCCGCAGCTACGACGAACTGATCGGCCGTGCCGACCTGCTCGACAAGAGCCGCGCCGTCGGCCACTGGAAGGCGCAGGGCCTGGATTTTGCCAACATCTTCTACCAGCCGAAGGTCGACAGCCCGCGCGCCCTGCTGCACAGCGACAGCCAGGACCACGGCCTGGACAAGGCACTGGACCACAAGCTGATCGCGCAGGCGAAACCGGCGCTGGAAAAGGGCGAGCGCGTCTCCTTCATCTCGCCGGTGAAGAACCTGAACCGCACCGTCGGCGCCATGCTGTCGGGCGAAGTCGCCAAGCGCTACGGCCATGCCGGCCTGCCGGACGACACCATCCACATCCAGCTGCAGGGCACGGCCGGCCAGTCGGCCGCCGCCTTCCTGGCGGCCGGCATCACGATCGACCTGGTGGGCGAGGGCAACGACTACGTCGGTAAAGGCTTGTCGGGCGGCCGCATCATCGTGCGTCCGAACACCGAGTTCCGCGGCTGGGCCGTAGACAACATCATCGTCGGCAACACGGTGATGTACGGCGCGATCTCCGGTGAAGCCTTCTTCAACGGCGTGGCCGGCGAACGCTTCGCGGTGCGTAACTCGGGTGCGACGGCCGTCGTCGAGGGCTTGGGCGACCATGGCTGCGAATACATGACCGGCGGCACCATCGTGGTGCTGGGCGAGACCGGCCGCAACTTCGCGGCGGGCATGTCGGGTGGCGTGGCTTACGTGTACGACCCGAAAGGCGAGTTCGAGCAGAAGTGCAACACCACCATGGTGAACCTGGAACGCGTGCTGCCGACCAAGGAGCAGGCCGACAAGGCGAGCTGGCACGCCCAGACCCGCGGCGGCGAGCGCGAGTCGGACGAGATGATCCTGAAGCGCCTGATCGAACGCCACTTCAAGCACACCGGCTCCACCCGCGCGCGCAACCTGCTGGACGACTGGGCCAACAGCCGCGGCAAGTTCGTCAAGGTCTTCCCGACCGAGTACAAGCGTGCGCTGGAAGAGATGCACAACAGCAGTATGGAAGAGGCGAACGACAAGATCGAGCTGGCTGCTTGATAAAGCATCGTCCGAACTGCCATTGAACTAGAACAACGTCGTCCCTGCGCAGGCAGGGACCCAAGTTGCAGGCGCTGACGTAACGCGTACAAATTGGGCCCCTGCCTTCGCAGGGGCGACGTGCAAGCGCTGCCATACGGAGCAAGCGCTATCAACTGAATAAATAAGGAAAACACCGTGGGTAAAATCACCGGCTTCATGGAATTCCAGCGCCAGGAAGAAAACCACCTGGAACCCGCCGCCCGCCTCAAGAACTACAAGGAATTCACCATCACCCTGACCAATGACCAGGCCAAGGTGCAAGGTGCGCGCTGCATGGATTGCGGCATCCCGTTCTGCAACACCGGCTGCCCGGTCAACAACCAGATCCCCGACTGGAACGACCTGGTCTACCACGGCAATTATCGTTACGCCGTCGAGAACCTGCACTCGACCAATAACTTCCCGGAATTCACCGGCCGCATCTGCCCGGCGCCGTGCGAAGCGGCGTGCACGCTCGGCATCAACAACGAGCCGGTCGGCATCAAGTCGATCGAGCGCAAGATCGCGGACATGGGCTGGGAACACGGCTGGATCGCCCCGCAACCGGCGGCGATCAAAACCGGCAAGCGCGTCGCGATCGTCGGTTCCGGCCCCGCCGGCCTGGCCGCGGCCCAGCAGCTGGCGCGCGCCGGCCATGACGTGACGGTGTTCGAGAAGAGCGACCGCATCGGCGGCCTGCTGCGCTACGGCATCCCCGACTTCAAGATGGAAAAGGACTTGATCGACCGCCGCGTTGAACAGATGAAGGCGGAGGGCGTGAGTTTCCGTACCTCGACCATGATCGGCAAGGACTTCCCGACCACGGTCAGTAACATGGCGCGCGAAACCATCTTCCCGGAAGACCTGGCGAAGGACTACGACGCCGTCGTCATGGCCGGCGGCGCCGAGCAGCCGCGTGACCTGCCGGTGCCGGGCCGCGAGCTGAAGGGCGTGCATTTCGCGATGGAATTCCTGCCCCAGCAGAACCGCGTGAACGCCGGCGACAAGGTCAAGGACCAGATCAAGGCGACGGGCAAGACCGTGGTCGTGATCGGCGGCGGCGACACCGGTTCCGACTGCGTCGGCACCTCGAACCGCCACGGCGCGGCGTCCGTCACCCAGTTCGAACTGATGCCGATGCCGC
>Ga0265797_10006622_pt1 | contig 16255 bp, 10 predicted proteins | sample P2T30metagenome_FD_192433 | JGI IMG/M metagenome (GOLD analysis project Ga0265797, IMG submission 192433) | Plant litter microbial communities from East Loma Ridge, Irvine, California - P2 T30 | ecosystem: Environmental > Terrestrial > Plant litter > Unclassified | place: USA: California... | reverse complement strand
ATCGCGTCACTCCGCCAACTTCAACGCGCTTTCTCTGACCGTACATGATCTTGTTCTCGCCTCACTTCCGAAAAGAGAAAATGAAGCAGACGAAATATACTCAGATCATACAACGAGTAAACACGGAACCAAAGAATGCAGGTGGTCGGGTACAACGTCACAACGAGACCGAGCACAGACCACGGGAACTTTCCTAGCACCAGACTCGACCTCGAACTCGTCTCATCATAGGAGACAGCCATCAGAACAGCATTCTGCGGAAACAATGTAACCATCGCGAGAACATTGCTGATACGAACTTCACAATGGCTGCGCCTTTTATACCACGTGCGGTATTCCCACTGCTGGACTCTGTCCCGCGCTCATACTATCTCGGCCATCATGCCGCCGGTCTATCCAAGATGAAGACCATGCTGTCTCAGATCGACCTCATCATCGAGTGCCGCGACTACAGAGTGCCCTTGACATCGCACAACCCGCTGTTCGAAGATGCTCTCGCCGGACGGGAACGCATGGTGGTGTACACGAAGAAAGATCTCGGACGCAAGGGCAATGGAACGGAAGAGGACAACAAGGTGCGTCGTCTACGAAAAAGAGCCAGGAATGTTGGTGGTGGAGAGGATTACGGCCGAAGATGGAGGCTGATATGTAGAACTTTCTGTAGCGAGAAGCGCTGCTTCGCAAATGGCACAGTCCGTCTCAGGTCATGTTTTCAGACCAGCGTGCTTCGCGCGATATCAAGAAAGTGCTGGAGCACATCAAAGCCGCGAATGTCACACGCAATAGCCTTACAGGCTCACACCTGATGGTAGTCGGCATGCCCAACGTCGGCAAATCTTCACTTCTCAATGCTCTACGCCGAGTGGGTGTAGGGAAAGGAAAAGCAGCCCGCACAGGCGATCAGCCAGGCGTGACTCGCTCGATCGCCCGCTCTGGTGTCAAAATCTACGATGCCGTGGAGGAGGGCAGCGATGGCGGCAGCGTGTACCTGATGGACACGCCCGGTGTCTTCATGCCGTACGTGCCGGACGCCGACCACATGCTGAAACTAGCACTCTGCGGAAGCGTCAAAGACACCGTCATCCCACCCTTCACCCTTGCAGATTACCTGCTCTTCCAGATCAACCTGCACGCCCCGAAAGCGTACAAGGAATTCCACACATGCACCAACAATGTCACGGACTTGCTGGAAGCAATCGCCAGGAAGACCGGCCGTCTTGGGAAAGGCGGAGAGCCAGACATGGAAGCATCGGCTTTGTGGCTGATTCAGCGTTGGCGAGATGGAAAGCTGGGCCACTTCGTGCTGGATCATGTTGATGAAGCTGCTGTTGATCGGAAAATGTCGCCTGACGAGGAAAAGCCTAGTAGCTTGAACCAGGCGAGGAAAGCTTACAAGGAGGTGCAAAGAGCTAGAATGAGGGCAAAGAGAACCCAGACGTGAGCGTGTCGCCATGAGATGTCGTCCAATGCACTCTCGGATGGCTGAGTCGACCACCACTGGACTTCGGCCAAGTTCGCTTCTGCACCATCAGACCAGGATCATCTGAACACTTACGCAATCAGCGTGCGCCAGGCCGTGGCTTCTGAGGTGGATCTACAGCATTGGCAGGCGAAGGTTTGGAATCTTCTGCAACCACCAAATCTCTCTGAAGACTGCCTTTACAGACGTCCAGAACCGTTCGCCTGTGGCATTGGATCTGATTGAGAGCAAGCCAAACTCCCTCTAGAAATGCCTTCCGCTTTTAGATGAGGTCGAGCGCCCACGCTCCTCGCATGAGGAATGAGGAAAAGAGGAGTACACTAGGGATGGAAAGAACGAGGAGGCGACGGCGCGTGAGCATCGTTGCTCGTAAGTCCCTTTGGGCATCAGCTTCTTGCTGGCACCATTTTAATGGTGTGACATGGGAGAAGAAACCTTTTGTATTGGTATGTTGTACTAAGTACCCACTACAGCCAGGCTATGCCATCCTTCTTAAGTATGTGCGCTTACAACCGGCAATCCAAGAATGCCGAGGTCGAGTATTGGCGTTTGCATTGCCACGAGTCTGAGGTGTTTTTAGTGAGATTCGAGAAATGTTTGTTTTAAGGCTTCGCTCGAGTTGCAACGCAGGAACACATCAACACGACCTGCACCAACCATCGAACAATTCTTCCGTCCGCTCTACCCTCTTCACTTTTCCGCTTCCCTTCATTTCTGATACTCACGTGTGCGGCAAAAAATCTTGTGTCACCCCACCGCTCCTTCCCTCTCCGTTTGTTGACAGCGCCGCCGCTTCCACAACAAACAGTCACCCGCATCAAAAACGCGACAACCCGCCAGCTTCGACCGCGAACTTCCCTCCGATGTTCGACTTCTTCAACTTCAGCGCATTGCGTAAAAAAGGTAAATCGCATCCCCAATTGTCCCCCATTGTGAGCAAGAGAAAAGGCCGGGCGGCGGCAGCAGCAGCGAAGCAACACCAAAAACAAAGCGAGGACGACGAAGTGTACTGCTTCGACTCGAGCGCTGCTCTCAAAATGGTCAGGCACGGCAAAAGCAACAAGTTCGACTGCACCAACCGGCGCAATGAGGGCGTCGATTTAGGTAAGTCTATCGGCGACGCTGCGCTCAAGGAGCTCGAGAAAACCAGGAAGGACGCCGCGCGTCAAGTCAGCAAGGCCAGAAAAGTCAGCACCGGCAGTCTCACTGGAGGCGAACATGAAGTCACCGGCGTGCACACCATCGACCTCGTGGCGCCGAGCAAAGCACTCACCGACGAAGGCGTGGCCGCCATGGTCGAAGGCCTGTACGCCGCGATGAAATCCGGCAACAGCACTGCCTCAGTGGCCCTGGAAGGCCTCAATCTTCGCGACAACAAACTCACCACCCGAGCACTGGCCACTCTCGCGCCTGTTATCAACCTTGCACAGAACGAGCTGAAGACGGTCGTGCTCTCTAACAACAACATCACTGTCACTTCAGATGAGGAGGCGCAACAGTGGGAGACGTTCTTGACTGCGTTCAGGTCCTGCAAAACATTGCGCCGACTGGATCTGAGTGGCAACCCCGAGCTCGGCGCCAGAGCGCTCGAGATTTTCTGCAAAGTTCATTGCAATGAGCCCGCCATTGATCCCATTGCTCTTGGTGGCGGCCGATCCGTCTACACTTTGAACGAAACGGAAGAGAGCGAAGACAACAAGTCTGCTACTACTGATGAGCCTGAGGAAAGCCTCGACTGGATGACATCCGGAGTTATGCTTCAACGCCGCTGCGGTCTGCGCTCTATCCCGTTCATCTCTTTCCAAAACATTGGGATCAATGACACTGGCGCTCTATGGCTCTCATATATCCTCGAAGATCACTACTTCCCGAATCAGCTCGTCAGTGAGCTCAACGCTGCTCCAGCGACAAGCTCTATTGACGCATACCGGCAAGGCTTAGTCGAAGGCGGTATCGACTGGAGCGGATATAAGGGAAGTCTGGGTAAGGACGGCTTGTCGCTGCTTAACAAGACAGAGACCGCGCGAAAGCACTCTACTCTCAGTGATACAGAGTCCTTACTCGCAACAAGTCCGATGGCTACGAGCGCTAAGAGCCTCCAGCCTCGAAGACACTCCCGATCGACCGTTGGTGACCGCCGCTCGAGCATTCGCTCAATTCATACGGATGACGGCGGAGAGCACGAGTTGTCGGAAGTAGAGAGCATGCGCAAGCGTATCCAGCGCCACATCATCGAGGATCGTGGTATTGCCAGCGTTGATTTGTGGAAAGCTGCGCTACAGATCGTCACTACTTCTCGCAAGCTCGCATACATTGCAGCACCCGCCGGGCGCCGCAGGGAGTACGCAGGCCCGTGTCTCTTCAGGAGCGGATCTGTCGACGAAGAATGCCAGGCAGGCAGAGATCAGCGACCCGACTCGGTCGCCGAAGTCGACTCGAGCGGACCTACCGGCTTCAAGGATGAAACTGCAAGCACCATCTCTCCAACGGCAACCATCACGCGCAACACTGGCAAGTCGTACGCCGCCACACTTGCCGACATCCGCACTGGCGCAATGACCGAGACCACCCTCACCGAAGTCACCAACACACCTGCTACTCCCAAGCGCACATTCAAAGCGCACCGTAAGGGAGCCTTTAGCGAAGGTTCCGACTTGCAGAGTCTGAGCGAGAGACTTTCCAACGTCAAGATGCAGAATGATGAGCAAATTTCTGAGAAGTTCCTCGAGTGGCAGCAGGAGAAGCAACAGCGTGAGAACTTCAAGTACCGCGACACTGCCACTGCGTGTCACTTGCCTCTGTCTGCTTTCGATCGCATCCTTGCTTTCACCCTCGCTACGCCCGATACTGTAGCCGAGTGGTCTCTCGATGTCGAAGGCGGAGTGGTCGCCGCTCAGGATGGAACTCAGATCAAATGGCCTGGCACTGATCTGTTGAGCCGCAATCAGCAGCGCGAAGCCTTTGAGTGGGGTCAAAACAGTGAGAGTCTGGTCAAGGAGCGCAAGTGGGCTGGCATGGCCGACAGCGGACAGCAGCTCTTGTTGCTGGATGCCATCGGCTGCCTGGCCTACGAGGCTTCATGAGAGGTGGAGCTGAGACGAGCATGAGTTGATTGGGGAACATGGTTTACGTGGGATTGTTTGTGCGTTCAGGGTCAAAAAAAAAAAGCGTGACAATGTTTTAGTTGCTTTGAGGGATTGCGAACGCAGTCAGTCGTTTAGGCGAAAACGGAAAAGCAACTACAGCGAGACTGCATGGCGAGCGACTGTTCATGGTGGAGAATTCAGAGCGAAAAGTATCGGCGGCGTTAGGAAAGGGTTTCAAGACATGCAGCACTGGCAGACCATGGCGATAACTCATGGTGGAAAATTCAGAGCGAAAAGCATCGGCGGCGTTAGGAAATGGTTTCAAGGCATGCGGCACTGGCAGACATGCGTAACGAAGACCAAAAAAACAAGTCCACATGATTGTAATGTTCGTCCGTGATCCTCTCCTTTCTTCACATCCACTTTTGCCTCCTGCCTCTTCCACACTATTAAACTTCTGCAATGCCTTCTGAATGATACTGAAGACGACATGCACCGCAGCGGTATATAATTGATTTGTTCTTGTTACTCACAACAAACATCTTTCTGAGAGGTCAGAGGATGACAATCAATCCATCATCATACGGTCACTGTGATACAAGAAAGGTGATTGGAATGAAACAGAAAAAAGTGAATAAAAGGTCTATTGCTATGTCATGGTATCATCATGCCTCCATTTCCGGTTTCTGTCCGCCTTGCCTCAAGAAAATAAAATTGCTCCGTTGCTCAAATGCTCCTTAATCGGATGCCAAAGTTCACGCCGTCCGTTGCCAGAAAAAAAGGAAAAGAAGGAAAGAAAGAAAAACAAGGAAAGAAAAACAAAATCGCAACCTCCAATGGTCCTAAAGGACAATCCGGACGAGAATCAAAAATGGAAGCGCTCCACTCCTCAAAGCGAATCCACTCCCTACAAAGAGTTAAAACGTGCTGCTCGAACGCTCATTACAAAGAAAGAAAAGCCCTGTTCCCCTGATCATATCTTCCTTTCCTTTTGCCCCGCTCCGCCTTGCTGTTGTTGGTGTTTGTTTTCGTACCCATGCTCGTGTTGTGATGGAATTAGTATGCTCATGCTCATGCTGTTGATGGTTGGCTGTTGCAGTTGCTGCGATCAAAAATTGGAACAATAGAATGCCGTTGAGCCCAAAGATACTGCTGCAAGAAGTGAGCAATTGCCGCTCTGCATGGGTTGATGCAGCAAAACGGCGGTGCTCTGGTTTTGGTGCTGATTTCAGTCCGTGGCGCCGTTATCAGCCTCGGTGGCACCAGCCGCTGCAATGGCATCGACGTCTTCGGTCTCATGGCCACGTGCGTCGACGACCATACGCCGGCCACGTTGCGAGTCGGGCACGCCGTCGCGAGATGCGCCGAAGTCAAGGACCTGTGGAATATTGGTTAGCATGATGAGTTTCGGCATGTCTCTAACAAAAGATGGATATCGCTTACCTCAATGTACGTGAGATTGTTGCGCTGCACGGCGGCAACGCAACGACGCTCGTCGAAACGGACTTGCCACACGCCGGACAAGTCAGTCAAAAGGTCGCGAACGCATTCGCCATTGCGGACGTTCCACATTTTCAAAGTGCGGTCAGAGCCAGAGATGACCTTTTGTCCATCATGCTGGAAGCAGGTGATTGCACCAGTGTGCGCACTAAGCGTCGCCTTGCAAGCACCGCTTTCCGGGTCCCAGATGCGCAAAGTGCTGTCTGCGGCGGCGGAGACCAGACGATCATGGCTGAGGTCGAGGAGGCCAACAAGCGAGGTGTGTCCTTCGAGGTTGAAGAGACAGGCACCTGTGTCGAGATCCCATACTTTGACAAGATTGTCCATGCTACCAGAGATGCAGCGGTTGCGAGCATGATCCAGTACGACGGAGTAAACCTTTTGCGCATGTCCTTGGAGACGATGAACAAGGTCGCCAGTGGAGATTTTCCAAACACGCACTGTGCAGTCGTAGGATCCAGAGACCAGGGTATCACCATAAGCGGCAATGGCACGCACGCTGTTATGGTGCCCACTAAGCGTGCGGATGAAATACGGGTTGTCGCGATCGTTGGCGGGAGGACCAGCTTGCATGATGCTTCTGTCGCCAGGCTGAGGCAATTTCCAGACCCGCAAGGTAGAGTCACGCGAACCAGTGATTATCAGAGGCTCCTTCGGCATCATGATGGGAGTGCCGTCAGCAGCGGTGTCAACCTGTACGGGTTTGAGGATCTCGAGGCAACGCACGGTCGATGTGTGACCTTGGAACACCTGAAGGCATTTGCCGGACTTGATGTCCCATACTCTCACACTGCGGTCAGTTGACCCGGAGACCAGTGTATCGCCTTCATACTGAAGGGCCCACACGCCACCTTCGTGACCTTCGAGTCTACGCCTAAGCGCACCCGTTTTGGTGTCGTACACGTTGATCTTGGTATCGTCACTGCCTGTCAGGATTTTGTCACTGTCGAAGAGGAGGCACGTAACCACATGGCGATGGTGAGCTCTGAAAGCAAGATGCTGAGGCTGACTGTCTTCCATCATCCAAGCCTTGCGAATCAGGTAGTGACGCTGGTACAGCGACTTGAACAAATGCATTCCTCGAAGGGACTCCAGTCCGATAGTGGGGTAAGGAATAGCTTGCGTGGCGGCGTTGGCTAGTGCTGTGGGTCCCTTTGCCGATGCCACCATCTTCTTCCAGACCGGCGTTTCGCGATGCGATTTACTTGCAGATCCTGATGATCTTGAGGTTCGCTTCGCTGCCTTCCTTTGGCTCGTGTATTTCTGGCCGTGCTTGCGTTTTGTTCTTGCAACGGCTGATGAAGTCGTTTCGTCGTCCTCACTGTCGTGATCTCCGGGCACGTGGCTAAGATCTTCTTCAAAACCTTCCTCGCCCGGGTGCTGCCAACCCCATCCTTCCTTGACAGCCCTTGCAATCTCACCATCAGGTAGCACAAACTCGTCACGCTCAAGGAGGTTCTTCCAGGCGCGCTCGTCGGAATTGATGAGACGGCGCCAGCGCTTCGAAACTTGAGCGGCACGACACATGCTGCGCGAATCCAGATAACGTGTGATATTAAGGCCAAGCTCGGGTGGCAGCACGTTGAAAGGGTCGCATTTGAGCGCGGGATTGACAACGTTTGCGACCATTTGCAATGTTGGTTTCGGGCATCTGCGCAGGAATTGGTACATCACGTATGATTGTAATTCTTCTGGCATGCTGTCGAAAGTGTCGACCATGGTCGGAATGTCCATGACAGTTGGGCCGGAAGATTTGGGTGATTCCTGTCGCAGGCTCGATCTCGTGATTGCTCCTTGAAGAGAGGCATCGAACGATTGGGCGCTTTGAGTCTTGCTGTCATCGTCAAGGTTCAGACTGGAGTCCACGCTAGAGACATCCTCATTGTGTCTGGCGAAAGACGCCTCGAAAGCATTTTGCCGAGATGCAAGGTTAGCAGCCGCTGTTATCGGTGATAGGCTTGGACTCGGCAGGCTGGCGTCTTGTTGTGAGCTTGTCAGAATGTTAGGCAAATTCGGCCTACGAATGCTAGTATCCTCAGAAGGTCCAGCGACAAGTTCCAGTTCCGTCTCCGCAATTGGTGGTGTGGCTGTCGCACCAGCCGTGGTGCTGGGTTCTGCAAAGTTTCGTGTCGCAGCTGAGATCCTCCTTTTGCCCAAGAAAGGCGGTCCAAGCTGCGAGTCGTCTTCTTGCATCTCTTCATCCACGACCTCGTCATCGTCATTGTCCTGCAGCTCCCGCAGTCTTGACTGAGGAATTCTCCCTGGGCTTCTCCTTCTCTTTCCCTCATGTCTACTCGACACTGCTCGTGGAGGTAGCATCTCTACGAAGCCAACATCAGTGTCTGGGGTCACTGGAGAAGGATTGCTCGGTCCTGGGAAAGCCCCAGATGCTGCACGCTGGTTCAGCGAGGGAACCTCTTGTGTCTCAGACTCGGTTCTGTGGAGCTGTGAACGGGGTTTCTTGATCTTCCTCTGCAAGCTCGCGAGCTCAGCCGCCTCTGCTATAGACGGAGGAGTGGCAGTGCGCTTAGGAGCATCAGACGCTCGGATGTTGTGCACAGTTTTGTGGACATGCGAACCCTCAGCACTCCGAGTCGGTGTCTCATATGTCTTCTCGCGAGCCTCCTCGTGGGTCATGGAACCGTTGTGTCGTTGCATCTTGGCCTGCAGCTTCCTGTGCTGCCTCATAGTCTCCTCGGCATTCTCCGCCTCGTGGAACGTCGTGGGTCTGCCATGTACGTCGAAGCAGAAGCGCTTAATTGAATGTGGCGTTGGTGAGAAGACCAAAGGATATTGCTTAGGGTCACGCTCCATGAGGTTCTTGGGCGGGTTTATGATGAGTGGAGGGAGAGAGACGGTCGTAGTGGTGGTGGTAGTTACCACAGTTTGCTGTGTGGTTGGAACGAAGGACATGGATGCAATTGTTGGTGGCATCATGTTGTCGGTGGTGGCTGATAGGTTCTGGGGATGTGATGTGGTGTGCTTGTGATGTGGCATTTCTTCGGTGGGTGATGCCGGAGCGGTTGACAAGATGGCGTCGGGAGCGAGTGCAGTGCGAGACTTCGCGTGAAGTCCTAGTCCGAGTGTTCTGGGTGCATCCATAGATGCCAGTGAAGGTGGTAGGTGAGAAAGGTATGTAGACGCGGAAGCGGGGAACGCTGTGTCGTTCTGACGCGGAAGGAGCGTGCCTGAGCTGAGACTGTGGCGGTTTCGTTATTCGTGTTCGTGGTTGTAGTGGCAAGCAATTGTCGGTCGTGGGAAAAGGAAGGCGTCTCGAGTGTCAAGTCAGCGCTGTGGGAGGGAGTTGTCCCGCGCAGGCGAATAGAGCCGGGCACTTCGAGGTAGGCGAAATAGAGGGCCCTCGTTGTTGTCGTTGTCCTCGGCGGCCGGAGCGGAGTGGAGAGAGAGAGGGGGTGGAGTGGTCGGCGGTGGGTTGGGCGCCGGTGTGTAGTTGCACGAGTTGCAGTGCCAGTGCCAGTCCCCAGGTGCAAGTTGCGGAGAGAGAGAGACAGCGCGCGGGCCAAGCAAGGCAAGCGCGGCCCTTGGCCCACCCGGACTTTGTCGCTCTAAGGGCTGATTTGCTGGTCCGGTGGCGTCAAAACCTTGAGGCGAATCAAAATAGTCAGGCGGGTTGCCATGCTCAAGCTAAACTTAACTTTTGCCCTGTCATGCGCGGTTGTGTACAGCTCATGACCGTCAACAAATAATAGATAGACGGATCCACTCGGCTGGTTGCTACAACACAAGACTACGAATAACCCCAATGTCACCTTCCTGGGCCAGAGCTTACGTACGACCACCTCAGCAGCGTCCTGCTGTGAGCATCTCGTGCAGTTTGCTATCAGCTAAGGCTGGTCGATGTTTTGATAGGTCTACTGGCCTTTATATCATGGTGTCAGGGCTCTAGAAGGATATCAAAGAGAGTACACTCTTGGTCAAAGACTATAGTGAGTATCTGCTCGAACACAGAATGCAATCTGCTTGTGACACATCAAGAATCCTCTTATCCTTCAGCATGAGAAACGTCAGCGAATCTATTACACCGCCACCAATGGCTGGCCGCCTAAATGACTACAGGGTACGTTGAAGTCTCGAATCGTTTCCTGTGAATCTCATGCCATCCCTGCACACCTCCCAGCTTTACCTCTTCAGAACATATTGTCAAAGTCTTGGCTTTCATACTATCTGGCGCGGCCTGCCTCTCGCGGCGATGTTGATCTGTCGATGTATCGAACAGCTCAAGGGCAGAGGTCGGGTCGATCCTATCAGACTGCGGAAATGTTGTTCGCTTGACGACCTCCCAACCGATACTAATTGCAAGCGCTAGCTCGATGATGCTGTAGTTGAAGATAAATGTTACTGTTACGAGGAGACCGGTCACCTGGATCTAAGAGAAACTGCGTAGCCCTATGATTTGGGCGAAGAGACCCAGATGAGTCGACGAAGAATCCGACGTGGGGACCGCGGATGACTTACCAAAGGAATCATTTATCGACACGTGGCCGTACGATCATAATTGTACTATAACCGGCATACGGAGGAAAGCTGATGTCAGTTATTCATGAGTGACCGAATGACGCACTAGGATAAGGTAACAACCAGGTACAGACCGTTGCAATATGTGCAAGCATCCCATACTGTAGCAGCGACTGGCGAACTGTTCGAGCCGACTTGGCTATTAGTACTGACCAACGACTGTTTCAATTGAAAGCTGCTTCTGGGAATACGAGGATGGAGCTTTGGACCGTCAGCGCGACATTTGTCGACAGGATCAGCAAGAACTTTTTTCAACGCTGGTTGGGATCGCGGGCGATTTACCAGAGAATGGTTTTGAAGCTCGCCGGTTAGTACAGGTCACATAGCGCTTTTCACCTATACATGAATTGATTGCCGATTTGGAGCGAAAGCTGTCACTTGGGGTTGTGGAGGATCGTTAGAGTCCTCTCAGATACATACACAACAACAATACAGGTATTGGCACATGAAAGGTGAAATTTGGGTTGGTCGAAGGATTTGAATGAGTGCTATCCTCGAGCTACTGTTCAGAAGAGAATTTGGAGGCATGTTGAATGCTCAAGCAAGGCTGTGCTGTTGAGCGCACAGGATGCAATGAAGAGAAATGCTTGTGGACAAGGGTCAATCTGGTCGCCTGTAGCGAGTCTTTCAATAATCATCTCCTCTGGAGATGACCTCTTTGGCGCTTGGCTTCAGCAGAACGGTCTGTGAACAGACTTTGTTAGTGCATCGACAGTATTTTCGACGGTCATATTTCACTCACGTGCTCAAACTGTGCCACTTTCGAGCCGGGAACGTCAACGAGTGGTTCGTAGTACTCAACAATGCCTTGATCGATAAGTGATTTCATGCCGAGATGGTAGTTCCTCACACCAAGATGCTCAAGGTATCTCCTGGAGAAGACCAGCGTGCCGAAGTTGTCATCGATGGTCTTGAGCAATGATCTCGCAGAGGCCAGGCGGACACCAGAAGTGTCGACACCCTCGTTGCGGCCGTAGCCGTAGACGCCTTGGTCGTCCTTGATGCAGCCTCTTCCGGTGCTTCCGAACGTTTCAATCGCGAAGACGTCTCCCTCTTCCATGCGCTGGTCGGTCTTGCACTTGACAAAAGGCACTTGCTTATCGCCGTGGATCTTGTAGCGTAAGATGTTGTGGCCTGTGAGACCTCGGATGGCCTTCACTGGAATGGTTTTGCCGTTGAGCTCAACTTCGTAACTCTCCATGACCTCTTGGATGACGCCGCTGATATGATCCATACGAGCGTCGATACCGGCTTCCTGTGAGTCTGTTAGCATTTCGAAAAGAAGTAGGTGCAATCAATCATACCCTTATGCCAGCGTTGGTCGCAGCCTTTACAGCAGCAAGCAGGTTGTCGTATACGGGGTCCGCCGCCACAGTGAACGCACTGTCGACAATCCTGCCGTTGACATGGACTCCGAAGTCAATCTTGAGAACATCATCGTACTGGAGGATCACTTCTTTGGCCCCAGGGTTGGGAGTCCAATGAGCAGCCACATGGTTGAGGGCTAGACCAGTAGGGAATCCTTGGCCAGCCTTGAGAGCGTCACCAGTTTCGATACCTGGATGACCAACCAAGGCTCGAACGCCCTCTTCAATCTCTTCGGCCAATTTGCTCATAGCAACGCCAGGTTTCGCGATTGTCTGCACATACTGGCGGACTTGGCGGTGGGTCTCAGCAGCCTTGCGATAGTCGCGTATGAACTCGTCGTCCATTTCTTTCATAGCAGCTTGGTGGCGAAATTCTTCGGCCGTGGTGCGTTGGAGATTATCATTTTTGTTGGCGTACTCGATGATCTCGCCCGAAGGATACGGCTGGCCGTGAAAGAGGTCTTCGAGTGGCTTTCTCGGAGGAGTGGTCTGCTGGCTTCCGGATGCCTTCGACTTCTTCTTTCTGTTATTCTTGCGTTTCTTTTTCTTGCCTAGAAGGGTCAGTCAACTGTATACACCAGCATATGAAAAGAACAGCATTTACCATTGGTTGGCTCGCCGTCATGCTTTACGGCGGCCTCGACAGCATCGTCCTCGTCTTCGCCATCCTCGCCTTCGCCATCAAGCGTTCCTGGCAGCAGTCCGCTCGCTGAGGCAGACTTGGGAGGGTTGATGTCAGCGATAGCATTGCAGGCTGACGAGTCTGCCAAGATGTTAGCTGGTGATCATCGCGGGTGGATTAGCTTGAACTCTACCCTTGGGACCGTCATAATCGCCCTCTGGTGTTTTGGATCCCATCTTGCTGGCTGACTAGTCATGCCACAGCGGGATATGTCGGTGGACGTTCTGGATCGAGATTAGAGTACACCTGCTGTTCTTATAAGCCGCAGGTTTGTCTTCCACAGGGCGTAAATTGAAACATGTCAGCCAGGAATGGGAAGGCGTGCCCCACTTTCATGCGAACCTGCTGAATCGCGGATCTGGACCCTGAGAGCGGAGAATATATGAAACTACCAAGACTACCTCCTACATCGACATGCATATTCTTTACGCAGCAGTACAGAGGTACCTCCTAGCAGCAGTAGTATGAGGTAAGTCCGCCAAAATGCCTCCAAAGGCTGTTGAAACAATTCACTTGCAACTGCCAGATAGGTATCTTCAGCGAGTTATGTGGTATGGACACAGTGCTACCTCCTATCAACTGTTCATACCAATCTGATGGCCGGCTGAGTCTCCGCCTCCGGGTTTCATGGCTATCATTACGATAGGTACTTCTGGCGCCGTTACACCTTGGACCTGAATCAAAGGTCCTTCCAGCATCATCGCCTGCCGCAACCAACGCCTCCTGATCGTGCGACAATCACTCGCTTCCGGCGAGTCAATGTGGCGAGTTCTATGCGATCAGCAACAGGTTGCCTCTTGGCTGCACGATGGATGAGGTATATACAAAGGCAGCGCTCTGCCAAATCGTTTCGACGTAATTCCAGCAGCCTTACTCTGCTTCTAATCGAACATCTACAAATTTCAGAAAATGATATTTAACAATACCCTCTTCAGTGCTGGACGACCTGCAGGTATGCCATTGACAGTAACATCACTCTGCGTGGGCAGTATCTAACCATTCCAAGGTCTCAGCGATCGACAGTGCATAGTGAGGCAGGACGTGGGCCATCAACGTGCCTTAATTGTAGGCGCCATATACACATCGCAAACAGCAAACAGCGTACTCGACCTGTCCCGCGGCCACAAAATTGCCACCAAAGCCTTGAAGCACTGCATCAGAAAGCATCCCATTCTGAGCGCTGTGATTGTCAATGGCAGCGCCGAGAAGCCTAGCTTTGGTCTTTTGGAAACGCTGGACCTTTCCAGACACATTGAAATGCGAGATCTTGACAACAACTTGCCCGAAGACAAGCGTATCGAGCAGATACTGGCGACTGTGAGTGACGAGGAGTTCCTGTCGGTCGATCGACGCCCGCCGTGGAAGGTCGTATTATCGTCTCTACCTGATCAAGATGGCTCAACTGCTAGAGTCCTGGTCCTATTCGCCTACTACCACTCGCACGGTGATGGTAAGTCAGGTCTCGCATTCCACCGATCCTTCCTTGAGGGCCTGCAAGACGAAGCTGCCCGAAAGGAAGCAGGCGAGATGTCTTTCAGCAGACTCCAACCTTCCATGGAAGAAGTCGGCAAGCTCTCACTATCATGGTCCTATCTGCTCGCGCCCTTACTAGGACTCTACTTACCCAACTTCCTAGCTACCATGCTGGGTTTCCGTGCCTCAGCAGTCTCTCCAAAGGACGACATCTGGGGTGGCAAAGACTTCTGCTTCGATCCAAACGATTTCCGCACTGGCCTCGCCATGGTCACCATCGACCACGACACCATGCAAAACGCTCTCCAGCGCTGCAGATCGAGACAAACCTCTTTCACAGGCTTGTTGAACCAACTAATCGCCAAAGCCCTCCACGCAGAACTCGGCCCAGAGCACGCCTCGAAAGCATTCGTCACCCAAATCGTAGTAGACCTCCGCCGCCTCTTCCCCGGCAAATTCAGCGACGAAACCATGATGAACTGCGTCTCAGCCTACTACGAAACCATCGCAAGCCCACCCGCAGTAGCAGACGAAAAATGGACAACACCCACCAGCGCAATCTGGACCGCCGCCCGCCACACAACCACAGAGCTAGTAAAATGCGCCGGCACCCTGCATAACCAACCGATCGGCCTACTGCAGTATCTGCACAATTTCCGCTCCTGGACACTGGGTCAGATCGGCAAGAAGCGCGAAGGCTCGTACGAGATCAGCAACCTCGTCGTCTTCGATCCCGTTCTCCGCTCCGCAGAGACTACTACTACTACTACTGAGAAACCCAAAGATTTGAATCCAGATGCGATCCGCATCGAGAAGACGATCTTCGCGCAGCCCGCAGCCGCTGCAGGGCCGTGTCTCAATTTCAACCTGGTGACTACGAAAGGCGGTCCGCTTGTCATGACGGCGACGTGGCAGCAGGGCGTTCTGGATCTCGGGGACGTGAAACAGGAGGCTGATTTTGTGAGGAAGGTTTGCGAGCGCGTTGAGGATGATGTCAGTACGCTTTCGATGGCATCTGTGTGATGGTCAGATAGGAGTTAAGCAGTCATTTATAAGTACATAGGCAACTTGAACCAGATACCCATGTTTCATGCAGCTGTTGATGGAGAAACCCTACATGTAGACCGCGAATGTGAGCTTCCGGCACACGTTGTCCCATCGAAAAACATCGAGCCCAGGATGTTGGGTTAGCAACGATCCGATGTGTCGACAAAATACATCACGGACACATCTCACATCGAGTTATACTGTAGACGCTCGGTGCTGGTGCTCTAAATCATGTTTTCCAGTTCAAAGGCCCAGAATGCACAAGTGTGCAGTCCTCGCGTTTCGTCGTCCCCAAGGTTCGAAGCAAGCTAGACTTCGTCCAATGGATGAGATTGACAGCAATAACATCTGGAGACATTTTGCATATGAAATGTGAATCAATATAAGCCTCTGATGAGCTAAATGCAACTGGACATTTTCTTGGTCGCTGTTACAGCAGTTTGCTCTTACGAACAGAGACTCGAACAACAAGTCACCACTCAATCCAGGCTCAAGTTAGTATTGATCGGCATCACAGCTCACTGCAACACACCCTCACTTGGAAAGATAAAGACCAAACTGAACCGGTAAAAAAGTTGTAACATTCAAAGGGGATTATACACAGCGTGCGCCCAGCCCGGAACGCGAAGAGAGAACAAACCGGCAGCCAGGCAGCACACGCATCGCAAAGTAGCAAGCCAGCAACCAGTACACGCAAACCCAAAAGGGCTTTCCCCCTTCCCATGTAACGCACGCCCACGCAATGTTTCAAAAGAAAAAGGACATGTCGAGAGCTTTCCCTTATACTGCCATCGCTATATCGCACGCAAGATCATCGTTTCTCTTCGAAACTCCGCATCTCTTCAAAGACCAAGAGTTGTTCGTTTCCTTTCCTTTAAGCGAGGAGGGGCTTGGTCTCGCCGTCCTTCTTGAGCTGGGAGTAGTAGAAGTTCTCCTCGGGCACACGGCCGCGGAGGAACTGGGGCTCGGAGCCACGGACGTAGATATCCTCGAAGAGAACCTCGGGGGTGGCGTCGGGCGCGGGCATGGCCTCGGCCTCAGCGACCTCGGCGTCGACGTTGGAGCGGGCCTTCTTGTCGATGGA
>Ga0265797_10006620_pt1 | contig 16256 bp, 25 predicted proteins | sample P2T30metagenome_FD_192433 | JGI IMG/M metagenome (GOLD analysis project Ga0265797, IMG submission 192433) | Plant litter microbial communities from East Loma Ridge, Irvine, California - P2 T30 | ecosystem: Environmental > Terrestrial > Plant litter > Unclassified | place: USA: California... | reverse complement strand
ATACACACCCGCTGGTAAAGCACCACCGAGCGACGCATCTGACCTCCTCGACTCGCCGCATTTGGATCCCTCGCCGAAGCCTCTTCCTTTCCTGAGCACAACCCCGATCTCGTCGAAGCCGTGGTTCGTTGTCGCGACAAAGGCCGATTTGCCGGATACGCAGGCCAACTTTGAGGCTCTTCGCGCGTATCTTGAGGAGGTGAGCAAGGGCGCGCAACCCCATCCTAGCAACCGCAAGCATGCGTGGCGGCGCAACGTGCAGACTGTGCCGATTAGTGCGATACTGGGTGAAGGTGTGCAGGTCATTCCGCAGTTGGTGATGGACTTGTTGGAGGAGTAGTGTAGCAATGATACCCTTGTCTCCTCTCATTTGAAATGCGTGCGCATCATGTTGGACACAGGCCCTGCAAATCTGCGCGGTATTGTTTCGAATCGACCACTTGCCCTGCGCATACATACTGATATGCTAAAAAGATCTCGTTTTTTTGAGTCGCGTTGCACAGAAAGGCTGAGTTCGAAGTATACATAATGTCATGAGGCTGTTTTTGCAGAGCATTGTTTATAACTGCAGGATATGTGTTAGCGCTGACAATCATTTCTGGCATGCACATTGCTTCCAACTTAGATGTGTTGTTGATTTGAGATTTGGAAGGCGCGACCGTGACGACCATTTTGAAGCGCTACTTCCTAATGCGCAGTTTTGCGAAGCGCAAGTGGGGTAAACATCACAGTCAATACCACTTGCCTGGCTTTCTCACACACTTGTATTCTCTCTCCGTCATACTGTCGCATCACTGCGCCCCTCGAAACTGACTTTCATCTCATTTCAAGACAGCAAATTGCTTTGCGTGCATGTCGTGCACTAACAGGCTTCAGGTGTAATTCCCTAAGTACTTTCGAATGATCCAGACAACTAACAGCCAAATCCAGCAACTGGTAACGGACATCGCCAACAGCACCAGCGAATTCTGCGATGTCGAAGATCACTGGAAGCATATGCGACAGGTCCAACTATAACGCGCTGGATTCATGTGCTGATCTTACCAGCAAGACAACTATCCAGCTAGCAGATGCATCCGCATAGTAACGAGTCGTTACCGCCAGCTATATACATCGCACTGCATACCTTGCGTTGGTCAAAGTAAGAGATGGTGAATACATTTTGGGTATCCTATGGGCTGTTAAGACATAGCGACATCGAATAGTCGCAATGGCAGTTATGTCTATCACAGCGGGCGAAGCCCGCCCATGATAGCCATTATGCAGCTCCAGGACACGCACAGGTCACCCGATGTCATCCAAAGCTTTGGTGGTACGAGCGTGGTCCACTTCCAAGTTTTGGTGTTCCCGACCGCCACCAACTCAAATCCAGACTTTTCACGCGCCCAAGCGCGCAGCAGCAAACACTCAATGATATATACCGCTCTATTTGTCTAACCTTCGCCTTCGGGCATTTGGTCAATTTGAAACGATACAGAGAAGATTAGCATGGCCCCTGCACTAAGGATGACACGCTCAGTATGTACCACCAACATCCATCACCCACTCAACAGTCACTAACCAATACGACAGATCAAAGAGAAGCTACCATTTTTTTTGCAGATATATCGCTGGCGTGGTAGCGAAGGTCATGAGTTCGAGACCGATTTCAGTTTGCGTTCTTTTTTGACTTTTTGCGCGCCCCACTAACCCGCTCGCCGCAAGAACACGAAGACTTACTCACCACCCAGCACACATCTTAGTTGCGATGCACAACGAAGACAGCCTTACATCACGCGCATTGTACTCTGAAAGCAAAGGATTGCAGCACCGCGCAACACATTGTGCGACAGTTTGAAAGATCTGCCGGCGGTAGTCTTCACTGGCAGATCTCTCGTCCAGGTGTTGTGTACTTCCAAGGTTCCAAGCCAATTCAATCTCACTTCCTCTAGAATCGGGCCATTGGGATGTTCACCTGGACGACCGCCGAACGGGTGTCTTTACTGCCATCAGGACGCGGCATGCTGATCGCATTGAGTTTGAGACCAGGGTTTAGCGCACGGCCGGGAGAACGCGCTGGGGGTTCGCGCTGTGTTGCCATCGTCTAACGGCAAAGAAATCGATGTCATTCTCATTAGAGGATACCGAGGGTGGAGCGCAAGGTTGGCGTGGCGAGGGAACAGTGCAAGGGACCTATTCTGACTTCTCTTCTGGAATGCGGGCTTGATCCGAACTTGAAGAAGGTGAAGAAAGAGAAGAAAGTCAAGAGAGAGAAGAAGGTGGCGAAGGTGGAGATGTAGGTAAATGGAGTGTGGAAATGGTAGTGAGATCGGGTGTATACCCAGGGTTTGCTTTCATGCGTCCGTTCAGTTCAGGTATGATACCCACGATGGGCGGTAGGCCCACGAAAATGGAGTCTGGTTTTGTTGCGCGATGTTTTTCCGGTGGATGCGTGTCTGCGTAGGCTTTCGAACACGAGTTCGCCACACTATAAGAAATGTTGTCGGATGATTAGACTGTCGCATACATCCCAGAAGTCTACATTACTCTTGAAACCTTGCTATCGTTCATCTCTGTATCAATGTAGACTGCCGCGCACCTATTCGATTTCTTGGGATGGATGATGACGGTGCCAGTGGCTTGAGAGTCGTCGGACACAGTGGCGTCAGTCAAGCTCGACGTATCAGTTAGGCCCATGAGGGAACGCACCGGTGTCAGACCGGCTGACCGATCGAGCATCAGGTATGTGCATGCCATGTCTCCAGCTTCTGCCAGGTTTCTCCAGTTCTCTTGAAGAAGCCTCTCCCATTCAGCGACGACACAAAAGGACTCCGACCATCGCCCGGATGGTTCTGATACCTAGTAGAGCGTCTGGAGTTGGCTGAGGCTGCAGCGTTGGCGCCGCGACCGGGGTGGTCTCTGGTACGGCGCGACGGGCTCTTTGTGACGTGCCATCTTGATCTTGACGAGAGCTTTAGAACTCGAGCATACAAGTGCGCAACGTCTCAGGCACGCTCGCTCGAGGTCACGGTCTGCACTCGGTTGACAATCGCACTAGATGCGAAGAGAAGAACTTATGATCAAAGATTAAAGAGTACGTCACGTTCAGTGCCCATGGAACTTTCCAGTGCTGTATGAAGTGTTTCGGGGCCCGTTGGTATCTACCAGAATAAAAGCTTCTACTGCTTTGTATGCGGCAAAAGCAATTCCATCCGAGGCGATGCAGGTCTATCCAGGTACGTAAGGGCTAAGTCTGGAGATCCTCACACACTCTTAGAACGTCGGGGAGTTTTTCAGAACAACGTGAAGTGCTCCAGCATCCTCTACCACTTGTTAGAACAAGACTATGGCATGCAATGTATGCAGCAAAGCCAGTTTCTTGGAAGGCGATACGAGCCTACTCAGGTATGTAACGGTCAAGCCTGGAGGTTTCCACGCCTTTCCAGGGTGTCAGGGGGGTTTCCAGAGCACTGTAAAATGCTCCCGGGTTCTGCATCATCTAATAAAACAAAACGTTTCTATGCGACATATACCGCAAACCTGATTTTATGCACAATGATACGAGCATATCTGGGTGCATACTGGTTCAACTTGGAGGTTTTAGGGGGAGTTTTCATACACCGGTAAAGTCAGAGGCTGCGTTAAGCGTTCTCCTAGCGGGTGCCAGCGCGTCCTCGAAGCAGCTCCGCCTCCGCAGTGACGGTCATCAGGTCGGGACCCTTCGTACACATCTTCTTCTTTAGCGACTTAGCAGCAAGTCGCTCTTTCGCAATGCGCTCGTGCTTCTTAACCTGGTTCTGCTCCCAACGCTGACGGCGCGCTTTCTCTCGCTCTTTCTCCCGGTCATCGACCTGTCTCTTCGCCAACGGCGCTGACGTCCGTGAGGGCCGGGGTCCCCATGGTGAGGTTGGTCTCGTGCATGGACTCGATGTCGCCCAAGCTCGTGGGCAAGACCAAGGCTGGGACCGGTTACGTACTGGGTCTGAACTGCCCTCTGTACAAGCTGACCGATCAGGGTGTTGACTATGTTGAGGGTATCCGTGGGACCAGGAGCTACGTCGAACTTGACAAGCTCATTGAGAAGGCCTACTTGATCTAGACGGACATGACGATGCAGAGTACCTGTTACCCTGCGCTACTGAGCGTGGTACGGTGCCAGGCCCTGGATTTCGGGGTACTTCGTGGTTTCAGCACCTGTGACGTCGACCGGCACCCAACAACGAGAACAAGATCGACATCACTACCATGAGCTTCAACGCCAGCAGAACCCAGAGCCCGGCTAGGTCGTCCAAGGGCGACAACGACTTCTCATACGTGACGGCCAAGTTGAGTAAAGCTGGGGATGGCGATGACGAGTCTAAGAGGGGATGAACACAGCTGGAGGGAGAGGGAAGTGGTGTCCCTGCTCAGCAACCTGACGAAGGTCTAATTGACTTCAACAACGATGCCGCGTTCTCGTGCCGACCGCCAAGACGCTCGCGACGCCGAAGCAGATGTCGGCCAGGACCAGGCCCAATGTCACCCCGAGGCCCCCGCCCAAGGCCACGCCCGAGAACATCACCAAGGGCGACGGCGCCTACATCATGGAGGGCAAGACGATCGGGCCGCACGAGATGGAGCCAGAGTGGACTGAGGTCCAGCTCAAGGCGATCGACATGGCGTGCGCGTAGAAGCTCGACATCGTGTTGGTGAAGGATGCTCAAGCCCACAAGCCCGACTCTGACGGTGTGTACTTGATCAAGACCAACATTGTCCAGGTCCAGGAGCAGCTCGACGCCCCGGGGCAGACCAGTAGGCGCAGGATCGGCTACGACTTCGCGAGGATCGGGTTGCCCAAGTGGTCGTTCGGCTCGTTGTTCGCGACCTTGATCGACTTCTGCCCCGGGCTGGACGCCAAGGTCAAGTGCACGGCGGGCTATCTCTGCGTCAACGCGTCGTGGGGGGAGTGACGGACAAGCCCTGCATCGTGACCTTCGATGGCCCCAACGACAAGAACATGAAGGAGAGCAAGCTGGACATCATGCTGAGGAAGGTCGCCGGCAAGTCCCTCCAGGGTGTGGCCACGTTGGCGGTCGCGGTGGCGGTGCCGATCGAGGACGGAGCTGTTTCGGGAGATGATGAGCCCTCATACAACTTCAACATCAAGATCCACAACATGACCGTCATCGACGCCGTGGACATCTACGGGCCCTCGATCATCCAGGCGGCCAGCGTGGCGATCCCGTCCTCGATCATGAGCAGGATGAAGCCCCTCGCCATAGGTAAGTCCTCGACCACAGTAACAACGGCAGGGTCAAAGCCGGTGGGGACCAAGTCGATGTTCGGCGGGATGGAGACGAAGACTACTGGGAACTACATGGGCGCCAACTAGGTGAACGTGTCCGTCGAGATGCTGAGGTGGTGCCCGAGCGAGGGGATGATCGACCAGCCCAAAGCCCATCGGGTATGCAAGTGGCCATGAGAAAACCTACATCGCATCAGCATGGGGCCGAGGAAGATCAGGGAGCCGGTGATCCCCGATGAGCCCTACGCCAACGCGAGCGGCGTCGAGAGCGGGTTGGAGGAGTTGAAGAAGCAGTGCGTCATCGTTACCGAGAAGCTCATCCTAGGCCTGACCCCGATGTCCAGGCCAGGGAGACGCCAGAGCCTGATCTTGGGGCTTATGTTGGTCGCGTACAGCGTGTCCACCAGGTTGCTGTGCGTCGGCCTGTACCCCTACGATCAGGAGATCCTCCCACCGATGGCGACAGAACTATCCTATTGCCCAACCGTGTGTAAGGGCTCAAGCCCAAGCGTATAGGTACTGGCCCAGCTGATGGCGAGTGTGGCCGAGAGGATCGGGACCTACCGCAAGGCCGACTACGTGGGGAAGTTCGCCAGGATGCTGAGGTCCTCATACATGTGCTCGTCCGTGGGCATCAACTCCATCAACATCGTGCCGGTCAGGACCGAGAACTTCGCGTGCAAGTTGAGGGCGGCGTCGCTCGTAGCGGAGTGGATCGTCGCGATCTTGTTGGCGCTCAAGAAGGGGATCAACATCTCGACCATGCCCAACCCCGCGACCCTGACGTACAGGCTGGAGAAGCCCGTAGCTGGCGATAACCCTCTAGACCCCGGTCCCGAGAAGTTCGAGCTGGACATGATCAAGGCGTTCGGCACCGAGAAGGAGTCCCCAGAGATGTACACGTACAAGTGGATTACCTACAGTAGGACTGTGCTCGAGAGCTTGGGCGCGGAGGAGGCGGTGGACATGCTCATGAAAGCACTTACTGAGTACAACGTAGAGGAGCTGACCAACTTCGCAGCCATGTATATGAAGGGCCTCTTTGCCGGGATCGCCGCGATGGCTGTGGCTAAGAGCAGCACGTTTGAGAGTGAGCCCGACGTTTAAGATGTGGATGACCCTGACGAGGGAGCCGAGGAAGCTGATGGTGGTGGACCTGTTGGACCCACGCGGACGCAGATGGACATTGCTAGGCCTAGGCAGAAGCTAAGATCTCTATGGAGGTCGAGGATGACGTGTAGGAGTCGCGTGAGGCTCGTGATGGCGGGTAGGGCTACAGGGACAGGATCGAGGTTTAGCGCAACACCTCTATTTGAGAGATGATCGCGCAAGAGGCACGGCGACACCTCGATCAACCCGGTTATCGTGATGGAGCACTAGGGTGCTAACTAGATCAAGATTATCGAGGAGGTGAGGACTCTCTCTAAGCGCGTCTCGGAGGTTGGCGAGTTGTTGCACGCTAGGACGAGGAAGGAGATTAACGAGATCATGCCTGAGGTTATGGAGGCGCTTAAGAAGACGTTCCAGAAGTCCATGATCGTCTTGGAGAAGGCCGCGACCACTGCGATGGCGCTCCCGGCCATGATAGACGGTGATGTAGGTCTGATCGAGGGTGAGATCCAGCCCTCGGCCCCCGTCATGCAGAGGAGGGACGGGTCCAGCATCAGGGACAGGGTCTGGGCCAAGTTGGTCGAGGACAGGAGCAGGGGCAACCTCCCGAGGTCCCGAGGAGCACCGTGCCCATGCCCACCATGCCCACCAACGTCATCAGGAGCGGAGTTACCCCCAGCAACCTCTTTAACTCCGGCGCTAGCGTGTTCTCAATGAGAAGCACCACTCAGGGGCCAAGTGCGGCCAGTGCGATCCCAGCTATCACTTCACTCTCCCATGGAACACACATTGAAATTACCACTCGGAAACCCAGCAGACACCTGGCCAGCCATCAGCAACAGCTCGAGGCTGACCACCCAGGTCGACATCGTCACGGAGCCTACCAACTTGATCATCAGGGTCACCAGGCAGATCACCCCGGCCGAGATGTCAGTCAACGGCACAGTCGTAGACGGGATCCCGTGGATCTTCGCGGAGCAAGTAGAGATCGCGGGTAGACGGCCCCTCTGTCCCATCGAGATCCTCCCCGCGGCCACGAGCATCTACAAGCTCGACAAGGGGACCGACATGAGCCTCGACAGCATGGCCAAGATCATCAAGCTGATAACCAACAGCGAGGAGGTCGTCATCAGCCTCTGCGTTAAGTTCGGCAGGGTGATCTCCAGCAGGATCAAGACTGTCAAGTTTGTCGAGAGCGTATGATCGTGTACACCATCTCGAGGCGGACCGTACTGTTGGTTGCACCTGGTGTGCTATGTGCATCAGGGTGGTGAAGATTATCTACAAGCTCAAAACCGTGCGGTGTGATGGACAAGAAGATAGGGGATATGTACGGGTTAAAGTATATGGTGGAGGAGTACGCATGCGGGTGTACGGTGACCTACCCCATGACACACGAGGAGTCGGACGGGGGGATGCCCATCGTAATTCCCTTCCTTTGGGTACTGAGCACACACGAGATCCTGGTCTTGGTGATGGCCATGGCCATGTCGAGTCCGCTGAGCTCCACGTAGTAGCGCGTTGGCACCGCGAATGTGGCGCAGTGGTCCACCCAGTCGGCATCCGCGGCGAGCAGTGAGTACATGAGCCCGTAGGCGTCGCTGAGAGCATCGTGATGTCGATGTACGTACCAGGCGGCGTAGGTTTTGATCAAGTCGGCCAACTTCGAACTCTCGCTCCACCTCAAGATCAACTTGAAGATGGCCAAGCTGTCGGGCAAAGTCCACGTCGAGAATCTTGATGTCGCAGGAGAGCATGGACTTGATCAAGATGTGGTGGTCGTGGGACATGCCGTTGTGGGCGACCAAGATGGTGACGTGGCTCCTGCTGTCGGTCGCCTGCGAGTCCCTGAAGGCCACCAAAGCCACCCAGGCGATGCACTGTTCGAGTGCGCTGCTGAGCGAGCAGACCCCGATGGAGTACGTCATGGGCGTCATCATGTTCATGATGGGGCTGTTGTTCCTCTTCGAGCAGGCTCTGATGTACCCGTGGACGTGTTGAAGTGCATGCCGTCGAGCGAGCACGCACCGAGCTGCTCTGTCTCCGACCTCGAGGTCGTAGAAGATCACGCTGTAGCTCGTGTCCTCGGGCAGGGTCGACAGCCTGCAGCCCAAGTCGGTCTCGGTGACGTGCTCCATGCACTTGTCCATGCCGACCCTCAACGTCATGCTCCTGTAAGTGGACATCAGACTTGAGATGCCGCAGCAGGCGCTGGTGCACGTGACGTAGCCCCGATCGACCTCCCCACCGGCTTCGGGATCGTCAACGTGCTCTTCGTGGCCGCACTCGGCGTCGAGATGATGAGCGTCTACATCTGGTAGTGGTTGAGCTCGGGCTTCGTTCAACATCAGCTTCGTGCTCTGGTGGGCGGTTGTGGTCGCGATGTTGGCTGACTCTTGGGCAACGGCTAGCTCGGGGGACAGTCCTACCTTCTCAACGTAGCTCCGCGATCGAGTGAGGGCTTAGCCGGAGCAGTTCATCTCGACCAACGTCACCAGGGGCTCTAAGGACACGACGAAGATCAAGATGGCCTAGACCAAGCAGAGGCTGAAGGAGATTGTCGGGAGTCCGAACACCACTACCAGCATCACGCGCCTGCTCGAAGCTGCTGAGCTTGCCGCTAGAGAGGAGGGTAGCGTCACGGACCAGGATGACGTTAGAGAGGTTACTCTAGGCGATGCCGATAACGAGAGGGTCTACGGTACCATGATACGCACGCTCTGGACCCTGGTGTCCATCCTGTTCGAGAATGTCGATGCCTGCGAGATCAGGTCGCTCAAGGCGATCAACGAGTCGAACTCGACGATGGTCAGGGCCAATCCCTACCCCAAGAGCGCGAAGAGGCTGAACTTCCACGCTCTAACCGGTACCACTGGCTTCGACGTCGGGCAGGCGACCGATGGGAGCGATGCAGTTGACCAGCACCGTCGGCACCGGGCCCGTGAACTCGACCATCAGCAGCTCCTTCGACAGGTTGACCACTCCGTTCGTCCACACCGCACCCACGGCCAACGCCAAGGTCTCGATCGAGAGCAAGGGGTACCACTCGAAGAACAGCTTGTGGGCCACCTGCCTGTCGTCCCTGATGTCGGCGTGCATGAGGACCTACATGGCCAACAAGCCTCACTCTGACCACGTCGTCGAGGAGCTCAAGATGATGAGGGTCTACTCCCACTTCGTCAACGAGCTGTACCAGCACGACAAGATGGCCGAGTTACCCGCGATCCAGAGCGCCCAATCGAGTGTCATGGCCTCCACGTTCGAGAGGGCCAACACCGACTTGGTGCCGCAGTTGAACGCGAGTCTATGGTTCAAGCTGAACGACAGCACGCAGGAGACCATGTGCTTGTCGGTCATGACCTCGTTGATCCGGTTGGCCAAGCTCGTGCCCGAGACGATGCTCCACCCCGTCTCCCAGCTGATCCAGCGCCAAGCACGCGCGGGCGATACCAATGGAAATCGAAGAGAAGGTCTTGGAGGCTACCGACTGCTAACGTCAAGCTTCCGGAGACGGTCATTGCACGCGTAGAATGCTGCGGCTTGGACTTGAGATGCGATAACGGCAGCAGGTGTCGCCCTTGCACTAAGAACAGCATCGAGTGCCTGCGCTACATGCGTTCCTTCGAGGGTAGGAAAAGGATTGCGGGCAGGCTCATAAGAGGGATCAATCGTGCGCGGGTGAGCTTTACCTTGATCACATCGGAGAGAGGGATGGTACTTACACATCGATGTTGGTACTATGACAGTGTCGGTCCGCACGCTCAAAGATGCCTACCTTTAGCATATAATACCTGGGTACCGAACAGGCTTCTACACCGTTAAAGAAGCGGAAAAGATGTTCGATTTGATCGCGTGGCAACTGTGAGCTTATACTGAAGGGGCTTCCATGCGACCGTTGCCGTGCTACTGTCGGCATGCCACGAGGGGAGAATGAGCAGTTGGGGACACGGGCAGGCTTGCGCGCGACTGACAGGGATGCGAAAGCGTAAATTTACACCAACTATTTTTGGAATGGGAAGAATGAACTGTCCGACAGTGAGTGACGAGATGTGCGAGAGGGCCTCGTGGGATGGTATGATGAGACAATGGGGGTGATGTAATCAACTGCGCACTCGTGTGTGCTTGATGAGGTGGCCAGGGCAACTCCCGAGGCCTTGGTAATCATTGAGAGCTCATGTACCTCTACCTTTGTCCCGGCGATAGCACTACGAAAAGGGCCGAGCCGTCTTCTCACCGCAGACATCGGCCGACTACGACGAAGCTAGTTACGTACAGCTGTGGAACAAACTCCATGTCCTGTTGTAGGCGCATCAATGAGTCGTTGGTCTTGATTGTAATGCCATACAAGTGGGCTGGGTAGTGGGGGCCACAGGAGAGGAGCCGATCACAGAGAAGCACACAAGGATGATCCAAGAGCAAGACGAAGCGGTTCCCATTCACATCTATATCTAGTCGTAAACGATGCACTTGCGCAAAGCGCACCAACGCCCCTTGTGGGCGGAGGGGACGAGGTATCGCGCGACCGGGCGACGCGGAAGCACAACGTCGTCGCCCAGCTCCATGGGCACGTCGACGGCAGCGGTCTCAGCAGCAGCAGCAGCAGCATCGGAGGCGGGAGCCTCGACACCGGCAGCCTTCTTCTCGGCAGCCTTCTTCTCGGCGGCATTCTTCTTCTCGGCAGCGCGCTTGCGCTTGTTGCGCGTCTGCGTTGCGTTGAAGATTTGCCTATCCCATGTTAGTCGAGTTGAAACCTAATACACTCGAGTACAGCATGTTCGAAAGGAGGAAGAAACCGGTGAATGAGTCCTCTGATTCGAGCAGTGTAAGAGGGTGTAGAAGTAAGAGCACATACCGGGCGATTCTCGGAGGTTCACCCTCCTCCTTCTCCCTCTTCTTCTCCTCCTTCTCGAGCTTCTTGAGGTCGGCGGCGATCTTCTTCGCGTCCTCCTTGGCCTTCTTCTCCTTCTTCTCGACTCTGTAGGCACGCTGTTGACAAGGTTAGTACTGTGCTGCATGGCATTGCGGGATCCGTAAGTCGCGAAATGCGAAAATCGACGCTTTCGCATGAACATGAGAGGAGGTGAAGCTAGTAGTGCTTTGCGGAAGTATAGGAGGGTACTAACGAAGTCGAGGACGTGCCGCTTGGGCGCCGCAGGCGCATTGGGTGTGGCCGTAGCCGGGTTGTTCATGATGGTGTGAGTCTACGTTAAGGTTAGCAGAAGCTTTAGTTGCAATGCACTTGTTGCGAGATATAGCTGTAGCGGTGATGCTGTTAGTATTGAATGAGAAGAATAGCTTACTTGGGGTGAGGGTGGTGTGGGTACGGGCAGTCTCAGGTGTGCCAAAGAGCAAGAAGAATCACAGGAGTCTCACGTCTACGACTACAGCTCGACGGAGTCCGGAGCATTGCGCCGGTATCGTAAGTCACGCGTCACTCGATCAAGCCTACGCTCGCCATTCATGATCTGAAGACGTAGCCATCGCTCATTGCGAGCAACGAAGCACCAATCGCTGCGATCGATCGGAGTGAGCACCATGCTTGTCGTTGGTTGATCGTCCATATTGGGGAAATGAACATCGATGTCGTACGTGGAGTGGGGCTGTCGACGAGGCGAGGAAGGTGGGAACTCTCGGGGTGAAGTCGCGATCCTTGCCACCGTCGACGCCTCGGACTGCCACATCCGAGTATGCGAAGCTTACGAGGAGGTAGAGGTCAATAGCATGATGTTGAATAGTACGGAGTGTTTACTCCAGCAGACGCGGTGCATCAGTATGCCATGGGGATTCTTCCATAGCTGTGGGGTCGAAGTTCGAGTGGGCGTGAAGCTGAAGCGGGCAGGAAGTGGAAGGAGCGAACACCACCACCAGAGGAAGCTCGTCGATAGATGTCTTCATGGCCCGAATCTCTGCACCTTTGCTAAACCTCACTGTCCTGACTGCTGCCCGTGAACTCTGCCTTTTTTTACGTTTTCGTCTTCACCATGTCTTGTCTGTCTGTCGAGAAGCGCCCCCGCGATGTCGTCGATGACGATGCCGAGTGCGAGTACCCCCCGGTGAAAGCGAGGAGGCCGGACGAGGAGCACCCTTCGCACCCTCACTACATTCTTGACCATTTGGTCAGGCACGTGCTCCCCGAGCGCTGCCGCAACGACAAGGTGACTGCCTACTACAAGGCACAGCTCGACGACCCGGACGCCACCATCGCCGAGTGCAAGTCCTTCCTTGCGGACTGGGTGCTGAAGATGTGGACCAAGGGCACTCTGTGGAGGCATGACTTGTACGCAACCAAGAGACATGCATAGCTTCTGGTGAAGCTCCTTCACATCGAGATTATGTTTGACCGTGTTTTTAGTCTGAAGCTGCGTGCCGTCAAGGACTTCCCGCGTCACGGCGCCGTATATGTGAGCGTTGTTGCCGTCGAGGGTGAGGAGTTTCGGTACGCCGGTCAGACCAACGACGCGGTTGCGCGCATCATCGGGATGCACGAATCGCCAACGTATCGCAACTCGCAGCGTAAATTTCTGTACTTTCTCCGGGAGCGCGCTGAAGAGGTTTTTTACCTCCTTCCAATCGACAATGCGGGTCTGCGGGCGGGGCCCATCCACAACATCCTCGAGCAATGGGTCGCCTTGATCTTTCGCTCGCTTCAGCCCTCCGAGTTGAAGCACAATCTTTGCGCCGAGACTTTGCGCTGGATCTCCGCCGACGAGATGCACAAAGGGGTAAACGTTCGCGAGCCTCTGGCTCAGGGGTTTGGGTTCAACGAGTACCCGATGAGGGGTATCTCCTTCAAGTACTCGCCCATATCCTTGAAGCGCGAGTGGTACGAAGTCCACCGCAACCATGAGATCGTCGTTCGGACGGAGGGATTTTTGCGCGGTGACGTTTTCCCCGGCTCTTTCTGGCATGCTCCCGGGTGGTACGGCAAGGCCGATTACGAGTTCCAAATCTGGAGCGTCAAGCTTCGCATCGGGAAGGCCTGGATCGACCGCTGCGCCATCGAGACAATCCGAGTGTGGTGCGACTTGCGGCCTGAGGGTGAAATTCACCCTGATACTGTCGCTCGCGGTTCCGGCGCCCATCTCGCATACAACGACCCCGCCTATCGTCTCGGCATCAAAGTCAGCGGTCTTCGGAACGGTGACAGGGAGGAAGGATGGTCCTGGCTGATGATGGATGGGAATGCCGAGAAATCTATCCCACGACTCAACCGGCTCGTCGACTGGCTTGACGGCTTGGATACTGAAGAATTGCGACCTCGTCGCTGGTATCCCGCCAACAAGCGTATCGGCCGGCCGCGATGCGGATACACTCGCCACCCACGGGACGCTGGAGAGAAGTGGATGGAACTCCAAATCCAGGACTAATTCATGGGAAACACTTTCGAGGCGTTTCGCTGACATGCACAGAACTGGCCCAGCATCTCTGAGATGTTGCTGGTAAGGGACAGGAGCAATCCAGACCCTACCAGAGCTTGGCGAATACGGCACGGAAACCATCCCAGGTTTCATACCAAACGTGCTTCAATTCCAGGCTCGGTGGTCGGCACTATCGAAACTTCGAAAGAGGTATTGAGGTGTTGGCTGCCGCTGGTACGGGATCAGGAGCGATCCAGATCCTGTGCTAGCCCGTTGAGCAAGGCAGTGTGTCTTTCGAGAAACATGCGTTGTGAGACGGGAACCCTTTTCATTGACTGTTCCCTTTACGGGTGCATTTGAGGAAGAGGGCCTTTAAGGAGACTAGCTAGGTAGGCTACTGTCCCCCTTCCAAGGCGCCGTCTCCTTTCACCCCTTCATCACACCGCCATGTGCTTTTGATGCAGTCTCCAACTCATCTTATCAATGGCGTTGTGTCTACTTGCGCCACGACTGGTGGAATGTTGGGTTTCCCTCTCGTCTCTCGCACCAGCGCATCGTCAACGTATAGCGACCTGATCCAGGGTCGTCTTTCACATCCTCAAACTCTCCTTGCTGGTGAGGGTTGTCCACGTCTTGTGTCTGCTCACGTCCAACGCCTCCGTGAGCTAGGCGGGACGAACGCCGCCCTGCCCGCGTGTATCTCCGACGCATGCCGAGTTCGTTCGCTCGCCTCCGGTTTGTCTATGCGTCGGCCGCGGCAAAGGATGCGCCTTCGCTGAAGAGGGTAGGGTTTGTGGTGGTCTTCGATGACTGCTTTCATTGTGACGCTGCAAGCATGTATCGCGTATCAGTGGTCGTCTTGATCATCGGAGGGTCGCGCAGGGGAGACAGCGCGGTGTCTGTGAGGGTTCGAGTGTATCCTTCGTTGCGAGCATCGTGGGTCACTGGTAGTGTTGCGGACAACTCTCGGGCTGCCACCCTGACTGCGGCGACGCGGCGACGCAGCGACGCGCGACCTCGGCTGCAAGGCTTGGCACTTACCCGTGGACCCTTGAGACTTCTGTGTCACGCCCAGCCATGGAGGTGCTAAGCTGCCCGTACCAACGAGAGCATACGAGCTTGGTGAACGACGCGACCGGTGGCCCTGGGCTTAGCAACCATTACCTCCGCATCCCCAGACTGCACACTGGAGCTCTGTTTCCTATCTCAATCCTCCAGGGGTTTCCCCAGTCAACAACCCCGAATCCATCGTCATGATACCGCATACCGAAGTGCCCCTTGGACGACACCTGGGCATGCGGAACCAAGGTCAGGCCCCAGTCATCCTCGTCGTTGCGACGCTCCTCCCTGTCACGAGCCAGGAGCAGGGCGACGCACTGCCCGGTGTTTGCATGGTTTGATTCCCACACCTCACGCTGCTTACATCTTTCCTGTCGCGGTCCGGGTATCACGACCAAAGGCTGCGACAGCTCATTGCACAGTCACAAGCCTATCGCGAACCTGCGTCGCCGTCTACAGCGTTGTTACAAACTACCTTTCGAAGGATGTTAGTGCGAACATCCGCTGTGTCTCGTAGCCTATATCGCTTCCTGTCTCAAGCCCCTTAGCTGCTCTTCCATCGCGTGCGTTAGCTTGCGCTTCGAAGGATGTTGTAATGCCGACCCATTCCACATGTATCACTAACCTAGGCGCCTGAGCAAGAGCAAGAAAGCAGTAGATTCTCTTTGATCGAGCATGCAGTCGTTGATGCAGCTACACAGTAACGTTTCGTATCGCATTATTGCCGCGCGATCGAGTCGAACAGGGGGCATCACGCGATGGAAGTCGAGATGGTTGTTCATAAAGTATTTCATTGAGCTCATTCCATTACGATGGTTGTGTAGTCATATGCAATCGTCAAGTCGTCCAACGCCTCTTACCCGTGTCTCTACAATACTGTACCAAAGCCGAAGGTCGTCTTGATGCTTCGCACGTAGTACTGATCCCAATTGGTCTTGGTGGGCTCCTCTTGACCAACTGGCACACCCTTCCATTCGACCCTCATGACCGTCACGGCATCAACGTCGTTTTGATCAAACCATATCGACAGTGTCGAGTAGTGTCCCGCAGGCCATTGTGCAAGTCGCCATTTCTGGACGATGTGTGTGGGTTCTTGGAGCTCAGTGAACTCTCCACTGACGTTGCCACCGAAGAGCTCAAAGGTACCGCCGGGCTTTGCGCCTGTGAAGTTCTTTGGAGGTGCTCGTGTAAACGCAGCGATGCGCTGGGGGTCCGTGAAGGTCTGGTACAGGTTCGCCGCGTCGGTGCGGAACTCTGTGCTGTCGGTGATGGTAGTCACGTTGACAACAGCGCCAGAGCTGCTCTTTTGAGAGCCAGATGCCTCCGCCTGCGAGGTGGACTTGTTCACGCTTGAGCTCGAGTATACCTTTGGGGCCGAGAAGCCGCTACCGGGGTTCGCACCTGGCGCGTGTTGGATATCCTTTCCGTGTTCCGCCATGACCGCTGGCGCAAGCCCTGTGAAACTT